>TARA_R110001592_G_scaffold119740_1_pt1 | contig 14765 bp, 21 predicted proteins | sample TARA_R110001592 | Tara Oceans TARA_R110001592 (sample SAMEA4398387) | marine metagenome | biome: Polar Biome; feature: [SRF] surface water layer (ENVO:00010504); material: water (ENVO:00002006), including particulate matter (ENVO:01000060) such as... | depth 5 m
ATGAGAATAGCTTTTAGTGGTACTGCTAATTCAGGTAAAACAACTCTATTAAAGAGTTTTCTCTATACGTGGAGTAATTTTTCAACACCAGAAAAAACCTATAGAGACATGCTTGTTGAAAAGGAACTTGATCATTCATCTGCTACAACAATCGAAACACAAAGCGAGGTTATGAACTTTATGGTTGATCAACTAATCGCGAATAGTAAGGACGACTGTGTGGTGTATGATAGGTGCCCGTTAGACTCTGTAGCTTATACGTTATGGAGTAATGATAAGAATAAAGAAGGATTTACAAAGGAGTTTGTTACTGAGCAAATTACATTATGTAAAGAATCATTAAGAAACTTAGATATAATCTTTTTATGTAAGTTTGATGAAAAAGAAGGTGTAAAGGAAGACGGATCTAGAGAAGCAGATTTACAATACATTAAAGAGGTAGATAATATTTTTGATTCTTTGTATCAACAGTATATGCAAAACCCACAGGCAGATGTTTTCTATCCTAAAGATGACTCACCAGCAGTTATATTATTACCTAACGGCGCGCAGGAACGTATTGATTTACTCGCTGAGTATATTACACCTGAAGGTGAAATGTATGGTGATGAACACTCTATTCTCAATCCAAACAATCTAGATGAATTAGAATCACTAGTTAAACAACAACAGTCAGCGTTGGAAAGTGAAAAGAAAGAAAAGGAATTATTTGCTAAATTTGGTATAAGTGATGATAGGAGTAGCGATTATAACTTGCGACCGTGAAGACATGTATCGAGTTTGTATTGACTCGATACATGATGATTGGTGTGACGAGCTCGTAACGGTTAATGACGGGAAGAGTGTAGAGTGTACTAAAGGAGAGTATATTGAAACCGGTGGCGTGGGTGTAGGTGTGGCTAAGAACGCAGCTATGCAACATTTATTAGATAAGGGCTGTGATTATATTATACTAGTTGAGGATGATATGCGCTTTAAGAAAAATATTTTTGAAGCTTATATTAGAGCTTCAAAAATTACCGGGATGCATCACTTTATGTTTGGTTATCACGGTCCTGCTAATAAGGCTGGTATTAGCGGAGGTAAGCCTACACCACGTAAAGTTATAGATTACGGTGATATAAAAATAGCCCTTAATCAACATTGTGTTGGAGCAGTTACCTTTTATACAAGAGATTGTTTAGAAGATATTGGATTACATGATGAAAATTATACTAATGCATTTGAACATGTTGACCATTCTTATAGATTAGCTAAAGCAGGTTACAGTACTCCCTATTGGTGGTGGTCTGATATAGCTAATAGTTTAGATTATGTAGAAGAACAAGCATGCTCTGAAAATAATTCTTCCATAAGACCGCGTAGTGATTGGCAGTCGAATATCGAAAAGTCAGCAATATACTTCTTACATAGACATGATGTTCACCCGGTACAAGTGCCTGATACTCCTATAAAAGAAATAGTATCAATACTCAAGGAATTTAAAAAATGAAGATATCTCTATTATGTCCCAGTCGTGAAAGGTTAAATAAGTTTATAACTTTTACTAGTAGTGTTTTTGCGACATGTAAAGATATAGATAATATAGAATTGGTACTGGGAGTAGATTCTGATGACCCGAAAAAGGAACTATACAAGCGGATAGCAAATAATCTAAGCTTTATAAAATATATTGAACTACCAGAAGGGTTATTTAAAGCAGAGGGATTGTCAGGTATATGGAATCAAATGGCTACAGAATGTACTGGTGATTTGGTAGCCATGGTTGGTGATGATATGATTTTTCAGACTACAGATTGGGACGAGAAAATAATTGATACTTTTAAATCGAAGCAAGATAATATATATCTTGTACATTGTAACGACGGTATGAGAGGGCAAGGTAATAAGTATGTTAACGTGTCACCTTTAGCTGTAAACTCTTTTGTTCATAAAGACTATATCAATACAGTTGGTAGGTATGTACAGACTGAGATAAAGGAGATTTTTCAAGATACGTTTTTAGATAAATTGTTCTCATCTATTAAAAGAAAAATATATTATCATGATATAATAATTAAGCATCTACATTTCTCTGAAGGAGGTACCATGGATAAGACAGCGGAAGCATTAGAAGAGACGCGAGACGGTATATGGGATGATAATGAGTTATTTGAAAGAGTATTGGGACCTGTAATCAAAAAAGAAGTAGATCTTCTAAAAGACAAATTTAATATATGATACCTAAAAATGCATTCTTCTTTTGGAATAAAGGAACAAAATTATCTTATCTTAGATATCAAACACTTGTTACTTTTAGAGAACTCCATCCGGATTGGAAAATATATATATGTAATCCAACTATAAAAAAATTTAAAAAATGGCTGGGGGTTGAAAAGCAAGATTTTTTAAATAAGGAAAAAGGTATTGACTATCTTGAAATAGCTAAAGAGTTAGATATTAATATTATAGATTATACTAAGCATACCGAAAAAGCTCCCGTTCATACAGCTGATTTTTTTAGGTGGGATGCACTGTATAACAATGGAGGCTGGTTTTTCGATCTAGATCAGATATTTTTAAAGAATTTTGATAATCTATGTAAATATGATTTCGTATTTGACGGTTCAGGTAATTATTATATTGGAGTTATAGGTATGGCTAAAAACTGTAAGATAGGTAAATTTGTTTATGAAAATATGCATCAAGTTTACGATTCTGATCATTATTGCTGTACTGGTCCGTGGTATATGAGAACATTAATGCTACCACCTGGTGCACCGAAATTTAAATTATTAGAAAAACAGTACAATACGTTTTATGCTCCTGCTGACTATTTTTATCCTGTTGTATCATCAGCGTCTGTAAAGGAGATATTATACGATAATAAAAATGATATAAGTAAAGACGCGTATGCAATACACTGGTTTGGCGGTCATCCCGACTCACAGGAGTTTAATAAGAGATATACATCAGAGAGTAAATCAGAATATGACAATACCATTACAAAATATATCAATAGAAATTAGATATTATGATTTCAGGTGAAAATTTTCAAAGTATAGCTGAGGTATCTTTTTTAAATACAGAGCCAAACGGCACTTTATCTTGTATAGTTAGCAATCAAATTAAATCAAAACCACAGAATATTAAGCTTATTAACGAAACATCCATTGAGGAAGTTAAAAAATATAAAAAAATATATGTATATACCCATTTTTTAGATGATTTTTTAAGTAAGTTTGCGAAAGTACTAACTAATGAAACAATACTGATTACAGGAAATAGTGACTGTCATGTAACCGAACAACTTATAAGCCAATACAGACCTAATTTTAGAGTATGGTATTGTCAAAATAAGGATTATATAAATCCAAAACTTAAAACTATTCCAATTGGTTTAGCTAATAGTCAATGGCCACATGGTGATCAAGAACTAATAAGTTCAGTTAAAAACAAAAATCAAGATAAAGATATTCTTGTGTATAAAAATTTTGATATTAATACTAATATAAGTTATCGAAATGAGTGTGATGCTAAGACCTCTCAAAATGGTATAATGATGAGCCCTAAAAAAACAAATTTAGAATATTGGAACCTTTTATCTAGATCTGTATTTACGATTTCACCGAGAGGTAACGGTATTGATTGCCACAGGATTTGGGAGAGTCTTTTTTTTAACACGATTCCTATAGTATTAGATCACCCTTGTTTTTCTGAATTTAAACACCTGCCTATTCTTTTTACGGATGATTGGTCAGAAGTTACTATTCCTTACCTACGTAAAAAATATGAACTTTTAAAAGATAGTTTTAATGAACCGATTAAAGAGTTAGATATAAACTACTGGGTAAACAAAATAGAAAATAGTTAATGTTATGAAGATTTGGTATGATATAGAAGATATATGCTTAAGTGATTTTATATCTGAAAAATTTTTATTTTTACCTTTATTTAGCGATAGCGTTATTAAACAAGATAATGACTTTAAAAATAATAAATGGGTAACGAATATCAATTCAATTGTGGAATATTCTAGTATTGAAGACGCGGATTGTATAGTTTATCATGATAAGTTAAATGACAATATAATACCTTTTTTAAAAAAACTAGAAAACTTTAAAAAACCAATTATTGCTTTCTTTAATGATGATAGTGACATACCTGTAAGTGAGACCTTACCTGAAAATTTATTAGTTTACAGAACTTCAATTAATAAAAAAAACCAAAAGCCTAATGAGATACCTATGCCCGCATGGAGTCAAGATTTTGACGCATCAGAGTTACGAAAATATTCTCTAAAGCCAGTTGTTAGTTTTTGTGGTGCTATTACGCACCCTATAAGATATAGTTGTATTAAAAAATTAAATAAATGCAATAATCTTGAAACGAGTTTTATAATAAGAAATGCGTTTTGGGGCGGTAATATACACGGAGTGCGGCTCCGTGAAGAATATAAAACTAATATGCAAGGTAGTGATTTGGTCTTGTGCTGTCGCGGCGCCGGAAATTTTTCTTATAGGTTATATGAAACACTATCTTGTGGTAAAATTCCTATTATAGTAGATACGGATATAACACTCCCGTGTGATAACGTAATAGATTGGAATAATTTCATAATTACCACACCGGAAAATATAGTTAGTGATATTAAGCAGTGGTGGAAAAATATGGATGATAAAAAATACGCTGAAATACAAAGATATAGTCGTTCCGTATATGAAGATTATCTAAATCCTGCAGGTTTTGCTAATTATATTTCTAATTCTTTAAAATCCAAAATATGAAAGTAATCGTAAAGTACGACCCAGCTGGTAGGATGGGTAATCGAATGTTTCAATATACATTTGGTTATATACTATCTAAGTTAAAAGGGTGTAATTTTTATCATGACGCGTTACCAAATTTCGGTATAGACAGTACCATGCATAATGTCAGGAGTTTAAATAATGCTATTAATACAAGGCAATATGGTGATCAATACGCGGATATGGAAATGTTAGTAGATCATAAAGGTGACATAGTAATAGATTCATTCTTACAACAAAGCCGATTTTATATTGATTATAGAGATGAATTAAGAAGTTTATTTAAAATTAAAGATTTAGTAATTAATAAAGATAAATTAATATTACACATACGCGAAACAGATTTCGTTACTATTAATGCGTTTTTAGGTTATGATTATTACAAGAAATTAATTAGTGATTGTGGTTATAAAAATGTGGTTATAGTAACCGATAACTCAAAAAGTAATACAGTTCAAAAGCTTATAAAAGAAGACGGATGTACTTTAAGTACAAGCGGCGTTGTTGATACTTTTACGGTTCATAGTGATTCAAGAGCTATGGTTGATTTTAAAACACTTATGTATAGTGAAAATATTGCTATATCACAATCTAGCTTTTCCTGGTGGGCTGCTTTTTTAGGTAATCATAACCATATTATATTTCCATTTAAAAAAGATATAAAATGGTGGCCAGTGGATCCGGGTATTGATGATATTGATTTATATTTCAATATTGATAACGTAACAAAAAAGTATTTAATATAATAAAATGGAAATAAACACTTAAAGATTATGAAAAAGAATAAGTTTGATGAAGGTATGATATATTTTTTAGTTCATTTAGGAGGAAACTTCCCTGAATATACAAAATATTCAGTTAATCAAATTTATAAAATGGATTGTAAATGTAAAATATATCTTTGCGGTGATATTAAACCAGATTTTATCGATAAAGATTTCACGTTTATTAATATAAGTGAATTAGATATAACTTCAAATAATAATTATTTTGCTAACGATCCTAATCCCTTATGGAGAACTTCTTTATTAAGAATTTTTGCTATTAACTCTTTTATGCAAAAATATAATATTGAAGGTATAATTCATTTTGACAATGATGTAATGATCTATGATAATTTTAATAAAATAAAAAAATATTTTAAAAGAAAAAATTACATAACTCCTCATAAAGAAACTGAATATGCTTTCGGGTTTTCATATTTAAATAATAAAGATGATTTTAGAAAATTATCTAATAAAATAAAAAAAATAATTGAAGGGGGTGAGAGTGAAGTTAAAAAATTAACAGGAGATGAGGCACATGAAATGAGATTATTAAATTTTTGCGGTAAAGGTTTAATTGAATCTTTACCTACACACCCTGAAATTAATGATATAGATGGCTATGTTTTTGACCCATCTTCGTACGGTCAATATATAGGAGGTACACCAAATGGTCACCCTCCGGGGTTTGTTGATGAAACGCAACTTATAGGTACTTTATTGAAAAATAACCCTAACATATTGTTCAATAGAGAAGATAATTCATACTATTTATCGAACAATAATAAATTATATAAAATTTTCAATCTACATATACACAGTAAAAAGTTAAACGAATTTTATTATGAGTAAAAAAATTGTCATATATCAAGAGTGGGGTGGTTTGGGTGATAACTTAGCTCATTCAACTATACCTAGATTATGTGAAAAATATGGTTATGATTGTTACTTGAGTAAGTATAATAAATTTAATAATGATGAGACTTATGAACTCTTATTTAAAGATATACCTTTTATAGATGAAAAAGATATGAGTTGGCTCGATAGGTACACCCCTCAAAAAAATAAAGAATGGAATCATCTAAGAAGTATTCAAATAGGTTATGGATTTAATGAAGCTCCATATAGTTACCCTTTTATAAATTACACACCTAAATTTAATAAAGAACTTAAAGATAAAACTTTAGTAGATTTGAGTGGAACGCATTATTTTACTTTTTTTAAGCAATATTTTAGCAAAGAACATATATTAAACGTCTATAATAGAATCTTATCTTTAGATAAATTTGCAAATATATTACAAGTAGAAAAAAATAATTATAATGATATAGGGAGTGTTTATATAACAAATGAAAAATACAAAATAAATAGTTTATTCGATTATTGCGATGCTTTATATTCTTGTAAAAATTTTATAACAGTAGATTCTGGTCAATCGAATCTAGCTAGCGGTATAAAGCACCAATTTAATACTAAAACAAATATCTACACTATTGGACTACAAAGAAATCTCCCACCAAATAATTATGATTCATATTTTTATTTAAATACAAATCACATTGCAATTGACACCGGCATAATGCATAAAGCAGTTGATTCTCAATAAAAATAAGATAAAATATTATAAAATATGAGCAAATATTTAATTACGGGTATAACTGGATTTGCAGGACCTCATTTGGCTAATTTATTAATTGAAGAGGGGCACGAGGTGCATGGAATAGTGCGAACAGCTAATGGTAGAGAATTAGATTTAGTTGATATTATTAAATTAGAAGATCTGAGTAAAATTAAATTTCATTACTTAGATTTAAAGCACTTTTATGGAGTTAAAAAACTCTTTGATAATGAAGAGTATGATGGGGTATTTCATTTAGCTGCTCAATCTCATCCACCTACTAGTTTTAAGGATCCTGTATTAACCTGGGAAGAAAACGTAACCAGTACAGTAAATCTTATAACTGCATTAGAAGGTAAAAATACAAGATTTATGTTTTGCTCTACGAGTGAAGTGTATGGTGATACTTGCAAGGATGTAGGGTTATTAAAAGTGGATACTCCTTTAATACCAAGCAATCCTTATGGTACTTCTAAAGCTGCAATGGACATGTACGTGAGAGAGAGAAGTATGAATGGGTATTTAGACGGTTTTGTTACTAGAGCATTTAGTCATACTGGTCCAAGAAGAGGTAAAATTTTTAGTATTAGTTCAGACGCTTACCAAATTGCTAATATGATGCTCGGTAATCAAGATCTAGTTTTAAACATAGGTAATCTTGAAACTGAAAGAGTGGTGATAGATGTTAGAGATTGCGTCAATGCTTACTACAAGTTAATGCTTAATCCTGATTCAAAAAGCAAAGCATTTAATGTATGTGGAGATGAAGTTCATAAAATGCAACATTATACTGATTTATTAATAGAAAAATCAGGATTAAAAGATGTAAAACAAGAGATTTATAAACCATATTACAGACCTATTGATATTCAAGTCCAGATAGGTGATTCCAAAGAACTAAAAGATATGACAGGATGGAAACCGCAAATAAGTTTAGAGCAAACTATGGACGATTTGCTACAATATTGGGTTAATAAATTAAAAGTTACTGATATAGATTTCTGGAAAAAAAATATAGTTTAATGAGCTTTTATTTTTTCTATATCGTTTTTTGTCAAAACGTAAACGCCTGGTTTAGTTACAGAGAAGCCTGCACATAAATTAGCAAAATTTATTGCATTTTCAATATCATTATCGATACTATAATGATAATACAAACTAGCGAGAAATACATCACCTGCCCCGCATACATCAAAAACATCTACCTTTCTAGATTTAAAGATTCTATTTTTAAATCTAGCGCCTTTGGAACCTAACGTAGTTATAACGATATTTGAATCATTAATATTAAAAGCGTTTTCAGTTTCTAAGTCATTTATTTTTATAATACAATCTTTAAAACAAGATAAATTTTTCTTCTTACTATCTACAAAAATATTTTTATCTTTAAACAAACTGCATAGCTCCTCACATATATCAAACGTCAAAAATCCTTTATCATAATCACTAATAATTAAACTTGAATAATTACTAGGGTTAATATTTTTTAAATTCAATGGAGTTATATATTCGGTCTCTTCGTCTAATCTTATTAAATGCTGATTACTTTTTATATCGATAAATCTTGTTTTAGTTATTTTTTCTTTTTGGGTAAAACAAGTAACGTTTATATCAAAAGCAGATAGATTTTTTAATACGTTTAGTACCATTCCATCATTCTCAGTTATTTTCAATTGCTTAAAAACTGGTACAGGAGCCTCAGGACTTATTCTATCCACCGATCCAGATATATAAACATCTCTACAAGAATCTCCTATAACTAAAACATTATTCATATATTTTTTATTATATTTGTAGTTGAATAATTATCAATATAATTAAAAATCTTAATCTCAGCTAAATCATTGCCAATAACAGCTTCAGGTGTATAATCACCTCCCTTTACTATTATATTAGGTTTAACTTTTAGCAATAAATTATAGGGAGTGTCTTCATTGAAAATAATTACCCTATCAACATATTTTAAAGATTCTAAAATATATTTTCTGTCATTTTCCCTATTAACCGGCCTTGTATCACCTTTAAGCCTTTTAACGCTTTCATCACTATTAAGACCAACAATTAAATAATCACCTTGCTCTTTTGCGTATCTCAAACACTCTACATGACCTCTATGTAGAATATCGAAACATCCATTTGTAAAAACTCTAATCACCTTTTTCAACTCTATAACTATCTTCATCAAAATGTTGAGTAGAAAATTCAAACATTTCTGTATCTTTAAGCGCTTTCATTTGATGAATTAGACCAGTCTTAACATGAAAATTATCCCCTGCACTTAAAATAACATTTTTGGCTTTTTTAATATCCTCGTCACGACCAAATGTTACTAGTAATTTACCTTTTCTAATATAAAAGACCTCATCCTTCAATTTATGATAATGCCAGGAACACTTCTTACCTTTAGCAAACCATAATATTTTACCGCAATATTCCTCCTTATTAACTATCCATTTTTCATACCCCCAGCCTTTGGGTACAAATTTAATCTTCGAAAAATTCTTCATCGCTTATTCCTTTATCATCGACATATAAATCACCAGAAGGTTTACCCATCATCAAAGTATGAAACTTTACACCCCAATCATTTAACTGCTTAAATGTTAACTCATAATATTTCTCATGAGCCTTTTTACCATCATTGTTAAAAGTACCCATACCCCTTGCTGTATGAAACGTAATTCGATGACCAGTGTCAAACAACTTGTTAATTTTATCTATTCGCTCAACTTCTGGCATAGCTTTTTCATATGATCCTTCTGTACTAATATGTGTACAAATAGTACCGTCTATATCAAATACGTACTTCATAATATATTTTATACCATCTTATTGAAAATTCAAGTTGATAAAAGGGTTATTTTTTTTAAATACTAATGTGTTAGGTATAATCTGCAACGATAAAATAGTCGATATATCTCTTTTTAATAATTACAGGTTAGCGTTGCAAAACTACTTCAAAAATGATAGTTTTAAGGATGTAAAAACCGTTGAAGATTTAACTGAAATCGACACTCTTTTTATAGTAGATGAACATTTTGGTCCTAATGTTGAAATTTGGAAAAATGATAATTTTATAAACTATTTAAATGAAAAAAATATACGTACAGTAGTTTTTAATTTTGAAAAAATATTTAGTAGTAAATTTCCCTGTAATGTAGATCATCAAAATAAAATAGAAACAATAAAAAATTTATATCAGGTTGTTAGTGATGTAGATGATGCAAAACGTATGGGTAAAGATTTTATTAATAAACAACTATTATCAAAAGATAGTAAAATAAAACAGCATTTTAAAGGTAAAAAGAAAGATAGAGTTTTATTCTTAGGGCAGAATGATAAAATTTATAATCCGTCATATGCATATAGTAGAAGATTTCAATTAATTGAAGAAATAGAACGAAAACATAATTTAATTGATATACACATAACTGATAGAAAGCTAACTTATTCAGAATTTTTAGATAAACTCTCTGAATATAAATTTATTCTTAATCCGTTAGGTACTGGTGATTTTCTAAATGTAAGATTCTATGAAGCTTTAGAAGTTGGTAGTATACCTCTTCAACAAATTACTGAAAGTATGAAAAATAAATATAAAGAATTAGATTTTTCTCATACCTTTTTTAATGCTAGTGATTTTAAAATTCCTGAAATTAATTTTAAGAAGATGGAGTACTATTTAGAAGATTATTTTGAAGAAATTAATTTATATAATAAACTATAATTTGTTATGAATATACGCGACGAGTATTTAAAAAGAAAGGCAAATAGCTCTGATATCAATGAGCATTTGGAAACACTATATAGCTATGGAAATAGGTGTAGAAATATTACAGAGCTTGGCTCAAGATACGGTGATAGTACTATCGCCTTACTTTATAGTAATCCTAAGTTACTTACCAGTTATGATTTATTTAAATCTGATTTTATTGATGAATTAAAAGAGGATAACTTTAAATTTATTAAGGGAGATTCTTTAGAAATAAAAATAGAAGAAACCGATTTATTATTTATCGATACGTTACATAGATATTTTCAGCTTTTTAACGAATTAGGATTTCATGCAAAACGAGTTAGAAAGTATATTTTATTACACGATACAAAAACTTACGGTGAAGAAGATGAACCTCTATATGCAGCCCATATACCCGTAAAAATGAGTAGTAAGGTAATCAATACTAAGGCTACAGGTCTTAAACAAGCTATTAAAGATTTTTTAGAAACAACAAAAGAAGGTAAAAATTGGAAAATTAAAGAGATTTTTACAAATAATAATGGACTGACGGTTTTAGAGAGACAATGAGTATAATTATATTATCTTTTACTAAAAATCCTAGTTACTATACAATGCTTAAAGATTGTATAGAATCTATAGGTGATTATGAAATAGTAGTTGTTGAGACAAATAATAAGTTAAAAGGTAAGGATATGATGCTGCCGGCTAAGTTTATCTTTCCGGAGGAAGAGTTTAACTATAATAAGTTCCTTAATTATGGTTTTCAAAATTTAAGTAGTAAAGAAAAAGTTATTATATCTAATAATGATGTGGTATATGAACCGGGTTGTATTGATGCATTATTTGAAAGTTTAGATACCTACGACTCTGTATCACCGGTAGAGAAATATAGTGCTAAAGACATTACTGGTTATACCGTCGGTGAACATGTAAAGGGGTGGTGTATTGGTTTAAATTATAAAGTATATGAACAGATGGGTGGGTGGGATGAAAGCTTTAAGTTCTGGTATCAGGATAATGATTATTGTAACTTTCTACAAAAACACTCTCTGAACCACGCACTGATTGGTAGTGCAGTCGCTAAGCACCTCTGTTCGAAAAGTCATTCCCTAGTAGGCGACTTAAAAGAGTTTACTAATGATCAAATTAGCACGTTAGAGCAAAAGTGGGGTAAATAGAGTTGATTTAACAACTTTATATTATATTATAAGGATATGATTATTGATCAGCAAGTTTATAATGGCGATCTCATCCACGATCGTTTCGCGTACAAGTTCTTTAGAAAAGAGGTCTCACCTTATGGTAATATTGTAGCTTTTAGGGCTCCTATGTATGTAAGTGATAATTTAATTGATCTGGAAGATACATTAGCTAATGACTATATCTTTTCAGAGGATGCAATTAACTTCTGCTGGGAGATACCTAATTTATGTCCATTAGGAGCAGTTGCTTTTCAACGTCTCTTCAATACTACCATTGCAGGTATGTTAGGTCAACTTATCCAAAGACCGATCAACATGGATGGTGATGATATTATGGTAACTGATGAGTTTATTGGTAGTGATAGTAAAAAGCGTTCAGAAGGTAAAGTAAGTGTTTCGATTACGTATAGTAAGGAAGATATTGCTTTAGGTCATACCGGCATTAATGTACAGGCGGGTAAGAAAGCTCCTGGATTTGCTTATTCAAGTAATATGAGCGATAGTCAGATAGAGGCTTTTATGGACGCGGTAATTAAAGCGTTTGAACTGGAAGTAAAAGATCAATGGATCGCTACAACTAAAATAATTAGTTAATGAATTTTTTTCAGCTACAAAATAAGCTGTTTTACTCTAAAAAGACAGATGCTGAGTTTTTAGATTCGGAAGGTGAACAATCTTTTGTGCCGTTTATGTTTAATAGGTGGTTATCTTTTTATAATAAAGGTATGGCCACTATTACTAATGAAACGTTAAATAGATTCGGTGGTATTTTTCAGGATAAACAACAGCAATATAGGCTTTATTATTATTTTATTCCGAGATTGAAGTTTAAGCGTATAGCATATAATAAAAAACTTAAAAAGGAGGTTAGTGAAGAAGAGAATCTTGATCTTATTGCGCGCAATAAGAATATCTCTGTAAGAGAGTTAAGGTCCTATATTGATTTTCATGAAACTTGTAGTAAATAAGTTATATGGCAATGGCATCTATTGATAATTTAGCTCCTACAAGAAGTCTAATTGACTTGACGCAAGGAGGTAAGGGTGATTTTGGGTTAGACGACTACCAGCTTAGTTTTGTTTTTGATGATATTCTTCTTGTAGAGTATGCTGATGAGTCAGCTAACGGAGATGAAGTTTTACGTAATGGTATAGTCGTTCCGACAAACGCAATGACTAAAGCGTGGCGTAAGGGTAGAGTTATTCTTGCAGGTCCTGATGTAAAGTACGCAAAAGAAGGAGATATAGTTATATTTCCAAATAATCTCGGAGTTACCATTTCTAATGTAGAGATTACAGGTAAAGGCAAAATTGCTAAGGGTGTTTTTCTAAACGAAGAAAGAATGTTTGGTATATGCAAACCTAAAAATGATAATACAGAGGTCAGCACTTGATTCTATTCTTTTAACGAATGTAGTAGACTTAAGATTTGCGCGCAGAATACCTAAAGCGGGGTTTCCTGCTACTCGACGTATACTATGTACAAAGTCATACAACTTATTAAACTCTACAAACGGTAGAATTACCTTAAACTATAAACCACCTAGAGGTCCGCATAAAGTGAATGAAGCGGCTGATAACTTACTCGTTGTGTGGGATATTTTAATGCAAGGATATAGAAATATTAATATGAATCAAGCTGATCTAATAAAACAGTATCCGGCTGATGATTCTTTTTGGACGTATTTTAACGAGAGCGTATATCCTATGTCAGGAAACCAAAAACTAGCTTTTATGAACTCATGAATATAAACTTAGAAAGAGTAAATCAAAGCTTAAAACCTTTCTTACTACAAAATATAGTAATTAAAACTGATAAGAAGATTATCAAAAAAGGTAAGCTTAAACTTTTTAAAATTAAACAGTATAATATTGCTCTTTCTCTAGAAATTGACGGTAAAATTAAAATCTATGAGATACCATACCCGTTTAAAATTGAAGGTTCGTTAGATAAGTTAATATTTAACTACCGTATAAGTTCCTTTATACCCGAGCAATACTCTCTGTTTATAAAATTATTAGATTGTAGCTCTAAATCAAAATTTTACGACAACCTGCTTTACATATTGCCTAATAAATGAACTATACTATAATTAGGTGTGCTAACTGGACTAATTAATAGCTTCCCTTCAGGATATGATCCCAATCCAACTCAAGTAAAGCTTCTTAAGAATATTGATCAAGCGTTTACCGATGGCTATAAGTTTGTCGTCTGTAACGCTCCTACTGGATCAGGTAAATCTATGGTATCAAAAACCGTAGGTAATGTAGCTGAGCAATGTACGAAAGAATACCGCGATATAGTGACGAGTTATCTAGCTTATAAGCGAACGCAAGGAGGTAATTATGCATATGAAGATGAGTGTAATGAAGAGAGGTCGTTCGGATGTACTGCATTAACAATTACCAAGGCTTTACAAGATCAGTATAAAGAGCTATTTAACGATGTTGAAGTGTTGAAGGGTAAGTCTAATTACAGCTGTGTAGTAGATGAGGATTACTCGGTGGAAGTAGCGCCATGTTTACATTTACCGAAACTTCGTGAGGAGTGTTGGAGTAAAAAGTGCTGCTCGTATTATGAACAGCGTAATAAAGCTTTAACTTCACGATTTAATACTCTTAACTATAATATGTTCTTTGCATTACCTGAGCATCT
>TARA_R110001592_G_scaffold3525_11_pt1 | contig 14751 bp, 16 predicted proteins | sample TARA_R110001592 | Tara Oceans TARA_R110001592 (sample SAMEA4398387) | marine metagenome | biome: Polar Biome; feature: [SRF] surface water layer (ENVO:00010504); material: water (ENVO:00002006), including particulate matter (ENVO:01000060) such as... | depth 5 m
CCTTGCCGCGCGGCACGTAAAGGCCAACGGAATCAATGGCGGACACTTGCTCACCTGCAAAGACGCCCTCTTGTATTTCCACCATCCATCTTGGCGGCACATGGCTCAATTGCTCCACGTGAAACTTTTGGACATTCGCCACGCATGTTTTGATCGCCGATTTCAGGTCATTATCCAGTGTTTTTTCGGCGCGATCGAATTCTTCGGGTGTGGCCTTAACGCTTTGTATGTCTGCGTTTTCGAACTTTTTGGCATAGCGTTTCAGGGCATCATCGCCATGCGCGCGCACATCATCAATAATTGGCTGAACAATACGGCATACCGCGTCAATATCCGCCTGAGCGCGGCGCATAATTCGGTTTTGAACGGCCTGATCTGTGTCGGCCCAGCGGTAGAGGTTAATGTTCATAAGATGTACTTAACAGTGGCGTCTATTCGATGTCGAGTGTTTTTTTGGAATAGAGTATCGCGGCTGCCTGCCCCTGATATGATACAAAAGGCGAAGACGTATGTACGCCCATACTGTCGCGGATGTCAGGGTCTTGCAAATCCATGTTTTTTTGCCCCTTCATCAAGATCACATCACCAAGGCGCGCGCTGCTGAACTCTTCGCTATATTGTTCCGTCAGGTGAGACAGCGTCATGTCATTGGCGCTCCGTTGCCCCTGCGCCAGCGTGCCTGATTTGGTTTTATCCATCAAATCCCACAATGTGTCGGTTGTAAGCCCGTTCAATAAACGCAGCGTTGCGCCCGCAAAGGTCGTGTGCAGCGTCATACGCACATCATCCACATGCATCATCGGGGAGCGCCCCACACCATGTTTGGGGGTGAACATCGCGTGACCGACAATGGTTTCATCATCCTTCGCCCCGAAATACGCATCATGCACACGCGCATATAATCCGCGCAGCGCATTCATTTTGTCATGGAACAATGTACAGGCCGCCGGATCGAGAATAATATCGGCCTTTTGCGCCTCTGCCAAAACTTCGGAGGCAGAAATCACATCCAGATAGGAAATCTCACCGGCGATTTTCCGGTCGTTCTTCGCACTCGGATCATGCCGATATTGCGCACCCAGCGCGGGGTTGTCCTGCATGATAATGCCGGATTTAAATACCTCGGACTCGCGCTGCCATGTTTCTTCATCGCGCAGGATAACCGCGCGCGTCATCGGCACACTGAACGCCTCGATAATATCGGCTTCGGAGGTCACAATCGGATAGGCTTCATTGTCAAACAGATAACTCATGCCCACATAATCGTTGAAAATGCGCGCTTATGTCAATAAAAACCTCCGCGTTAAAAACGCTCTCGACATTATTTTTCAACGCGGTATAAACGTGACATGACAAAAGAAAATGTTCTTATTATTGATTATGGATCCGGCAATCTTCGTTCTGCCGCAAAGTCTTTTGAGCATATCATCAAAAACGAAGCCCGCGACGTCACCATAAATATCAGCAACAAGCCCGAAGATTTGCGCAAGGCTGATCGCATCGTTTTACCCGGCCAAGGGGCGTTTCGTGATTGCATGGAAAACCTGCAAAACACCACGGGTATGATCGAGGCCTTAACCGAGCGCGTCATCAAACAAGCCACGCCCTTTTTAGGCATTTGCGTCGGTATGCAATTGATGGCCACCCGCGGTATGGAACACGGCGTAACGGCGGGACTGAACTGGGTCGATGGCGAAGTCGTCCCCATCCCCGTTAACAACACCGATTTAAAAATCCCGCATATGGGTTGGAACGACTTACATTTCCTTTCCGCCAACAGCCAACAAGACAACCGTCACTTTGTGCTGCGCAGCACAGATAGTTCGGAAAATTTCTATTTTGTTCATTCTTTTATGTTTCAATGTACCTATACTCATCACTGCCTCGCAATGACAGATTATGGCGGGTTTATCCCCGCCGTTGTTGGACGAGACAATATGATAGGGATGCAATTTCATCCCGAAAAAAGCCATGTTTCAGGATTAAAGTTAATTTCTAACTTTCTGGACTGGAAACCATAAGACCAAGGCTTACCCCTTTAGAAGTAAGTCAGGCACAGAAATATAATACGAGCGTAAGCACACAAGGCAAGGAGCACAAACAATGAGCGACCAAACCAAATTAAAGCCGTTAAAACCATCCCCCAGCGTAGAGCATATTCAGGAATTTCATGCCGGTGATCTTAATGATCTGTGTGATGCGACGGATGATGCCATTGAAGGCGGTGGTGGTTTCGGGTGGGTGAAGTTGCCAAACCGTGATGTTCTGGAACGCTATTGGAACGGTGTGCTTGCCATGCCTGCGCGTGAATTATTTGTTGCGCGTCTTGATGGTGTGATTTGCGGAACATGCCAATTGCTCAAACCCCCTGCGAACAACGAAGCGCAAAGCTTCGCCGTACAGCTCACCACCAACTTTATCGCCCCATGGGCGCGTGGTCATGGCTTGGCAAAAATGCTGATTGAGGAGGCCGAGAAATTCGCACGCGAAGATGGCTTTGCCGTCATCAATCTGGATGTGCGCGAAACATTGGTCGAGGCGATGGCGCTGTATGAAAGCGTCGGCTATCAACGCATCGGTGAGCATCCTGCTTATGCCCATGTTGATGGTAAAACCCTCAAGGGATATTATTACTGCAAGGTGATTGATAAAACGATCGCCTAAACCCTATCCTGATTAATGCTTGATTTCTGTCATGATCCATTTCATTGTCGAAACCTTAGACGATAATGAAAAAGGCTTACAATCCGCATGATTATATACCCCGCTATTGATTTAAAAAATGGTCAGTGTGTGCGCCTGTATAAGGGCGATATGGCGCAGGACACCGTTTATAATGACAACCCCGCAGCGCAAGCCATCGAATGGGCGCGCGCAGGGTTTCCATGGATTCATGTGGTCGATCTGGATGGCGCCGTCAGTGGCGGTGTGCCCACCAACCACAGCGCAGTGCGCGCGATCATCGCCGCGGTGGATGTCCCCGTACAGCTTGGCGGTGGTATCCGTAATATGAGCATGATCGAACAATGGCTGTCCGAAGGGGTCAGCCGCGTTATCCTCGGCACCGCCGCTGTGCGTGAGCCGGAGTTGGTTAAAAAAGCATGCTATGAATTCCCCGGTCAAATTGCCGTTGGCATTGATGCGCGCAACGGTAAAGTCGCGGTTGAAGGTTGGGTTGAGGAATCCGATATCGAAGCCACAGAGCTTGCCAAAATGTTCGAAGATGTCGGCGTGTCCACCATCATCTATACCGATATTGATCGCGACGGTACGGGCGCAGGCGTGAATATTATCTCTACCATTTCACTGGCGCAGGCGACCGCCATCCCCGTGATTGCATCGGGCGGCGTTGGCTCACTTGACGATCTGAAGCTTGTGCGTGAGGCGCATGAATATGGCGTAGAAGGTGTGATTGTCGGCAAAGCCCTGTATAATAAAAGCATCACCCCCGAAGACGCCCTCAAGATCGCAGCAGGCGCGGACGCGGCTTAGCGTTTAAACATTATTCATCCCTATTATAAAAAATGTCTTTTGTTTTAATCACAACAAAGACCACCACAATAATGCCCAAAAGTAAGTGCTGAGGGAGCATTTCTACATTCCATGAAATAGCCTCTTGTAATTCATGCGATTTAGAAAAAAGTATTCTATAAATTAAAAAAATATTTGGAGCAGTTAAGCCAAACACCACAAAAGGTAAAATCACAGGATAAAGACAAAAGATTGCGATGCTGCCAAAAATAAATCTTTTCATACGAACCGTAAACGCGGTGCGCTTTAAATAATGCGCAATAACGGCAAGCCCCATTACAACAGGCAATGCCGTTATAAAGTAAGATAATCCAATAAATAAAACGCCAAGAAAAAAACCTATCATAATAAACACGCGCCCATTCCGTAAAACCTTCCCTTTCCGTGTTTATCATATTATAAATGCCGCTGATAAACAACGGAACGCACGGCAGGAACAAGGCAAACATGGAAACAGCAATACAAGACATCAGAAAAGACATTGGCGAATTTTTCAAAAAGGAGGCCGCGGGCGGCATGCTTTTATTTGTCGCCGCCATTTGCGCGCTGATCATTGCCAATACACCGCTGAACGTATTCTACGACTCGCTGATTGATCTGCCCTTTGGCATTCGCCTTGGTGATTTTAAAATTGATAAGCCGCTTTTGCTATGGGTGAATGACGGCTTAATGGCGGTGTTTTTCTTTCTGGTCGGGCTGGAGCTGAAACGCGAATTTATGGAAGGCGAGCTGTCGAGCGCCAAAAAAATCGTTCTGCCCGCCATTGGCGCGCTGGGTGGTATTATCGCGCCTGCGCTGATCTATGCCGCGTTGAATTACGATAACCCTGTTGCGCTGAACGGTTGGGCGATCCCCGCCGCAACAGACATTGCCTTTGCGCTGGGCGTGCTCTCCCTGCTTGGCACCCGCGTGCCGTTCTCGCTCAAGGTCTTGCTGACCTCTATGGCGATTTTCGACGATATCGGTGCGATTATTATCATTGCCATATTCTATACCGGCAACCTCTCCTTAAACGCGTTGGCCATTGCCATCACCTGCTGCGTGGTGCTGTTCATCCTTAACCGCCTTGGCGTAGTTCAGAAAAGCCTTTACCTCACCGTTGGTCTGATTATGTGGACGGCGCTGCTTAAATCAGGCGTGCATGCCACATTGGCGGGCGTGGTTCTCGCGTTCTTTATCCCGATGGTCGACAAAAGCAACCCCAACAGATCACCGCTTAAAATGCTGGAACATGATCTGCATTATACGGTGGCGTTGTTCATTATTCCTGTGTTTGCCTTTTGCAATGCGGGCGTGAATCTGGCAGGTGTCGGCATACAGCAATTCCTGCACAGCGTGCCATTGGGGATTGCCGCAGGTCTGTTTCTGGGCAAGCAAATCGGTATTTTCAGCCTGTGCTGGCTCAGCATTAAACTCAAATTCGCCGAGATGCCAGAGGGCGCGACATGGCTTTCCCTTTACGGCATTTCCGTCCTCTGCGGCGTTGGCTTTACCATGAGCTTGTTCATCGGCTCGCTGGCTTTTGAACACATAGATGCCGCCGTCCTGTTCGATGAGCGCATCGGCATCATGGCGGGATCATTGCTTTCCGGTGTTTGGGGTTATATGATTTTGCGTTATGCGACCCGTGGTCGTATCCCCAAGGTCGATGCGTAAGGAACAACAATGCTTAAAACCCGAATAATCCCCTGTTTAGATGTCGATAATGGCCGCGTGGTCAAGGGCGTGAATTTCGTTGATATCGTCGATGCCGGTGATCCGGTAGAGCAAGCCAAGATCTATAACGATCAGGGCGCGGACGAGCTGTGCTTTCTCGATATCACGGCCACGCATGAGGGGCGCGACACCATCATCCACATGGTTGAGGACGTCGCCAATGAGGTCTTCATTCCCCTGACGGTCGGCGGCGGTATATCGGAAATATCCCACATCAGAAACCTGTTAAATGCGGGCGCGGATAAAGTGTCGATCAACTCGGCGGCGGTTAAGAACCCCGACTTCGTTAAAAATGCGAGCGACAAATGCGGCAGCCAGTGCATCGTCGTCGCCATTGATGCCAAAGCCAAAGAAGACGGCAGCGCAGGGTGGGAAATTTTCACCCATGGCGGGCGTAAGGGCACAGGCATTGACGCGGTGGAATGGGCGATCAAAATGGCAGAATACGGCGCAGGCGAAATCTTGCTGACCTCTATGGATCGCGACGGTACAAAGCAAGGCTTTAACTTGCCCTTGACGCGCGCGATTGCCGATGCGGTGCGCATTCCCGTGATTGCATCAGGCGGCGTTGGCACGTTGCAACATCTGGTCGAGGGCGTTAAAGAGGGCCACGCCAGCGCGGTGCTCGCGGCCTCTATCTTCCATTTCGGGGAATACACCATCCAACAAGCCAAAGACGCCATGCGCGATGCAGGAGTGCCCGTACGATGAGCGATACACACATTTTAGAGGCGCTGTATAACGTCCTGCTCACCCGTAAAAATGCGGGTGGTGAGAAATCCTACGTTGCGTCTTTGTATGAAAAAGGCAGCCCCAAAATCGCCGAGAAAATCTTAGAAGAAGCGCAGGAATTTATTGATGAAGCCTACGCGCTTGATAAAGATACGCACGGCACCGAAGCACAGAAAAACATCCGTAGCGAAGCCGCCGACTTGCTCTTTCACATGATGGTTATGCTGGCGCATCACGATGTGCCCCCCGCCGAAGTCTTCGAGATTCTGGGCAAACGTTTCGGCACCTCAGGCCACGACGAAAAGGCCAGCCGCGGAGCCTGACGACATGACAGACCTTCTTCCACCGTTTCCGATGCTTATGGCCTTTATCACGGCGAGCTTTGTACTCGCGATCATTCCGGGCCCTGTGGTTTTATATGTTGTCACCAGAACATTAGCGCAAGGGCGTGCCTCCGGTCTGGCCTCCGTCATGGGGGTAACATTGGGGAATTTCGGCAATGCCTTGGGCGCGTGTTTCGGGCTTGCGGCTTTGTTCGCTGTATCAAGTATCGCCTTTACAGCCGTAAAACTAGTTGGGGCGCTCTATCTGATTTATCTGGGTGTTAAAACCATTCTTGGCGCGGTGACAAAACAAAAACAAGAGGACGCCGCCCTGCCGATAATCAAAAAATCCACCTTGCGCCGCGTCTTTATTGACGGGTTTGTGGTGGCCTTGCTGAACCCTAAAACCGCGCTGTTTTTCGCAGCCTTCTTACCGCAATTTTTAAGTGTCGGGGCGCAATCGCATCTGGCACAAAGCATTGCCTTAAGTATGGTCTTTGTCGGGATTGCCAGCATCACGGACGGGCTTTATGCGCTGCTGGCGGGGTCTGTTATGCCGATTGTAAAACGGACGATCAAAACGCCTGCGATCGGCGCCTATATCAGTGGCGGGATATTCATAGGGCTTGGCGTTCTTGCCGCGTTCGCCCCACAAAAATCACGCTAATCATATCAACCGCTCAAACGGTTGCCGGGGAAATGTGCCAGGCGGTGCAAGACTTCATCAAGCTGATCCAGTGATTTAAACTCCACCGAGAGCTTGCCGCTTTTGCCGTCGGCGCTGTCGATGCTGACCTGCATACCGAGCGCGTTGCTGATGTCATTTTCCAGCGCAATCGTATCGGCATCTTTCGTGGCCTTGGGCTGGGTTAATGGTCTGGGGCGAGATTTCTGCTCAACGCCCTTTTTATCGGCTGCAAATTTTTCCGTCTGGCGCACGCTCAAACCCTTGGCGATTACCTGTTTGGCCAACGCTTCGGGATCGTGCGCGGTGATCAAGGCGCGGGCATGTCCCATCGTCAAATCACCCGCACTCAGATGTGCCTGCACTGTGCTGGGCAGGTTCAAAAGGCGCACCATATTGGTGATGTGCGGGCGGCTTTTGCCCACGGCCTTTGCCAGCTCTTCTTGAGTCTGGTTATAATCTTCCAGCAATTTCTGATAGCCCATCGCCTCATCAATCGGGTCGAGATCTTCGCGCTGAAGGTTTTCAATCAAGGCGATTTTAAACGCATCCAGTTCGCTGATATCCAGAATGATAACCGGCAAATCATGGAGCTGCGCCCGTTGCGCCGCGCGCCAGCGACGCTCCCCCGCGATGATCTCATAATGATCGGCATTCTCGGGGTCTTCACGCACCAATAACGGTTGCAACACACCATATTGCGCAATAGAGCTCGCCAATTCATTGATGCTGTCATCACTGAAAATACGGCGTGGCTGGAACGGACTGGGATAAAGCTGTTCCACACCAACGGTATAGCGCGGGCGCGCATCCGATGGCTCGTTTTGAATGCGCTGCTCAATCTCTTCGATCACGGCGCTGGTTTCTTCGTCGTCAAACAACGCGTTCAGGCCGCGGCCTAATCCCTGTAATCCATCATGGCTTGACTCGTCTTCCGTGTCATCAAGTGTAATGTCTAAATCTTCAATCATACTCATGCTACCTCTGCTTGGTTGTATTGTTCTTTTTCTCTATTCAATATTTCGCGTGCCAATTTTATATAAGCCTGCGCGCCTGTGCTTTTCATGTCATACACCAACGCGGGCAAGCCGTAAGACGGTGCCTCTGACAAGCGGACATTGCGCGGGATGGTCGTGTTATAGACCTTCTCCTTGAAATATCCGCGCACATCATCGGCGACCAACTTGGTAATTCGGTTGCGCTTATCATACATGGTTAAAACAATGCCGTGAATATCCAGCGCGGGATTATAATGTTTTTGTACCAACTTCACAGTCTTGGTGAGCTGGCTTAACCCCTCCAGCGCGAAAAACTCACACTGCAACGGCACGATAATGGACTGCGCCGCGCTTAACGCGTTTAACGTCAGAAAGTTCAATGAGGGCGGACAATCAATAACGATGTAGTCATAGCCAGCCACACTCGACAAAGCCCGCTTTAAGCGTGATTCACGTTCCTTGGCACTGGAAAGCTCAACATCCGCCCCTGATAAATGAACAGAAGACGGCATGATCGATAAACGCGGCACTTTGGTTTTTAAAATCGCCTCTGCGGCGCTCACCCGATCAAACAACACGTCATAGACCGAATGCTTCACCACAGAGCGGCGAATGCCAAGCCCCGTTCCCGCATTGCCTTGCGGGTCCATATCAATCAACAAAACATTATGCCCCATCGCGCTGAATGCGGTGGCCAGATTAACGGATGTCGTTGTCTTGCCCACACCGCCCTTTTGGTTGGTGATGGCAAAAATTCTGGGGGATTGCGGTGAAGATCTAGGCATTACAGACCTGTTGGTTGAACTCAAAAAAAGACATAGAATCGGGGCTTGTGACCCCTATGATACGAATTATTAGAATAAAAACCAACTGAATTTTCCTCAGGCTGTGCATAACCCATACGCGATATTGACATCGGATTCATTTCAAGCTCTTGTAACTTCACAGGAAAATAAAAGAGGATACGCCTATGAAAAATCTTGAAAAACTTGTTTCCGGATATAAAAAATTTCTCAAACATGACGACACAAGCCGCATCCGCACACTCGCCATAGAAGGGCAATCGCCCAAAGTCATGGTGATTGGTTGCAGCGACTCCCGTGTGAACCCTGATTTAATTTTCAATGCTGTACCAGGTGATTTATTCGTCGTGCGCAATATCGCAAGCCTTGTCCCGCCATTTGAGCTGGATGAAGCATCCCACGGGACGAGCGCCGCCCTCGAATTTGCTGTCAAAACCCTGAATGTTGCCCATATCGTTATTCTGGGGCACAGCATTTGCGGCGGTGTACGGGCATGTTGTGATGGTATGGACGGGCATGAAATTGAGGGCATATTCCTGCCGAAATGGACATCAATCATTAATAATTGTGCGCAGGCGGTGCGCGCCGAAAACCCCGATGTGGACGATGCGACGCTGACCCAAAAGGTCGAACATGCATCGATTAAAAATTCGCTGAAAAATCTGCTCGACTTCCCTTTTGTTGTGGAAGCCCTGAACGCGGGGCGCCTGCAAGTTCATGGTGCTTATTTCGATATCAGAGAAGCGCAGCTTTATGCGCTGGATAAAGAAACCGACAGCTTCAAGGCGATAGAGTAGAATCCGCAAGCCAGCGTGCAATCGTTTCAATATGATCGATCTGCATTAAATTCGGCACATGCCCGCATGCATCAAACACCACCATATCCATGCGCGGGCCTGTGTACAGGGCTTGCATTTGCTCTGCCGTTGCTGCGGGCAGGATCACCGATTGCCCGCCACGGATCAGCAAGAATGGTTGTTTGATATGTTCCCAAAGCGCCCATAAATCAACGGCTTCATTTTGATCAGGCAACGCCGCGCCGATGGCTGCGTCATAATGCATGGCATAGTCCCCATCCGCGCCCTGTGCGATGTTATGCGCGATCAAATGATCCCAAATACGTTGATCTGTAATCCCCCACGCCGCGCACCGTTTCTTAAAAAAGGTAATGGCTTCGTCCTTGGTCTTATAGACCGTTGGTGCTTTTGCCAGTGCGCTGACATGATCGAGCGCCGCGCCCGAGATTTCCGCGCCGATATCAACAATGATAAGGCGATCAATCTGAACCCCTTCAAAATTATGCAGCGACATCCCCAGCATCCCGCCGAGCGACACACCCAGCCAGTCAAACGCCGCGCCATGGGTGACATGGGCAATCAAGGCAAGGCAAAACGGAATGTAGCTTGGCGGGCTATAGAGTGCCTGATCGGTGAAATAATCACTCCGTCCGCGTCCGGGCAAATCCATGGCAATCACGCGATATCCCTGATCCGCCATCACCTGCGCCAGAAAATCATAATCCCGCCCATTAGACAGCAACCCATGCACACAAAACAGCACTTTGCCATCCTTCGCGCCTGTGTCCGTATAGGCGATTTTAAACCCGCCAACGTCTAATATGTGTTGTTCAATCTCATACATAATGGTGCACCGTTAAAATCTTCGCCTCTGAATCCGTTATGCTCGGATGGCTTTGCACATCAAATTTATACGTCTTACGGGCGAGTGCGATTTCTTCTTCGGCGCGGCCGCCCTTCATAAAGCAAAAGATCATCTCGGGGTTTTGCTCTACCCATGGCAGGCAATAATCGAACAATTTATCCAGCGAGGCCAAAGCCCGCGCCGTAACAAAATCAGGGGTAAAATCACCCGTTACATCTTCTACGCGCTTGGTATGGATGGTCACGTTTTGCGCGCCGGTCTCACGTACAACGGTGCGCATAAACTGCCCCTTGCGCTCATCAGATTCAACAAGATGCGTTTCTATATCAGGGCGCATCAAGGCGACAACCAACCCCGGAAAGCCGCCGCCGCACCCTAAATCAGCATAAATCTTGGTTTGATCGGGAACAAAACGTACCATTTGCGCGGAATCAATGACATGGCGATGCCAGCTCTCATTGATGGTCTTGGGCGATACCAGATTGATCGCCTTATTCCACTTCACCAACAAAGTTTGATACAGCTCTATTTGCGCGAACACATCGTCCGTCACGTCAAATAATTCTCTGAAATTATCTTTGGTATAAAGCGTCATACTATCCCTTACGCCGCGTCTGCTTTTTTAGAGGGTTTTTTGACGTAACGCAAAAGTGCAATCACCGCCGCAGGGGTAACACCCGGAATGCGCGCGGCTTCGCCCAAAGTGGTGGGATTAACCTGCTCCAGCTTTTGGCGTATTTCATTGGACAGACTGCCGACCTGCGCATAATCCAGCGTCTTGGGCAGCACCAAATTCTCATCCTTGCGGAAGGCCGCAATATCGGCGTCATGGCGATCCATATAGCCCGCATACAGGGAATCAATTTCCAACTGCGTACGGATATCGGCAGGCACGCTTTCCAGCTCCGGCCAGAGGATGGCAAGATCCGCCCATGTGATATTCGGGTAAGACAACAGATCAGACGCTGTGCGGCGCACGCCATCTTTATTGACCTTCAGCCCCTTATCTTCCAGTGCGTTTGGTGTGGCCTGCAAGCCTTTCACCAGATCACGCCCATGCGTTAGAGCCTGTGATTTCGCGCTCCAAACTGCCGCGCGCTGCGCCCCGACACAGCCCATCGCAATGCCCTTATCCGTCAAACGCTGATCGGCATTATCCGCGCGCAACCGCAACCGATATTCCGCGCGTGAGGTAAACATGCGGTAAGGCTCGGGCGCGCCTCGGGTGGTTAAATCATCAATCAACACCCCGATATAGGCATCGGCGCGATCCAGAATAAAAGTTTCGGCCTCATCGCGCGTTTTATCATTATTCAGCGCCGCGGCCTGTTTTGCGGCGTTAATGCCCGCCATCAAACCTTGTGCGGCGGCTTCTTCGTACCCTGTCGTGCCGTTAATCTGCCCCGCCAGAAACAGCCCCGCAATGCGCTTGGTTTCCAGTGTCTTTTTCAAATCACGCGGATCAACATAGTCATACTCAATCGCATAACCCCACTCAATCACCTCGACCTTTTCCAGCCCCTTGATGGAGTGAATAAGCGCGTCTTGCACATCAATCGGCAAGGATGTTGAAATGCCGTTTGGATAGACTGTGTGATCGTCCAGCCCCTCTGGCTCCAGAAAAATCTGATGGCGCGGCTTATCGGCAAAGCGATTGACTTTATCCTCAATAGACGGGCAATAGCGCGGCCCTGTCGATTGGATCTGCCCCGAATACATCGGTGAGCGCGTTAGGTTCTGCGCAATGATCTCATGCGTTTTTTCATTGGTATAGGTGATATAACACGGAATTTGCGGCACTGTGATTGTGTCATTCAGATATGAAAACGGCACGGGTTGCGCATCGCCTTGTTGTTCCTCCAGAATATCCCAATCAATCGTGCGCCCGTCAAGGCGTGCCGGCGTTCCTGTTTTTAACCGCCCAAGGGGAAATTCCAGACGCTCCAGCGTTTCTGCCAAGCCAATGGTCGGCGCTTCGCCAACGCGGCCTGCTGGCGTGGTTTCTTCGCCGCGATGGATCAGACCACGCAAAAACGTCCCCGTGGTCAGCACAACGCCATGACAGGGCAATGTGCGCCCGTCCAGCGTCTTTAAACCGCAGATTGCACCATCACCATCCAGCAGCAAATCATCCGCCGCCCCTTCGACAAGCGATAAATTCGGATATTCCCCCAACATGGCCTGCATGGCCTCACGGTAAAGCTTACGATCTGCCTGCGCGCGCGGGCCACGAACGGCAGGGCCTTTGGAGGCATTAAGCATGCGGAACTGTATGCCCGCCTGATCAATGATCCGCGCCATCACACCGTCCAGCGCATCAATCTCGCGCACCAGATGGCCTTTGCCCAAACCGCCAATCGCCGGATTACAGGACATCGCGCCAATCGTGTCGAGCTTATGCGTCAACAACGCCGTCTTCGCGCCTGCGCGCGCGCTCGCCGCTGCCGCCTCGCACCCTGCGTGACCGCCGCCGACTACTATGATATCGAATGCCATATCCATCACTTTAAAATCCATATTCTTCTGGCGCGTTATACATTTTTCTTGCATACTTTTCCACTAAAGATTTAATTATGGTTAATTAGAACCATAGGTATAACACAAAACTAGGTACGAGAATTATGGGATTTGACGATATATCAAAGGCTTTAAACGGTGTTTGGGAATATGCCTCAAACGAATCAGAGCATTTGTTAAAATGGATGGATGATGTTTATCACGGTGCGCACCACGCACATGACGATCCTGCGCAGGAAAACTCCCAAGAGAGCCTGCAACGCCTAAAAGATCAATTCGAAGAGCACTTTGGCAAGGACGGCAATCTGCATTTGGCAACCGTTGCGACCGACCCTGAATTTAATGGTGCGGGCAAGGATAACGAAGAAGATTATTACCCCGGCCTACATTTCTCCCTACCGCTTGCCTTATATTTGGCGCGGCGGACACTAGACACGCATGAGCCCGAAAAAGCTTATGAATTATTTATCGATCATGTTGATCAATTGGTGGAGAAACAAGACGCCACAATCACCCATTATCCGACAGCGGCGCATCTTGAAGAGATTTGCGCCCCGCATATTGACGCGCTTCAAAACCAACCGGAATTAGAAGGCACAGAGCATGATGATCACCGTCCCGCCTAAAGCGGCGCGCGCGGTTATCCTTACTTTCCGATACAAAAATCCCTAAATACAACGTCGAGTAAATCCTCAACATCAACCTTGCCCGTGATCCGCCCGACATGGCGAATGGCAAGGCGTAAATCCTCTGCCGTTAATTCGGGTAAGGCCGCGTGCAAGCTCCGCTCCAGTGATTCCTGACAATCATTCAAGGCATCGCGGTGACGTTGCCGCGTAAGGGATGGTGCTTCGGCTCTACCGCCAACAAGCACGTCGATCATCTGTGCCAAGGCCGCCAAAAATTCCGTCATACCCACCTGACTGGTTACGGAGATACGCAGCGGATTATCAGGATGTTGCAGCTTCAGCGCGCCGTCGGCTTTATTGATCACCGCCATGGTATGGGCATGGTCGCGCGTTTCCAGATCATAACTGTGCGTATCCAAATCTTCTTGCGTGCCGTCATAGACAATCACGCGAATATCAGCCTCTTGTGCGACCTTGAGCGCGCGGCGTATGCCTTCTGATTCAATGGAATCCTGCCCCGCCGTGCCGATTTGATCCGGCCTTAATCCGGCGGTATCTGATAAAATAACGGGGTATCCGGCAATATCCAAATGCGCCTCGATCACATCGCGGGTTGTGCCTGCCATATTGGAAACAATGGCGACATCACGCTGTACCAAGGCATTCACAAGGCTGGATTTCCCAACATTGGGCGCACCAATGACAGCGACGCGCACACCGTCACGCAAACGCTCACCGCGCCGATTATCGTTCAAATGTTCTCGTATTTCTGTGCGCAGCGCCTCAACTTGGGGGCTGATCTGGGCGAGTACGTCAATCTCCAAATCTTCATCGGGGAATTCCAGCTCGGCCTCAACATGGGCAAGAATGCGCGTCAGACGATCGCGCCAACCATCATAAATATCCCCCAGAGCGCCGCCCATTTGTGATAAAGCTTGTTGTTTTTGCAGGGTGGTTTCGGCATGAATCAAATCGGCGACCGCTTCGGCCTCGGTCAGATCCATCTTGCCGTTTTCAAAGGCGCGGCGGGTAAATTCCCCCGGCTCTGCCATGCGGTGATGATCAAATGTTGAAAGCGCATCCAGCACATCGCGCACTACCGCCCCGCCGCCATGCACATGATACTCAACGACATCTTCGCCTGTGTAGCTGTGG
>TARA_R110001592_G_scaffold6774_5_pt1 | contig 14744 bp, 17 predicted proteins | sample TARA_R110001592 | Tara Oceans TARA_R110001592 (sample SAMEA4398387) | marine metagenome | biome: Polar Biome; feature: [SRF] surface water layer (ENVO:00010504); material: water (ENVO:00002006), including particulate matter (ENVO:01000060) such as... | depth 5 m
GGCCAACTCCGCGGCGATTATTGTTCACCCCCAAACCCAGCTCGACTGGGTTCGTCCCGGCATTATGCTTTATGGCGACGACCCCAGTAGCAGCCTGCCTGCCGGCAGCGGTTTACAGTCAGTGATGACGTTTAAAGCCAAGGTCTTAGCGGTAAGAGACTTAGAGGCAGGCGACGCGGTCGGTTATAACCGGCGCTGGCAATCAACAGGTAAATCGCGTATTGCAACCATTGCAGCAGGCTACGCCGACGGCTATCCCCGCCAAGCGCCCGATGGCACGCCAGTGCTAATCAATGGCGCTCGGGCCAGCCTAGCGGGCCGAGTTTCTATGGATTTAATGACTGTAGATGTTAGTCATCTAACCACAGTAAAAGCGGGTGACGTGGCCACTCTATGGGGTGAGCAGCTTCCCGCCGCCGAAGTGAGCCAGCATTGCAATACCATTAGCTACGAATTATTTACTCGCATTACCGAACGAGTTGAGCGCATCTATTTATAGGCTCATCAAACTGCATATAGAGTACAAAGCTACGGCCCCGAAATAATGGGGGCCGAAAACACGCTAAGTGAGGATCAAAGGGCCTGAGTTAAGCGCTTGATTTCGCCGCCGCCAACTGAGTCTTAGTAAGCTGGAATACCACTGGACTCAGCAATATTAAGGCAATTAAATTTGGAATGGCCATTAAGGCGTTCAAGGTATCTGCCAGCAGCCAAATAAAACCCAGATTTGCCATCGCGCCCAGTGGAATGGCTAACACCCAGGCAATGCGAAATGGCATTACGCCGCGGGGGCCAAAAAAGTACACCACGCAGCGTTCGCTGTAATAAGACCAGCCCAGCATTGTGGTAAAAGCAAAAACCGCCAAGCCCACCGCAACAATGTAATGACCACCGGGAATCTGTGATTCAAAAGCCATTGTCGACAGCGCAGCGCCACTTTCTCCGGTCTGCCATACCCCGGAAAGCAAAATTACAAAGCCAGTGACTGAACACACTAAAATTGTATCGATGAAGGTGCCGAGCATGGCAATCATACCCTGCCGCACCGGGTTGTTAGTCTTGGCAGCTGCATGGGCTATGGGCGCACTACCCAGCCCAGCTTCGTTAGAAAAAATACCCCGCGCCACCCCAAACCGAATTGCCGCTGCAATACCGGCGCCAGCAAAACCGCCTACAGCGGCTGTGCCATTGAAAGCGGAATGGATGACTAAATTGAAAACAGCGGGCAAGGCGCTAAGATTCATCAGCAAGATAAGCACGCCAATGGCAAGATAACTGACGGCCATAATGGGAACCAAAAAACCTGCCACACTGGCGACGCGCTTTACACCGCCTAATATGACGGCTGCAACGCCAACAACCATGACCGCAGCACTGACCCAAATTGGTATGCCAAAAGCACCCTGCATGGCGTCAGCGACTGAATTGGCCTGAACCGTATTGCCAATACCAAAGCCCGCAATGGCACCGAAGAAAGCAAAACAGGCAGCGAGCCAGCGCCAGCGCGGCCCTAAGCCATTTTTGATGTAGTACATGGGGCCGCCGCTAAAATTGCCCTCGGCATCTTGCTCGCGAAACTGCACCGCGCACACTGCCTCCGCATATTTTGTTGCCATGCCGACGAGAGCGGTACACCACATCCAAAACAAGGCGCCGGGACCGCCCAGTGCAATGGCGGTTGCCACGCCAGCGATATTGCCCGTGCCAATAGTGGCGCTTAAAGAAGTCATTAGCGCTTGGAAGGGGCTAATCTGGCCTTTACCTTGGCTTCTTTTACGTCCCTTAAGGAGTAAGCGAAAGGCAGGCCCAATATTCAGCAGCGGCATCAGCCGTAAACCAATCATCAGGTAGGCGCCTGTGCCCAATATGAGCACCAACATCAAAGGTCCCCACACTACACCGTTAATGGCACTTACAAATGCTGATATTTGTTCCATAGGAAGTCCTTTACCGTGCTCTAAAACACCAACGATTAATTGAAATTGAAATTTCCCCTCTGCGGGAATACACCAAACACCCCACCGGTATGCACAAACACGATGTCGCCGGTATCGCCAAAGCGGCCTTTTTTCAATTGATCCAGCATGCCGTAAAAGGCCTTGCCGGTGTACACCGGATCGAGCACTAGGCCTTCGCCGCGGGCAACATCCGCTATACAAGCAAAGACTTCTTGTCCCGCCTGCGCATAACCCGCTCCAACATAGCCATCGATTACGTTTAGCGACAAAGCATCAAGGTCTATGCCAGTTTGATAGCGCTGCTCCCAATCTCTTAAATCACACTTAACTTTATTCAAGAACCACGCTTCGTCATCACAAACATTAACGCCATAAACCTTGGCATCTATGCCGTAGCGGTGAACACCTGCGCTCAAACCAGCTTGGGTGCCGCCTGAACCGGTAGCGCAAATAATATGACTTGGCGAGATACCGTGCTCGAGAAAATCCTGCTTAAGTTCCGCGCAGGCTTCAACATAACCCCAGACACCAATTGCGTCAGAGGCGCCGGTGGGAATAATAAACGCCTTTCTATTCTTCTTTTGATAAGTCGCCTGAACGCGCACCAAAATATCATCTAATTCGCGCTGATATTGTGCGGCGGGATAATAGCTAATCTCGGCCCCAGCCAAATAATCCAAGAGTAGATTGCCGTCTGGAATTTGTATGTCATCGCCTCGTAAAATCAAATGACATTTCAAACCCAGCTGCGCGCACAGCAATGCCGTCGCCCGACAGTGGTTGGATTGCAGCCCCCCACAAGTAATAATGGTGTCGCAGTCATCGGCAATGGCTTGGGCCAGATTGAATTCTAATTTGCGCACCTTATTGCCCGACAGTAGGCTGCCAGTTAAATCATCGCGCTTCACCCAAATCTTGGGTCCACCGATGCGTTTGCTAAGGCGGTCGAGGAGCTGTAACGGAGTGGGCAATTGTGCAAGCTTGAGTCGCGGTGGCACGTGACCACCGAATGTTTGTGTCGTGGTATCTGAAGTTTTAATAGAAGAAGGCATGTGCCACCTGCTAGAGGAGTGCGCCCCGCACTATCGCGAAGCGCGCAATCATTAGATTGCTTTCAAGGTGCCTTTGGGCAGCACCGCGTGAATGGATGAACGCTGAAATTTCAATTCCACATTATCCGTCACGGCAACGACCACGTAGTCGTCATCAAGTTTTGTGACTTTACCAAGAATACCGCTGGTAGTGACTACTTCGTCGCCTTTCCCCAAAGCCGCAACCATAGCGGCATGCTCTTTTTGGCGCTTGCGCTGAGGACGAATAGCGATAAAGTAAAACAGGGCAAACATCAGTACCAGAAAGCCGATCTGGAATAACTCGCCACCGGGAGCCGCAGCGCCACCAGCAGTTTGGGCTTGTGCTTCAGAAATCAAAAAGCTCATTACACGTCCTTACTCAAAATTCAAAAAATAACGCCGCGACAAACCGCCGCAGCACCAAAAATCAGCCTGCAATATTACACAAGGCACCTACTCAAAGCGAGTAATCATAATCCATAGTAAAGGGCGCGTGATCTGAAAAGCGCTCGTCCGTATATACATCGGCGCTCCGGATTCCAGCGACTAGGCCTGGCGTAACAACGTGATAATCCAAGCGCCATCCCACATTGTTTGCATAGGCTTGGCCGCGATTCGACCACCAAGTGTAAACCGCGTCTTGATTAATCTCCCGAAAGGCGTCAACAAAGCCGGCCTCATCATATAATTTATCTAACCATTCTCGCTCATGTGGCAAGAAACCGGAGTTTTTCTTATTGCCTTTCCAATTTTTTAAATCAATTTCTTTGTGGCAAATATTCCAGTCCGCGCAGATCACCAGTTCGCGACCAGCCGCTTTTAACTCAAGAAAATGCAGATAAATGTTATCGAGAAAGGCGTCTTTTTTGGCCTGCGCCTCATCTCCGCTAGAGCCAGATGGCAGGTACATGGAAATAACACTTATTTTATCGTAATCCGCCCGAATGTAACGGCCCTCACTGTCAGCTGGATCCCAACCCAAAGAGGTGGTGACGCTATTGGGCGGCTTTTTACAATACATTGCCGTACCGCTATAGCCCTTCTTTATGGCGTCACTATAAACGGTGGTATAACCTTTTGGGTGATACAGCTCGTCTTCAAGCTGATCGCGCTGCGCCTTAGTTTCCTGAATACAAACCACGTCAGCATCTTGTTTAGCCAACCATTCAAAAAAACCCTTCCGCCCTGCCGAACGAATACCATTGGTATTCGCAGTAATAATCCGCATCCAAGTCACTCCAAAACAACGTTAAATTCGGCGCACAGCTTAGCAAAAAACCGTGGCGATAGCTGGCCGCAAAGACTTAAAGTGCCGGCTCAATTGCATTGTAATGGCCGCAATATCTCTGCGTGAGGTTTAACTATTTGTGCCACCTTGACCTTAGTCGGAATTCATCCATTCGGATCATGTTGCTGCTTTCTCGCTAGCTCTAAACTGATGCAGTGAAGAAAAACACTAAAAACAGAAGACAGCAATCAAAGCCGCGCTAAGCCCACGAGATAACAGGCTAAGTCACCGCACACGCTTTGCAGCGCTATTGTCCGCAAATAATAAACGAACACAAATAACAACACAGGACCCAGTATCATGAGCCAACACTCACTTGAGACTCTTTTCGCTATTGAAGCGATCAAAAAGTTGAAGTACATCTATCTACGCGCTGTTGATACTCATGATTGGGACCTTTTGGAAAGCACCCTCACTACTGACTGCACCGCACGCTATGATGCTGGCAAATACAGCTTTGACAACCGTGAGCAGCTGATAAGCGGCTTGAAAGGCCATATGGACTCGCCTCAGGTCTTGACCATGCATAACTGTCATCACCCAGAAATCGATATCCATGATGGAGCTAGTGCTACTGGTAAGTGGTATTTACAGGATTTGGTGTTTAATAAAGAGCAGAATTGGATGTTATTTGGCACCGCCATTTATACTGACCAATACCGCTTTAGCGACGGTGAGTGGCGTATTTGTCACACTGAATACGAACGTATAATGGAAGCGATTAACGCACCTATACCTGCAAGCTTAAGTTTCACTCATAATATGTTTGAAAAAAAATAGGGTCTTCGAATTCACTATGACTAACATTGCAACTCGAATAAAACAAAGCACCGAGCAGCTCTGCCAAGCTGGCGCGCCATTTGAGATTATAAGTGCTGGCGATGACGGTTTTCGCATGTATAAGAATGCGCCTAAGACATTGCGGGAATTAGTCGACGCAGGACGCGCTCATGGCGACCAAGAATTTTTGGTATACCAAGGAGAACGCCTGAGTTTTAAGCAGTTTTTCGAGAAAGTAGACGCCCTAGGCAACCACCTAATCCAGACTCAATCCCTCGTCAAGGGCGACCGCGTGGCTATTGCCATGCGTAATTATCCAGAGTGGATGATTGCCTATACTGCGATTATCTCGGTGGGAGCTATCGTGGTGCCCTTAAATTCTTGGGGCACCTCAGATGAACTCTGCTATGGACTGGAAGACGCTGGCGCGAGCTACGTCTTCTGCGATCAACAGCGTCTTGAATTAATGAAGCCCCTACTAGCATCCCTGGGCTGTCAGGCCATCGTTGCCCGCTCCACGACTAAAGATGACACTGATGTTCAATATTTTGAACAACTTATTGCTGCCAATCTCGGTAAAGCACTGCCTGTGGTGCCCTGTGAAGCCGACGATATTGCCCAAATCATGTACACCTCTGGCACGACCGGAAGACCCAAGGGCGCGGTATCTACACATAAAAATATGTGCCAAGCCATGTACAGTTTTGAATTCCATGCGATTTGCTCAGCAATGGCGAACCCAAGTGCGATTGAAAAGATGTTTGCTGGTGGTTTTTCGCCATGCACCCTGTTGAGCGTGCCGCTATTCCATGTATCCGGATGCTACGCCGCATTTTTATTGAATCTTCGCGGCGGACGAAAGACCGTTATGATGTATCGGTGGTCCCCGGAAGAGGCACTGAGTTTAATTAGTAGCGAGAAAATCACAATTTTTAGCGCGGTTCCGTCTATGGTCATGGATTTACTCCGCCACCCAGATTTTGCGACTAGTGATACTAGCAGCCTTTTTGCACTTGGGGGCGGAGGAGCCGCCTGCCCTCCTGCGTTTAAAGAAACCATAGAAGACACCCTAGACTATGCTTACGTTGGCACGGGCTATGGCATGACGGAAAGTAATGCCATTTGTGCCAGCTGCACTGGTGAGGCCTACCTATATAAACCCACAAGTGCAGGCACCCTTTCACCCCTAGTGGAATGGCAAACCCGCGACGAACAAGGCAATGTACTTCCCACCGGTGCAAGCGGCGAAATTTGGATAAAATCGGTGTGTAACATCAGCCAGTACTGGAATAAACCTGAGGCCAATAAAACAACTTTTGATGGCCACTGGATGGCAACCGGAGACATCGGCTACCTGGATGCGGAGAATTTTGTGTTTTTAGTTGGTCGCGCTAAAGACCTTATTATTCGCGGTGGCGAAAACGTTTACCCTGCAGAAATAGAAGCTTGTCTCAGCCTCCACCCAGGCATTGCCGAAGCTGCAATTATAGCCATCCCGGATGACAGACTGGGCGAAACACCCGGCGCAGTTATTCGCCCAAGAGCGAATGTCGAGATCAAGCCCGCCGATGTAATCGACTACCTCACTGACAAGCTAGCCAGCTTTAAACACCCGAGCCAGATCTGGATCAGTAGCCAGGAAATGCCACGCAATGCCGCAGGTAAAATTCTTAAATCTGAGCTGATACGACAATTTGTTAGCTAAGCCGGTCGTCACCCTACCGTAGCTTAAATCGCCGGCTTAACCGCCGGCGTTTACCCGCTACTGCCTAGCACGTAGAATCAAGGTTACCTTGACGATTCTGGACATACCTATGCAGATTTTCTCCACAAAACGCGCCCAGAAGGTACTTGATAGTGGCGCCGCCGACGTAACAGAATCTCAAATTGATTTAGCCTTGAGCAATAGGCAGCGCATACTCAACAAGGTATTACACAGCGTTTCCCTCTCGCCCTATATCGAGCAAGTTAAAACGCTGTTCAGCCTACTTCAAGATTATGTGAAAGGTGAATACCGAGAAATTCCTTGGTGGTCACTGGGGTCTATAGTGACAGCCCTGCTATACATCTTGCTGCCATTCGATGCGATGCCAGACTTTATTCCTATCGCAGGCTTTTTAGATGACGCGGTGGTGCTTAAATTATGCCTAGACATGATCACAAAGGATTTAGTGACCTACACTCAATTCAAAGCTCAAGAAACCAGTAAGACCAGCGAAGCAGGAAACCAGGGTTAACGCGTCCCAAGCTCCCTGTAATGGCAAGCCGAAAATGCCAATTATTAAGTTAGCTCAGCCAACACTTCCAGCAAAGTTTCGTGATGTGTTTTGGTTTTAAAGGTGTCCATAATCTTAAGTAGCCGCCCGTCTTTGCCAATGATAAACGTTGTTCTAACGGTGCCCATATTTTCCTTACCCATAAACTTTTTGAGCTGCCAGCAGCCATATTTATCGATAGTGGCGTGATCTTCGTCTGAGAGTAAGGGGAAATTAAGTTCGTATTTGTCATGGAATTTCTTAATCTTAGCCACCGGGTCAAAGCTTACCCCCAGTGATTGGTAGCCCAGCTTATCCAGCTCTCCGTGAACATCTCGCAAGCCGCAGGCTTGCAGGGTACATCCAGGTGTCGATGCACGGGGGTAAAAATACAACACCACACCTTTTTTGCCTTTGAAATCTTTCAGGCTAACGGTATTACCGTCCTGATCACTGAGTGAAAACGCAGGTGCTAAATTTCCAACTTTAGGTAATGTCACGTAACAAGCTCCTATTTAAAAATTATTTATCGTCAAAATCTCTACCCTCGATCTCGGCGCGATCTGTAAGCGATGTCGGCAAGGTCTTTTTGACCTTGGCTCCCAGCGCCTCTAAGCGACTGACTCGAGACACCAAGTTACCTTTACCCAAGGTCATTCGATTAAGGGTTTTCTCATAAGCATCACGGCCACGGTCAAGATGCTTGCCAACGTCTTCTAAAGACTGCACAACAAGCGCGAACTGGTCGTGAAGCGCACCCGCCTGTCTTGCGATTTCCTCGGCATTTTGATTCTGCCGCTCGTAACGCCAAATACTTTGTACCGTCCGCAGCGTTGCCAACAAGGTGGTTGGCCCCACCACAATAATATTTTTCTCATACGCATCGCGGAACAATTCCGGATCATGCTCAAACGCCGCCATAAAGGCCGCTTCCACTGGAATAAAAATAAATACAAAATCGAGTGTCCGCAGGCCTTCTATATGCTCATAGCCCTTGGTGCTTAGGCCGTTAATATGGGCCTTCACTGATTGCGCATGCTCGCGCAGCAGTGTTTGACGTTCTGCCTCGTCGTCACTACTGCAGTAGCGCTCATAAGCAACTAGGGACACCTTAGCGTCGATAATAATATCTTTGTCGTCGGGTAAATGAACAATGACATCAGGCTGCCTTCGTCGACCGCTGTCGTCAGTAAAACTCACCTGAGTTTCATACTCGTGACCTTTGCGCAGTCCAGACTCCTCCAGCACCCGCTCTAAAATCACCTCTCCCCAGTTGCCCTGCGCTTTATTGTCGCCCTTTAAAGCACGGGTCAGATTTTGCGCCTCTTTACTAATACTGCGGTTCATTTCTTGAAGATTTTTAAGTTGCTCTTTCAGCTCGCCACGCTCACGATTTTCATTGTCGTAAATATGGTCTACGCGGCCACGAAATTCTGTAAGCTGTTCGCGAAAGGGTTTTAATTGGACCTCCAAAGCGTCGCGGCTGTGCACCTGAAACCGCTGACTTTTTTCTTCGAATATACGATTGGCGAGCTGTTCAAATTGATCCGTTAACTGCTTTTTGGCATCACTAAGTAGAGCGATCTGTTCTGTGGTAGCAGTTTGTAAATGGCTAAAGGCGCTTTCCTTTCTCGCCAGGGCATCATTCAGCGCGCTATTTTTTTCTTCTGTCGTTCTCAGTGTGTCCTGTGCACTGCTAAGCGCCTGCCCCTGCATCAGCAACTGAGCATTAAGAACGGCAACTTCTCGCTCATGGGATACCGCTAGATTCCTGGTTTCTTCAAGCTGTTTTCCTAAGTCGAGGCTGGCTGCGCGCTGTTCATCGAAAGCTAACTGTAATGTGCTAGCTCGCTCCTCTAACATCTGAATGTGTAATCGTTTGCTACGCCCCAATAATAGTACTGCGAGCCCGACGCCGAGACACAAACCTAGCAAGGCGACACCAGCAAGCAATAATGAAAGTGAAGTATCTAAATCTGTGAGCACGTCATAAGCCTTGTTGTAATACTTGGAAATGGGTCAAGCAGCGAGACGCCGCCTGATTAATAATAATCGGCCTAGTATACAGAAATCCTTGATCCAAATGAGACAAAGCAAAGGACTCGTTTAGGGCACGAGCAGGCAAGGAAACGAGTTATCAACTAGATGCGCGCAAGTAATTATGCGGCCTTTAACGGCTTTGCAGCGGGGGCAACAATAGAGCCTTGTGCAACCAGGACCGCGTCGCCACCCACTCTCACCGTCAACGCGGCGGTCGCTTTTTTGACGAACTCGACCTGCAAAATACTCTGCCGTAGCGCTTTGCGCCCCCTTTCCAACCAAAAGGTATGGGTGCCGTCTGCAAGCCCACGGGTCTCGCACAAGCTTGCTACAAAAGCAGGTATCGCTGCGCCCACAGGTGGACTATCTTGATGAGCGATATGCTCTCCAAGAATTCGCAAATGAAAATCGGTTTGCAGTGATTCTGTTTCACTACAGTAAACCAGTACTTCATTAACCGCGACGGCAGAAGCACCGCTGCGCGACCATGCCTCTAGGTTGAAACGCGCTCGATATACGGCCTCCATAGAACGCAGAGGCACTATTAAATAGGGGGATTCACAACTCACAAACAAGGTTTTGGCTTTAAGGGTTTCTATATCATCCGGCCCCAAACCCAAAACCTGTTGCAGCTCATTATTATCTGGCACATAGCGATCAATCTGCGGCGTCACTGACATCGACAACTGGGTAAGTAAACGCCCCTCTTTTTGCGACAGCAGCACGTCAAATATATTTTCCCCTTGGGAAAAGTGCACCAAGCGATCGCGTTCGCCGGCCGCTAAGACTTCAGTATCAAGCAGGGCTCGCGCCGCAGCGACGACACTGTGGCTGCCAACTGAGCGCTCGCCTGCCGGCGAGAATACCCGCAGCTCCGCTGCAATCTCACTGCTGCCGGCAAAAATAAATACGGTTTCAGGGTGACTCATCTCTTTGGCTATGAGCTGCATCTGCGAAGCGTCTAAACCGTCGGCCTGAGGAAAAACTGAAATTTGTGCGCCGCTGTAAGCGGTTTTAGTAAACACATCAACGGTGCGATAAACGTATTCCATTTAATCACCTTAGTTAATTCGCCATCGTTAGCCACAGAAAAAGGACTTAAAGACCTTAACCCACTCGACCCCAAGCTTTTTATAAACATAGTACGCTATACAAAAAGCGCATACTTAAACTCAGGATTCATGGCTGCGTGATGGGGATTTACTATATTTCACGATCCGCGGGCGACTTCCAACCGACATGCTTAGCCCATAGCGGACTGGGGGTGCTGACCCTGATAGGAAATTCGCCGATCTTACGATCTTCGAAATATTCAGTAAGCACGTCCGTCACAATAGGAAAAGCAAGCTCAGACCAAGGGATTTCGTCCTCTGAAAACAGCCTGGACTCCAGGCTCTCTGGACCTATACCAAAGCCGCCATCGAGCTCGCCGCGATAAAACACGTAAACCTGATTAATATGCGGAATATCAAAGAGGCGATACAGTGTTTCACCCTTTACCTTGGCAGCCGCTTCTTCGCGGGTTTCCCGCAAGGCGCCGTCTAGCATGGTTTCACCGTTTTCCATGAAACCCGCTGGAATTGTCCAAAACCCAAGGCGGGGCTCTATCGCGCGGCGGCATAGTAAAACCTGCTGACCAGCAGTGGGCAGGCAGCCAACCACAACTTTGGGATTTTGATAGTGGATAATTTCGCATTGCGGGCAGACAAAACGAAGGCGATCATCATCGACAGGAATTTGTTTAACCACTTCCGTGCCGCAATCACTACAGTATTTCATCGCCCTCCTCACTCCCGCTAATTTAGCGTAATTCTCTATACTGACCGGCCTGAAACACCAAGGGTTTGGCGCCGGGCTTATTGTCCATTTCAATGACCTTACCGACCACTATCACATGATCGCCGCCCTCATAATTCGCCCAAGTTTCGCATTCAAAACTGCTTAGTGCACCTCGTAATACAGGCGCGCCGCTCTTGCCAATTCGATAATGATCGTCACGTAGTTCATGTTCGCTCTTCTTTGCATAAAGATTCGACATATCGACTTGATCGCTAGCCAGTACGTTGACAGTAAAGGTTTTAGATTTATTAAAGGCATCCAGACATTCTGAGTCATTGCGAAGACTCCACAGCACCAACGCAGGATCGAGTGACACCGAGGCAAAAGAATTAACCGTCATACCAAAAGGTTTATACCCAGGCGGATTTGCGGTGATAACACAAACACCGGTGGTAAACTGACCGAGTGCGTTGCGAAGTTCACGGGGATCGAGGCTCATAATATTTCCTGTCTTATACGAATTATTGTGGTTGTTCGCTAATACTTGTCAGCATAAACGTAATTATATTACTGGCCGGAATTATACACACCGCCTGCTGACAAGGTCAGTCCGACAGGCTACTCCGATTGGACTACTCAGCCCAGCGTTCTAGGGCCCTAGCGTCAGTGGCGCGGGCATCTACCCAGCGCTCACTGCCATCCACTTTACGTTCCTTTTTCCAGAACGGCGCCTCAGACTTCAAATAATCCATAATAAATTCGCAGGCTGCAAACGCCGCCTGACGATGCATGGCAGCCACACCAACGAATACGATTTGCGCGCCTGGCTCTAAGTGCCCAACCCGATGTATCACCGTTACCGACAAGAGCGGCCAACGCTGCCCCGCCCTATCAATAATGGCTTTTATACTGCGTTCAGTCATACCTGGGTAGTGCTCTAGCTCCATCGCTAAGACATCATCACCCTCATTATAATCGCGCATAACACCAATAAATTGCGCTACCGCACCGCAACGAGTACTGGCCGACAGTGACTTGCACTCAGTGCCGACATCAAAATCAGCCTCCTGAATTTCAACGCGATGAAGCATCTCAGCCTCCCGTCACGGGTGGATAAAACGCCACCTCATCGCCGTCCGAAATAGCGTCAGCCGCGGCAGCAATGGTTTGATTTACTGCGCACAAGGTATTGTCAGCAAACAATACGGCCGCCCAGTCATCGCCGCCTTGCTCTACCAGGCGTATTTTCAATTCGCTCACGGTGGTTGCTGACGTCAACTCTAGGCTCATGCGACCTAAGCCAAGTTGCTCACGATATTTAGCAAAAAATAACACCGTGATCATGTTTGCGTCTCACTGGCATGCCAGTCACCAGAGCGGCCACCCGACTTTGCCAGCAGTTTAATGTCTGACAAGATCATGCCCTTATCCACGGCCTTACACATATCGTATATCGTTAAGGCGGCCACGGAAACCGCAGTTAAGGCCTCCATTTCAACCCCGGTCTGCCCCGCCAATTTACAGCTCGCCGCAATATGTACTGCGTTATTAACGTGGTCTAAAGAGAAATCGACTTTAACCGATGACAACATCAAGGGATGACATAAGGGAATAAGATCAGAACACCGCTTGGCGCCCTGAATACCAGCAATTCTCGCTACCGCTAGGACATCGCCTTTTTTGTGACCGCCACCCGCAATTAAGGCCAGGGTCTCCGCAGACATTATTACCGATCCACTGGCTCTTGCTTCGCGCTGGGTAAGTGCTTTATCGGTCACGTCGACCATTTGGGCGTTACCCTTGGTGTCGAAATGCGTTAATTCATTGCTCATATTTAGCACTCATCCAAAGCGAGTATCGGCAACGAAGGGGTTGGTTTCCCGCTCGTGGCCAAAGGTTGATGTTGGGCCGTGACCAGGTATAAACGTAACGTCATCCCCAAGCGGCCACAATTTGCTTTGAATGGAGTTTACCAGCGTATCAAAATCGCCTTTGGGAAAATCAGTACGGCCGATAGACCCTTGAAATAAAACATCACCAACAATCGCAAGGCGCGCAGCCTCGTGAAAAAACACCACATGCCCCGGTGTATGGCCAGGACAAAACTTAACCGATAAGGTCTGCGCGCCAAAACTAACGCTATCTTCGTCTTCCAACCACTGGTCTGGCGTAAACGGCTCGGCGTGGGGGAAGCCCGTCATTTTGCACCACTCGGGCAATTTATCGATCCAGAAAGCATCCTCTTTCTGTGGCCCAATAATTTTAACGCCGTACTTCTTGCGCATTACGTCAGCCGCAGCGCAGTGATCCATATGCCCGTGGGTTAAATAAATTACTTCTAGGCTACCGCCCAAGTCGGCAATTGCCGCCTCGATATTTTCGATATCGCCACCGGGATCAAAAACCGCTGCTTTTCCGGTTTGTTCACAGACCATCACTGAGCAGTTCTGTTGGTAGGCCGTCACCGGCACTATCGAGCATTTTATCGTCATAAGGTGAAGTAATTCTTACGGTAAAACGTCAATGATAAGCAGTCAGACGCGAAGTTAACAGCGCCACGGTAAATTACTGCGCTATAGGGCCAATTCGGCTGCCTACGGCCAAAGAGAAAAGGATATTAAAAACTAAGAATGGAGACGGGGTCATTATGATGGCCACGATGACCAGATCGTGGATCTAACATTAAAGGCAGCTATTTATTGACCACTTGACCACGATACATCTGCCTCGATACCGATTGGCTTGTAGAAACTTGGCTCTTCGGCAAAGGCACCTTCTCATCACGGGATATCTTGATACCTCTATACGTCACCTCAGTTGCCAGACGGTCTTCGGTCTTCTTATTGTCTGGCGATTTTGCGGCGGATTCTAAGTGAAATGGGATTTCTGCAAGCGCCATAATCTCGACCACGGTTTTTCGGGTAAATGGATCGCGGCTGCGTTTACCCAGTTCACCCAATACCGCCAGCAGCTCTGGATCTGCCAAACGTATCCGCGTTCCGAACTCAGCAAAGACACGGTGACGCAGTTGCTGCAAAAGCGTCACCATTTCGGGCGAATACACCATAAAATTCCCTCTAAGATGAGTATCTTTCTACATAGCAAGGAGCGCCCAAAACCACAATTAGCAAGGTATGGCTCCTCCGCACCCTGAAGCAATAACTATTCCAGCTAACACCATCCCATTGTTCGAGTGCTTAGCGCCACTTCCAGAAAACTTGGCGCACCAACAAGGTGCTAGGCTAAATTGCTGCACCATAATACGGCTGAAGACGACGATAGTTTATTTGCCAATTGCCATTGCCATCGATATTGGTTAGAGTAGCCGCCCTCAAAACGAGGCGTACAGCATCCCTTGCGACAAGTATCATGGGGTCTTCGAGAGCTGGTTTACACCGCTTTATCGGAACAGCATATCTAGAATAAAACGTCAGTATATTGTGGCGACGGGTAATAGCCCCGGTCTCCGAGGGGAGAAACTCAAAGACTAACGGCGCGAGTGCAGTAAAGTCGGCGATACAAGATTTGGTGAGGTGTCCGAGTGGCTGAAGGAGCACGCCTGGAAAGCGTG
>TARA_R110001592_G_scaffold363246_2_pt1 | contig 14739 bp, 11 predicted proteins | sample TARA_R110001592 | Tara Oceans TARA_R110001592 (sample SAMEA4398387) | marine metagenome | biome: Polar Biome; feature: [SRF] surface water layer (ENVO:00010504); material: water (ENVO:00002006), including particulate matter (ENVO:01000060) such as... | depth 5 m
CCATAATCTGCCCGATGGAGGTGAAGTTGTTGTCTCTGATTTCTGGCCACAATGGCACGCTGCATCAAAAACTCTGCTGGGCATCGGACATACCGTCCGGTATTATAATAATCGCATTGTAAAAGAGAAAAACATCCGCGTTTCCTCTTATGCGACCTATGACCCAGACAAGAACCTCTGGTCTGCCTGGAAATCTCTGGAACTTCCGGACGGCCCGGAATTCATCAGCAGTGGTGCCGGCTCAGTGCAGCGTTATGATTTGCCGAACGGCGACATTCTGCTTCCCGTCTATTATAAACGTCCCGAGCGAAAGTACTCTGACGTGATGGTACTCCGCTGTCGCTTTGATGGCGACACACTGAAATACGTCGAACATGGAAACGAACTCTCCATCGACAACGGTCGTGGTTTCGCGGAACCTTCCATTACAAAATACGGGGACTGGTTCTACCTCACACTACGAAACGACAATGCCGCTTACGTCACTCGCAGCAAAGATGGACTGCATTTTCCAGAGCCACAAAAATGGACCTTCGAAGACGGCAAGGATTTAGGCAGCTACAATACGCAGGCCCACTGGGTCACGCATTCCGATGGACTTTATCTGGTCTACACCCGACGCGGTGCAAACAACGATCATATCATCCGTCACCGTGCCCCGCTGATTATGGGCCAAGTCAATCCTGATAAAATGGCCATTATCCGCGATTCCGAACGCATTCTGGTCCCTGAACGTGGTGCCCGCCTGGGTAACTTTGGCGTCGTCGATGTCAACGAAAACGAAACCTGGGTCATCGTCACCGAATGGATGCAGCGTTTCGGCCCCGACTATATCATGCCCGTTGATAACAAATACGGTTCGGACAACAGTGTGTACGTTTCGAAGATTCTCTGGAAGCGTGCCAACAAGTTGGTGAAACTGACCGATCATTGAAAAACAGTAGCTCTGCAGCAAGTCTTAGAACTGAGGTTTAATATCAACATCGCTTGATATAACATTCTATCGCGTGGTAGGATAACGGGCACCCAAAGAAAAGTATAAACGGCAACCAGCACGCATCTGAAGGAGAATCGCTATGAGTCACTTGAACCGTCGTGAGTTTCTGGGAACAATTCCCGTGGTCTGGGCCGGGATGTCTTCACTCAGTCAGGCTGCTTTTTCTGCAAACGACAAAGTCAATGTCGCACTTGTAGGCTGCGGGGGACGAGGCAAAGGGCTGGGGAGCTGGTTTTCGAAACTTCCCGACAGTCAGCTGGTGGCGGTCTGCGATCCCGATCAGAGCCGTTCCGGTCAGATGGCTGATCAGATTGAAAAATCAGGGGCAAAGCGACCAAAACAAGTCGAGGATTTCCGCAACTTGCTCGACGGAAATGAAATCGACGCGATAGTGATCGCCACCCCCGATCACTGGCACACCCCTGCAGCGATCATGGCCTGCCAGGCAGGCAAGGATGTGTACGTCGAAAAACCCTGCTCGCATAATATTCACGAAGGCCGCCAACTGGTGAATGCAGCCCGTAAATACAAACGCGTCGTGCAGCATGGCACCAATCTGCGCGCGACCCCCGTCTATCAAAAAGCCTGGAAACAGATTCAGGACGGTGCCATCGGCAAAGTTCTGATGGTCAAAGCCATCAATAATCAACGACGGGCTTTGTATCCTGTCCGTCCGGATGAACCGGTACCCAATGGCGTGAATTACGACCTCTGGCTGGGACCTGGAAAAAAACGCCCATTCAACCGCAATCGTTTCCATACCGCCTGGCACTGGACGTGGGAATTCGGAACCGGCGATATCGGCAATGATGGCGTGCATCAAATCGACATCGGCCGTTGGGGGATGAATCTGAAAGCGCCGAATGCCGTCTCCTGCAGTGGCGCCAAGCTGGGTTCCAAAGGAGATGCCCAGGAAACGCCTGATACCATGGTCGTTACCTGGGAATATGATGACCTGCTCTACGTCTACGAGCAACGTGACTTCACTCCCTATCGCCTGCAGGCCCATCGACATGACAACGACAACATCTTCTATGGTGACAAAGGCTTTATGATGGTCGATCGCTCGGGTTATCGCATCTTCTACAAACACGAACGCGGCCCCTCTTTCGAAGCTAAATGGCAGGACACACCCACGCATTATCAGAACTTCATCAGCTGCGTCAAGAATCGGAAATCGGACGAGCTGCTGGCAGAAATTGAAGAGGGTCACTATTCCGCCATGCTCAGTCACCTCGGTAATATTTCGTACCGTACCGGCAAACGCCTGGTCTTCGATCCCAAAACTGAGACGTTCCCTGAAGACAAAGAAGCCAATCAATTTCTGACACGCCAGTATCGTGACGGATATGAACTGCCTCAGGTTTAATTAAAAAAAACATTCAATACAGAGCCTCCGAAAGAGAGAAAGCAGATTTATGGCTGACAAAGCAAAAGTAGCGCTCATCATCAGTGAAACGTCTGCGCATCTCGGCGCGTACTTCCCGGCACTCGCCTCCTGCGAAGACATCAGCGAAGTCATCCTCAGCGACGAAGGCCAGAAGCATGTCGAGGAAGCCCGCAAGAAACTGGGTGATAAACTCACACACGTCTATCACAGTCCAGAAGAACTCTTTCAGAAAGAGAAACCCGATCTGGCGCTGATTACACTGGAAGCGGGCAAAGCGCCGGCAGCCATTAATATCGCCTTGGACCATAACTGCCCGGTCTTTGCGGAAAAGCCGGCCTGCACAAACATCGAAGCCTTTGAAGCGCTGGTCCAGAAAGCGGACAGTAAACATCTCAACCTGATGCTGGCGCTGGCCAATCGCAACAATCCCGAAGTCAAAGCTGCCCGCCGCATGATTCGCAAAGGGACGCTCGGAAAGATTTACGGTATCGAACTGAATTTCATTGCCGACCAGACCCGCTTAACCAGCAAGAGCTATCAATCCGGCTGGTTTGCACAGAAAGCACGCGCAGGGGGCGGACATCTGATCTGGCTGGGCATTCACTGGCTCGACCTGGGCATGTACATTACCGATTCGAAAATCACCGACGTCAGCGGTTTCATCACCAATATCGGGGGACAGCCTCTCGATGTGGAAGATTCGGCCGCTCTCAGCCTCAAATTTGACAAAGGCTTTCTGGGCACGATGACGTCCGGGTATTACGTCAATCGCGGTAAACAGTCACTGATTAAAATCTGGGGGTCCAAAGGCTGGCTGGAAATGGATTACTCGACCGGCAAATATCTGCAATGGTCACTCTACTCGGATAAACCAGGGACGATTCATAAGTTCGAAGAATCGATTAAGCCCCGGGGTTACTCCCCCTGCGTGCACGCCGCCGTAAGATCGGTTCTGGATAAGGAACCACCGACGCTCGACAGCCACGACAGTCTGCAGGTCTTAAGAACTATCTATGCTGCCTACAAAGCAGCAGAAACCGGCCAGACCCAGCAGGTGCGTATCGATTGAAGCCAGCTGAATACAAGCTCAAGGGGTCAGATAGGTGTGCCCCAGATCATTCGTGCGAATGTCTTTTAATTTTTCGGCGAGTTTCTCTTTAAACACCTTCACAGTCAACTGGTTTTCCGGTCGATCGGCCAGGTTGGTAAACTGCTGGGGATCATGCTGCATGTCATACAATTCGATCCCACCGGATGCATCTTCCTTGTATTGAATATAGGCCCAGCGTTCATCTCGCAGTAAAAAGCCACGGTTCCCCTTGTTTCGCGGGTCCACGCTGAATGCGGTATCGCGCACGCGTTTGTCTGGATTATCCAGCAGGGGCGAGAGATCTTTCCCCTGAATACCAGCCGGTATTTGTAAACCACATTGACCGCTGATCGTGGGATACAGATCCAGCAATTCCACCAGTGAATCACAAACCGCAGGCTGCTTGCCGGGTACACTGATGATCAAGGGAACTGCCGCCGATTCCTCATGCAGACTGACCTTGGCCCAGAAATCGTGTTCCCCCAGATGGTAGCCGTGATCGCTGGTGAAGATCACAATCGTCTGGTCCTCAATGCCGGCCCGTTTGACAGCATCCAGAACTTTCCCGACCTGCGCATCCATGTACGCGACCGATGCCAGGTAACCGCCCACCGCTTTTTTCTGACGTCTGACATCCATTTTCATATTCAGACTGGTTTTGTAATTGATTCCCCATCGGGGAATGTCATCCCAGTCGCTAGAGACTTTTTCAGGTAAGACGTGTTTAGAATACGGCAGAAAAGGAGGAAAGTAGGACTGTGGCGCAACGAAAGGGACATGTGGTCTCACAAATCCAACCCCCAGAAAAAAAGGTTCGTCTTTATGCTGCTCAATCAGTTCCACTGCTTTCCGCGCGGTCTTGCCATCAGAGTGCACCAGATCATTACCGTCCGCTTCCACCACGACGAACGTATTTCCCCCGACCGCGGGTTTCTTCCCGTCCGGATTGTTTTCCAGAGTCTCCCCCTTCCCGGGTGCAGCCCACTCGGGTCCCTGGCTGTTGAATCGCTCGGTCCACGAAGCAGGATCGTCGGTACCATCGTTCCCTTTTTCAATATCACCGGGAACGCCCATGTGATAAATCTTACTGACGCGGGCGGAATAATAACCATGATTTTTGAAATGCTGTGCCCAGGTAGGACGGTCGCCAATATATGACCGCGGGCTCACATATCCAAACGCCTTGGAGGCGTGGGGATAATAGCCCGACATGAAAGAAGCGCGTGAGGGGCCACAATATGTTGCCTGACAGTATGCATGTGTGAAGCGCGTTCCCCGGGCTGCAATACTGTCAATATGGGGAGTCTGACACACCTGATTTCCATAACAGGAGAGCGCGGTTGCCGTCAGATCGTCTGAGATAATAAACAGCACATTGTATGGCTTTTCTGCTGCAACAACCTGGTTCGAACAATACAGCAGGCAGCAGGCCATGATCTGAAAAGCAGTTAATTTCATCGTTCACCCTGGCGATCAGAAGAATAAATACAGATGTAACATTTTTCGTCACTTCAAACATTCATTCTATGATCCGCAAGAACGGGTCACAACTCTCTTTCAGTCATAATCGCCGGCGGGAATCACATCTACAAAGGAGACTCCCACCCGCAGTTCATCGAAGTCCGTGGAATAATTACTGACGATTTTGACCCGATCAATCCGCAGATCAGGTGCCATCAATCTCAGGTCCACATCTTTCAGTTCGGGGATCTGATTCAACGGGGGATTTAACCAGAGATCGACTTCTTCCGCGCCGGGACGAAACAAAATTCGCACCACAATCAGGGCAGCCTGTCCCGAAAGAACCTCACTGGAGGCGGTATTGATTTCGGTACCGTTCACCTGACCGGCAGCAGCCCAGTTCCCGCGGTCGGCGGACGCCAGTTTTCCAATACGTAAGCTTGATTCTTCATTTCCGAAATCGATATATGCATAACGGCCACTGCCGGCATTATCATAAGACTGCACCATAAAGCTCATCCACAGAATTTCTCCGTCGGCTCCGAATCCCTTGGAGTCTAACAGTGCTTTCGGAACCTGCTGCAAATCCAGATAGCGCACGGCAACCGTTTCAGAACCAGCTCCTGAGCGATACTGCCCGCCTTTCGTCAACAGTATGTTTCCAAACTGATCGGAAAACCCGAGCTGGCCGAAAAGCCGCATATCGTTTTTCCCAAGGTTTACTTTCTTGGTATCGTGCACAATCATGGACCGGTTTTTTCCTTTATCGGCCCAGGGACCAGCCCAGCCAACTCCACCGGTCAGATCATTAATTCCCTCTGATGCTTTTTCCCCCAGAAGATTCTCTGAATAATTAAAGCCTTCATATAGAAACGGCTGAGCCGCGATACGAGCCATAAGGAATGTTTTTTTGACATAATCCGACTCGAAATTGATCGGTTCGAATGCCTTGTCTTCATCATAAGGCAGTTGGAAGTCTTTGATGAACATCACCGAGAGATTAATGGTCGAAACAATGCCAATTCCGATTAACAGAAACCAGCGCCAGGTTAAAATCCGCCGACCTTGTCTGGGTTTCGGCTTTGTTTTAGGCTTGGAAGAAACCGAATTGATCTCAAATTCCGCGTCCGTCGGCAGAATCAACGGTTCCTTGAGTTGTTTTTCCCGCTCACGTGCCTGTGCTTCACCAATCGAACGAACCTGGAAACGCTCCCGCAGATAAGAATGCAGAAACACGCGACGAAAGGCCTGGTCAGCATTTTCGCTGTCCGTCTTGATCCACTGCTCAAGCTTCCGGGCCTCTTCTTCGGAAAGCTCTTCCCCATCAAGATAGGCATCGATATTTTCGAGTGCCGTGCTCTCTACGAGTTCTGTTTTAGTTTCCGACATTCGCTTCACCAGCAGCTCGCTTTTGAACACAGTCCATCAATGTGGTCCGAATCCGGGATAAGGTCACTCGTACCGATCCCATCGAAGTTCCCAGTTCGTCGGCAATCTGCTTTGGCTTTAAATCATCGGTATAACGTAAACCAAGTAAGCGCCGCGAACGTTCTGTTAACTGATCCAGGCAATACTCCAGTAAATCCCGCTCCTCGGTCATCAACTGCTGAACCCGGGAGCAGGCATCTGCCAAAGCGTCCATCGCTTCACCCATGAACAAGACCCGATCACGTCGTTTACCTCGATAAAAATCGGCGATCTTAATTTTGGCGATCCATAATGCCCAGGGCAGGAACGGGCGAGAATTATCATATTCGTCATAACGGATCGCAATTTCTGCTGCGACCTCCTGTAGCAGATCCTCCGCATCACTGAACTGAGGAGTTGAAGCCACTACAAATGCCATCAGAGAGGGTTGAACTTTCACCCAGTTACGCGCGAGTTCAGCACGACTTTGAGCAGACTCGGTTTGCAATGTTCTTGTTTGTGTCGCATCCATCGGGCACGTACATCTTTTCTTAAACAGTTAGTATATTTTTTAAAGTTAATGTCACCAGATGAAACAGAGCGATAGCGAAATTCTGTCATGAAAGAAAAACTGTAATCTGGGCATTCACCAATAGCAATATTTTATATTGTAGTAGAATGTATTAAGATTAAATGAAGATACCGGAAGAACTTCAATTCATTCAGGTAAATTTCTGAAGACAGCACTATTCTCACTTTTTTAGAAATTAGTTGTTAACGTTTTGGCCCCTTTTGCGATATACAATAGAGGGCAAAATACCCCCTGTTTCAAAACAGCTCATTCTGACAGAAAAAGTTGCTTTGTTCTCTACAGAATGAAGTTCTCCAATAGCTGATCTCAACTTTATCTATTCAGATCCCCACTATATCTATCCAGTGGTATTAATACGTAATCGTACTATTCCGAGCCTTTGATTTTTTGAGCAGTCGGAAGAACTCCTTCCACAGGCAGCGAATTACAGGGAGAGGCTGATTTTTCGCCTGATTCCCCCGGCGGCAGAATCGCGCTTGAGTTAAACCTACTCATTCTGGTATAAACATACGCTGATCCGTAAGTATTCCAGACTCTTCATTCCAGAGAGCATTCGGCTGGCTCTCTGAAAAGCAAGTTCGCGATAAAACAGGGGGAATCGATGCTGTCATTCTTCAACGATCAGAATCAGCACCACTCCAGTTCACGACGACAGTTCCTGCAGATGGGGACACTCGGTCTTGCCGGACTGACACTGGCCGATCTTTTACGCGCTGAAGCACAGTCTGGTATTCTTAAATCAAATAAATCCATCATCAATGTGCATCTGGATGGTGGTCCTCCTCATATGGACATGATAGACCTGAAACCGGAGGCTCCGGCTGAAATCCGCGGTGAATTCCTGCCTGTCTCTACAAATGTCACAGGCGTGCAGATCTGTGAACTCCTGCCTCGCATGGCAGCCCAGGCAGATCAGTTCGCCTTGATTCGATCACTGGTGGGATCAGCAGGCGCCCACGACGCGTTCCAGTGCCAGTCCGGGTTTCGCAAAAAAGATCTCGCCTCAACGGGTGGACGCCCTGCCCTGGGTTCTGTTGTTTCGAAATTGAGAAGCTCACCAGCGGATCGCACCCCCTTATTTGTCGATCTGATGCAGGGACGCGGCCTGGTTCGAAACAGTGCCCGGCCTGGATTCCTGGGTCCCTCCTTTCAACCATTCCGGCCCGATCTCTCGGACCTGTTTGAACGCCAGTTGGAAAAAGGGATGCAGAGTGAATTGAAACGACTCGGCACAGATCATCAGGTCAGCCTGAAACTGAACCCCACGCTCAGTCTGCAACGACTGGAAAACCGTACGAACCTGCTCGCTGAACTGGATACGATCCGCAGCAGGGTGGACTCCAGCGGCATGATGGATGCCATGAACCGTTTTTCTCAACAGGCAGTCAGTATCCTCACTTCTGGCCGCCTGGCGGATGCGCTCGACCTGTCGCTCGAAGATCCAGCCACCCTGGCACGCTATACTCCGGCAAACCACTCAGTGGTGCCACGGTTTTATACCAGTGAAGGTCCTCAGGCGGTGAAGAAGTTTCTGCTGGCACGAAGACTTGTGGAAGCAGGGGTTCGTTGTGTCAGTCTTTCCATCAGCGATTTTGATACGCACTCCAGTAACTTCGATCGTCTCCGCCAGTTGCTCCCGATTGTCGACCATGGATTAACGGCCTTGATCTCCGATCTGGAAGAACGAGGAATGCTGGACGATGTGACGATCGTCGCCTGGGGTGAATTTGGACGCACCCCGCGCATCAACTCCAAAAAAGGTGGCCGCGATCACTGGCCTCGCGTGGGCCCCGCCATTCTTGCCGGCGGAGGGATGCGTACTGGTCAGGTCATCGGTGCAACCGACCGTACGGCCAGCGCGGTTAAAGAACGCCCCGTACATTATAAAGATGTCTTCGCCACACTCTATCATAACCTGGGAATTGATCCGCATGCGGTCACGATCGAAGATCCCCACGGCCGCCCGCAATATCTGCTTGACGCCGGAACACGCATCCCGGAACTCGTCTGATCCGACTTCGTCATGAACGCAGTTGCTACTTGTTTCACTTGAATGGGACAGTTATGATCAATTGGACTGTGAGGGAGCCCTTGCAGTGCAGCCGCATCACTGAAACTGCCGCTTTCGAACAGGAGAGATTCAACGATGAAACAGATACTCACAATCGGAATGGTTCTATTTATTCTCAGCAGTACCATCGCAGCGCAAGCCGCTGAACTGCCGCAATACAAACCTCTCTTTAACGGTAAAGATCTGACCGGCTGGGTGAATGTCAATACGGACAAAGACACCTGGTACGTGATGGATGGTATGCTGGTCTGCACGGGACATCCTATCGGCGTGATGCGCAGCGACAGACAGTACGAGAATTTTCTACTGCACATCGAATGGCGGCATATGGAAGCGGGTGGCAACTCGGGTGTCTTTGCCTGGAGCGAAGGAACCGTTCCCGAAGGCAGACGACTGCCCAAAGGAATGGAAATTCAGATGCTGGAACTCGACTGGGTGAATCAGCATAAACTGAAAGACGGCAGCCTGCCCCCGATCGCGTATGTGCACGGTGAACTCTTCGGCGCAAACGGGCTCATAACCACTCCTGATAACCCACGGGGTACACGCAGCAAATCGATCGAAAACAGATGCAAAGGTAAAGGACAATGGAACGTTTATGATGTGGTGTGCGTAGACGGGGTGGTCAAACTTTCCGTGAACGGAAAGTTTGTCAACGGAGTCCGTAATGCGTCAATTAAAAAGGGCTATCTCTGCCTGGAATCAGAAGGGGCGGAAATCCAGTTCCGCAATATCCAGATTATGGAACTCCCGCCCGGCATCACGACTCAGGAACAGACCGCGCCGCTACTGAAATAATCATAGACGAGCTGATCAGAATCGACACGGCCATTTCCTAAACTAACCTCAGTAATTCCAAGGAGTTGTGGTTCATACGGATTCTTGACGATCGGTCTGAGGCAGCATATAATGGGATAAACAGATCCGCTGTCCAGCGGGGCTGTCAGCAAAGCCTCTGTATAAGAGCATGCGCAATCCCACCTTATTTTTCCTGCCTGAGACTGTGATGCGATTTATGATTTTCAGCCCGCAATCGAGTCCTGTCCAATGTCGGATCTCTGCCCTCTTTCTTCTCGGAACGATTGGCTGTTTTCTCTTCAACGTAGAAAATGCGTCTGGTGCCGCTGAATCAAATCCCAAAACAGGCGCGGCCATCTATCGCAAACTCTGTATCGAATGTCATGCGACCAATGGAAAAGGGGTGACTGACAAAGCGAATCCCTTCCAAGGCAGAAAAACACTCGACGAGCTGACCATGCTCATCGAAGAAACCATGCCTGAAGAAGATCCGGAACTCTGCAAAGGGGAAGACGCCCGACAGGTAGCCGAATATGTCCTGCAGCATTTTTTCACCTCGACGGCTGGCGAGAACAGCCAGAGCGCGCGGGTTCAATTATCACACATGACTGTCAGGCAGTACCTGTATACTACGTTTGACTTGATGTCTTCGTTTCTAGGCACAGCGAAAACCACTACCAAGGAACGGGGTTTACGGGCCGAGTATTACTCAACTCGTAATTTTCGCGGCGACAAACGTGTTGAAAAACGCATTGATCCCGTCGTGAACTTTCAGTTTGGTGACAAAACACCCGTTGATAAAATCAAAAACGCCGAAGAATTTTCCATGAAATGGGAAGGCTCGGTACTGGCTGATGAAACTGGTGACTACGAATTCATTCTCAAAACAGAAAACGGCGCGCGGCTCTGGGTGAATGAGCAGGAGCCCATCATCGATGAATGGGTCAGCTCTCAGGGACGTCCGAAAGAACATAAAGCGACGATTCGTCTGCTGGCAGGTAAACCCTGCACATTAAAATTACATGTCTTCAAATATAAAGAGAAATCTTCATCCGTCGTACTGGAATGGAAACCGCCTCATAAAGCACAGGAAGTCATCCCGGCGCGAAACCTGACACCACAACAGGTACCTGGCACGTTTATCTGCTCTACCGTCTTTCCACCGGACGACAGTGTCTCCGGTTATGAACGCGGTATTGCGGTTTCGAAATCCTGGGATGAAGCGACGACATCCGCGGCAATTGAGGTCATGGGAGTCGTGGTCAAACACCTGGATCGGATGGCGGGCACAAAACAGGATGATCAAAACCGAACCGAAAAAATCAGACAGTTCTGCCAGCGTTTTGCGGAACAGGCATTTCGTCGTCCTCTGACAGACGAACAGAAAGCGTTTTTCGTCGATCAGCATTTCCAGAAAGAACTACCTGTAGAACTTGCTGCGAAGCGCGCTGTCCTGCTGATTTTGAAGTCTCCCCGTTTTCTCTACACGGACCGCGAATTTAATCCGCCGGACAGTTTCGACATTGCTTCCCGGCTCTCGTACGGCTTATGGGATTCCATGCCCGATCGGCAATTGTATGACGCCGCGAAAGCGAATCGTCTGAAAACACCAGAACAGATCAGGCAGCAGTCAAAGCGGATGCTTGAAGATCCAAGGGCCCAGGCCAAACTGCGTTACTTTTTCCATCATTGGCTGCAACTGGATGAAAAAGAAGAACTCGCGAAAGACAAAGCTCTCTTCCCGGATTTTGACGCGCAGGTGGTTTCCGACCTGCGAACATCCCTCGACCTGTTCATTGACGATGTCGTCTGGAACAGTGGCTCAGATTATCGTCAGTTACTGCTGGCAGATTATGTGTATCTCAATCCGCGTCTGGCAAAAGTTTATGGCGTCGAAATGCCTGAGAACGAGGATTTCCAGAAAGTATCCCTCGACCAGGACAAACGGGCCGGTGTGATTACCCACCCTTACCTGATGGCCAATTTCGCCTATCATAACCTGAGTTCCCCGATACATCGTGGTGTGTTTGTCACCCGAAGGCTGCTGGGACGTTCCCTGAAGCCGCCTCCGCAGGCAACCGAATTCAAAGACGGTGACTTCAAACCGGGGATGACGACCCGTGAAAAAGTGGCGCTCATTACGAAACCTTCTGCCTGTATGTCCTGCCACAGCATCATTAATCCACTTGGTTTTAGCTTGGAGCACTTTGACGCGATTGGCCGATACAGAGAAAAAGAAGCCGATCGAACCATTGACGCCTCATCCGAACTGCCGGTCCTCTCGGGTGATCCCGCCAGATTTAACGGTGCCCGGGATCTGGCAGTGTTTATTGCCAGCGATCATCAGGCGCACGCTGCCTTTGTCGACCAGTTGTTCCACCAGGCGGTCAAACAGCCGATAAATGCTTATGGACCAAACATCCGTGAAGAATTAACCACAAATTTTGAAAAATCCGGCTATAATATACAACAGCTTTTGATCGAAATCATGCAGGTTGCTTCCCTCCATCAACCTCAATCCTGAGAAAGAGACAGACCATGGCTTTTCAATCCCGCCGCGCATTCCTGAAAGAACTCGGACTCTCCACCGCTGTCCTGCCGCTGATCATACATCTGCCCAGCTTGGGCTTTGCCGCAGACGCCCGTGTTCGTAAACAACGTCTCATCGTGATGTTCAGCCCCAACGGTATCGTACCGAAAGCCTACTGGCCCGATGAAACAGGCGACAAATTTGAACTCAAAGAAATCATGGAGCCCCTGAAACCTTACCAGGATCAGATGCTGGTGATTAAAGGGATTGCCGACCGCGTTCGCGGCGACGGCGACAGTCATATGCGAGGCATGAGTTGTCTGCTGACCGGTATTGAATTACTGCCCGGTAATATTCAGGGAGGTTCTCACACACCCGCCGGCTGGGCCAGTGGAAATTCGATCGACCAGGAAATCAAACGATTCCTGCAAAGCCAGAAGGAAACGCGTACCCGCTTCGGTTCGCTGGAGTTTGGCGTGAATGTTCCGCATCGCGCTGATCCCTGGACACGCATGGTCTACGCCGGTTCCAATAAACCGATTGCCCCCATCGACGACCCGTACCAGATGTTCGAAAAAATCTACGGGTCCATGAAGGACCGTAAGAGTCTTGCCAGCATTCTGGATGACGTACGCGAAGATCTGAAAAAAGTTCGCACGAAACTCAGCAAAGAAGATCGCCAGTTACTGGAAGAACACGAAAGCTATGTCCGACAAATGGAACAGGAACTGAAAGCCAGCCAGGATCAGAAACTGGCTGTCGAAGTTCCCATTCAGGAAGTCGGCATCAAAAATGACAACGACAATATGCCGGTCACCAGCAAAATGCAGATTGATCTGATGGTCAACAGCCTTGCCAATGATATGGCACGGATTGCCACACTGCAGTATACCAACTCGGTCGGTCAGGCACGGATGAAGTGGCTGGGTATCGACGATGGTCACCATTCACTGTCACATAAACCGGACAGCGATGAAGAATCACAAAAGAAACTGATCAAAATCAACAAGTGGTTCTGCGAACAACTTGCTTACCTTGTGAAAAAACTCGACACGACGCCTGAACCCAATGGTGACGGTACACTGCTTGATAACACGACCATCGTCTGGACCAATGAACTGGGCAAAGGGAACTCACACACGCTGAATGACGTGCCCCTGGTACTGATCGGAAAAGGGCTCAACTTCAAAATGGGTCGTTCGCTGCAATTCAAAAACCTGGCACACAATCGTCTGCTGATGTCCTTCGCCCACGCGATGGGGCACCGGGTCAAAACCTTCGGGAATCCCAATTTCTGCGGCGACGGAATCATCTCTGAACTGACCTGATTCCATTCCTCGCAGCATTATATTGACAACCACACAACTGCGTTTCTTTTCCTGTAGAGGAACACGCAGTTTTTTCTTACCGTCGCTGTCTGCGTTCTTTGACGATCTCGACTGGCTCTGTCATAATCGGTATTTCAGCTAGAACGAAATAACGAATCAGACAGAGCTCTGATGCGACGAAAGGAAACAGCAGCATGGATCACATTACTCGCCCCAAAGAAGAAGACGAATATTTTTTCGAAGAAGGCTGTTTCATACTCGAAATGTCACACCCCGATGAAGATCCAGAAGTCTCCCTCGCCCGAGCGCGTGTGGAACCGGGTAAGAAAACTCGCTTTCATCGGCTCAAAGGAACATTTGAGCGTTATATCATGCTCTCGGGAACCGGTCTCGTCGAAGTCGGCGACTATCCCCCCACCGAAGTCTATCCCGGCGATGTAGTTCGCATCCCCCCCGACACCGACCAGAGCATCACTAATATCGGCGAAGACGATCTGGTCTTCTTCGTAGTCTGTAATCCACACTTCCTTAAAACATGCTACATCGACACCGAAAGTGGACGATAGAATCCCCTTCTGTAACATATTAACACTATACACTTTAATCATTGTTAAGGTTATATATTAATATTTTAAAGATTTTGTTACCTTTCCACCTGTATTTCGTTAGATCTTGAGTACGATATTCATCTATTCTTTTATAAATCTTCTCATTTCACAATCTCGAATACATCCATTCCAATATCAGCTTCAACACTTTTTAATCCTGTAAATTCTAAGGGGGAGTTATTTGATGTCGAGGAACGTACACAGTAAGAAGGGATTCACCCTGATTGAGCTACTCGTGGTGATTGCCATCATCGCGATTCTGATTGCATTACTGCTGCCAGCCGTACAACAGGCACGCGAAGCAGCACGTCGCAGCACCTGTAAAAACAACCTGAAACAGATCGGGCTGGCATTACACAACTACCACGAGACACACCGTATCTTCCCTTATGGCTACAACACTGCTCCCGCCCCAGGATGTACTGGAATGCCCCCAAAAGTTGATCCAGGGTTATGAGAGTTCGGGT
>TARA_R110001592_G_scaffold290137_4_pt1 | contig 14735 bp, 9 predicted proteins | sample TARA_R110001592 | Tara Oceans TARA_R110001592 (sample SAMEA4398387) | marine metagenome | biome: Polar Biome; feature: [SRF] surface water layer (ENVO:00010504); material: water (ENVO:00002006), including particulate matter (ENVO:01000060) such as... | depth 5 m
CGATATTGACCCAAGTATTATTGAACACCTTGTTGAACGTAAAGGTTACAGCCTAAAAGGTGTAATGGACATGTTACAAAAACAAAGTGGCTTATTAGGTATTTCTGGTCTTTCAAGTGATTGCCGAGATATTGAAGATAACTACGAAAAAGGTCACCAAGGTGCTATTTTAGCCATTGATATGTTCTGCTACCGTTTAGCAAAATATATTGCATCTTACGCTGTACCACTTGGCCGTATTGATGCAATCGTATTCACTGGTGGTATTGGTGAAAACTCTGAAATTATCCGCGCAATAGTACTAGAAAGCTTAACTATATTTGGTTACCAAGTAGATGCTGAAAAGAATAAAACGGCACTATATGGTACAGCAGGAGTGATCACTACTGATAACTCTCCAATTGCAATGGTTATTCCAACTAACGAAGAATGGGTTATTGCACAAGACGCTGCTGAACTTGTATCTGCATAATCTGAACTAATTTCAAAGGGAGTGATGACTCCCTTTATATGATCTATTAAAAGGAATAGTCATGGCTCGTACAATAATGCTGATCCCAATTGGCTCAGGTGTTGGTGTCACTTCAGTAAGTCTTGGAATGGTTCGTGCAATGGAACGCCAAGGTGTTGCAGTTAACTTCTTCAAACCTATTGCCCAGCCTCGCCCTGGTGATGTAGCAACTGAACGTTCAACCACCACATTACGTAATTCAAGTAATATTCTTCCTCCTGAACCCTTTGCAATGAAATATGCTGAAACGTTAATATCATCAGGTCGTACTTCTGAATTACTTGAAAATATCGTAGAACGATTCCGTGAAGGCACCAAAACGAGTGATGTTATTATTGTTGAAGGTTTAGTACCTACCGACAAACATCAGTTTGCTAATAATATTAACTACAGTATCGCTAAAGCTATCAGTGCTGACATGGTTTTTGTTACACACCCGAGCAATGATACCTCGCAACAATTGAAAGAGCGCATGGAAATTGCCATCTCTTCATTTGGTGGTAAAGAAAACAAACACATTTCCGGTTGTATCATCAATAAAGTGGGCGCACCTGTTGACGAAAATGATAAAACAGGCACCGATTTAACTGAGATGTTTGACATTCCAGAAGGTAGTATCAATAACAACCTTGAAGTCTTACAAATGTTCAGTAAAAGTCCATTACCTATTTTAGGTTGTATCCCGTGGAGCGCTGATTTAATTGCACCTCGTGTTAAGGATTTAGCAATACATTTAGAAGCTAAAGTCCTCAATAAAGGTGACTTAGAGAATCGTCGTTTACAATCAGTGACTTTCTGTGCTCGTTCAATTCCAAACATGGTTGAGCATTTTAAAGCAGGTTCAATGCTAGTCACTTCTGGTGACCGTAGTGATGTGATCATCGCAGCTTGTTTAGCTGTTATGAATGGCATGAAAATCGGCTGTTTATTATTAACAGGTGATTACAATCCAGAAGAAGAAGTAATGAAGCTTTGTAAAAGTGCGATGGATGCAGGATTACCGGTTTTATTAATCAAAAGTAATACCTGGCAAACAGCTCAACGCTTACAAAACTTCAATATGGAAATTCCAGTTGATGATTTAGAGCGTATTGAAAAAGTACAAGAGTATATTGCAAGCCATATTGATAAACATTGGTTAAATACATTAACTCAAGATTCTTCATTATCACGTCGTTTATCTCCACCTGCATTCCGTTATCACTTAACTGAATTAGCACGTAAAGCTAACCAACGCATTGTGTTACCTGAAGGTGAAGAGCCGCGTACTATTCAAGCAGCTGTAATATGTGCTGAACGTGGCATCGCTAAACCTGTTTTATTAGGTAACCCTGAAGAGATCCATCGTGTTGCAAAACAACAGGGTATTATCCTGACTGATGAAGTAGAAATTGTTAACCCGTTAGATGTGATTGAGCAATACGTAGCACCAATGGTTGCACTGCGTAAAGGCAAAGGTTTAACGGAAGTAGTTGCGCGTGAGCACCTACAAGATACTGTAGTACTTGGTACTATGATGTTGGCCGAAAATGAAGTAGCTGGCCTGGTTTCAGGGGCTATACATACAACTGCTAATACTATTCGCCCTGCTTTACAGTTAATTAAAACGGCACCAGGCGCAAGTTTAGTTTCTTCAATCTTCTTTATGTTATTACCAGACCAAGTATTAGTTTATGGTGACTGTGCAATCAACCCAGATCCAACGGCAGATCAATTAGCTGATATCGCGATTCAGTCTGCTGACTCTGCGATTGCTTTTGGTATTGACCCTAAAGTTGCCATGATCAGTTACTCTACTGGTGATTCAGGCGCAGGATCTGATGTTGAGAAAGTACGTGAAGCAACTAAGATTGCACAACAACGTCGTCCTGACTTATTAATCGATGGTCCACTACAGTACGATGCAGCGGTAATGGAAAATGTAGCAAAGAGTAAAGCACCAGACTCAAAAGTTGCAGGTCAAGCTACTGTGTTTATCTTCCCAGATTTAAATACAGGTAACACCACTTACAAAGCTGTACAACGTAGTGCAAACTTGATCAGTATTGGTCCAATGCTGCAAGGTATGCGTAAACCTGTTAATGACTTGTCACGTGGCGCATTAGTAGACGACATCGTTTACACTATCGCACTAACAGCAATTCAAGCAACGCAAGCAGCAGAAAAAGCAGCCCTAAAAGGCTAGTTTGAATTGCTTAGTTGTAGAAGACCCAGTGCAGTAGTAACAGCTGGTTAATACTGCAACAAAAGAGGCGATTTAACTTTATGATATCTACACTATGATATTGGTACAAAGTTGAATCGGCCTTTTTTATTTTATCTATTTATCAGTTATTAAAGCGACTTTAAAAATAATTATTCTTGATTTAAAATCCTGCTAAAAATTTTAGCAAACGTATTTTAAAAGAATATAATCAGTACCTGCCTAAAACAATTCAAATAAACTAACAAAACATAAAAAAGCAGAAAAAGAGTAACCTAACTCTCACATTACCTAACTACTAACATTTCCACCAGCACGCATTTTAGCCCTTTATCAGGCTCAATATTTGTAAACTCAATAGGCGGCTTAATAACATCGATTATTTTAGCTTGTGGGCAATGCTCAGCTAATGCATCATAAATAAATTGGAAGTCCAGATCGGGGCTATTCAAACATAATAGAGCTTGCCCTCCCTGGTTTAGCAATTCAGGTAAACGACGCATTATCTTTGGGTAGTCGCGTTTTATATTAACGCTGCCTTTCTGTAGTGAGGGAGGATCGGCAATGATGATATCGTAAGATCCCAAACGTTTAACCTTACCCCATGATTTAAATAGATCATGCCCAAGGTATTTAACCTTATCTAGATCATGTTCATTTAAACGATGGTTATCACGCCCTACCGCTAATGCAGCTTTGCTCATGTCCAAGTTAACAACCTGCTCAGCGCCACCAGCGATAGCCGCATTAGAAAATGCACATGTGTATGAGAAAAGGTTTAATACACGTTTATTGTGACTATTTTCTCTTAACCAAGAACGGCCATTTTTCATATCTAAGAAAATGCCGTAGTTTTGGTTTTTACCTAGGCTAATTTTATAAGATAACCCACTCTCACAAGCGACATAATCACTAACAGCTTCACCATATAAAAGTTCAGTCGGCGCGAGATCACGGCAACGAAATTGCACTTGAATACTCTCCACCACAAAACCTCTTTTGGTCATTTCCGCTAATAGGAAATCACTCAAATTAGACAACCATTGCGCATTTTCTTCTTTATACAAAATAATCAACACAACTGGTGCTAACCAATCAATATTAATGTGTTGATACTCAGGGTAAAAGAAACCACGTCCATGAAATAAACGTGCCATCTCTTTTTGTTGTTGCAAAACAGTGCTTGATGCAGCTTTAGGGAAATGCATTTTTTCTAATAATGTTGCAAACATATTATTTTTCTTCTTTGGTAGTAGATTTAACTAAATTTTCCGATTCTGATTCACTTGTATTTATAACAGGTAAATCAAATGAGTTAGCACAGGTTTCACCATCATTTGTTTTCTCTTCACAAGCTCTTTCCAGTGCTTCTACCTCTTCATCAGAGCTTAGTAAAATAGAAAACCAACGCCCGTCTTCACTATTTTCTAAGGCAATCTTTAAAATCATGGTTAACGGAACCGATAAAAGCATCCCCACCATACCTAATAACCAGCCCCAAAAAATCAATGAGAGAAATACAACTAACGTTGATAACCCCAAACTACGCCCCATGAAACGAGGTTCAACAAAATTTCCCATGATCATATTGACACTAACAAATAAACCAACAACAACAGAGGCGTAACCTGCACCCAACTGCAAAAACGTCAAAATAACAGCGGGAACAGCCGCAATGATAGAACCGATATTAGGGATATAATTTAATAAGAAGGCCAACAATGCCCATAACACATAAAACTGCACCCCCATGCCCCATAATACCGTACCAATAATAATGCCTGTCGCTAGGCTAACCATTGTTTTAATGGCCATATATTGGTTCACCATGGTTAAGAAATGATCTAAACGTTTTTCGGTTTGCGCTGAATCATCAAAAGCCATGTGTAGTTTTTTTGGAAACACTTTACCTTCAGCCAACATGAACACCACGGTTAATAGCAATAGAAATATATTACCTAAAACACTACTAAATCCGGTTAAGGTTGTTGTCACTAAATTCATTACTTTAGCGGGGTCAAAGTAACCACGAACCTCATCCATTGAAATGACAATATCGTGATTTGCTAACCATGTAATTAACCAAGTAATTTGTTCTGATAACTGCGCTTCATAAGTGGGAATCGCTTTACTAAAGTCATTTACAGCAGCGCCTATAACCCCTCCCAAAACAATAAATAATGAAAAAATGGTAAAAATAACAAGTGTAATTGCCAACCCTCGAGGCACTTTTTTACCTTCAAGATAATTGATCGCAGGGTTACATATAATGGCGACAAATAATGATAATAAAAATGGAACTACAATCGGTGCAGCAACTTTGATCCCTGCTAATGAAATGACAAAAGCAGAAAAATACAAAGCAGTACGCCCCGCAGTGGATACATTTATCATGTTTATATTTCCTTTAATGGGAGTCTCTTTTTAAATAAAGTAATCGCGTGGCAGTATAAAGGATCGCCGTAGATTAACAAAAATTAGATTCCAATTAATAACTGACTTAAATGAGATAAATAGGAGATAAGTACTGCTTAAATTTTGCTAGTGACACTCTAAATTTTAAAATAATCACTCTTTAACTCCAAAACAAAAACAAGACTTGAATCACGTAAAATTAACGCCCAACCATCAATATTTAGTGATCTTGATCAATACACTAAATACCAAAATTTCTATAATGACTGTGAAAGTTTTTTACTAAGTCCGTTTCTACAAACAATACCGTTTTAGTAAAGCACTTTTAAAAATTTTAAATTTATTAAACTTTGGAGAAATATATGACAGTAACTAATGTCGCAGAACTAAATGCAATGGTTGCTCGCGTAAAAGCGGCACAAAAAGAGTTTGCAAACTACTCGCAGGAGCAAGTTGATAAGATATTCCGCGCCGCATCATTAGCAGCCTCTACAGCACGTATTGAACTTGCTAAAATGGCAGCAACTGAATCTGGTATGGGTATTATGGAAGACAAAGTAATTAAAAATCACTTTGCTTCTGAATTTATTTACAACAAATACAAAGACGAACTGACGTGTGGTGTAATTGAGCGCAATGAAGAAGGCGGTACTATCACTATCGCTGAGCCACTAGGGATTGTTTGTGCCATCGTTCCAACTACTAATCCAACATCAACAGCTATTTTCAAAGCGCTAATCTGTCTTAAAACACGTAACGGTTGTATCTTCTCACCACATCCACGTGCTAAGAATGCAACTAACTTTGCAGCTAAAATTGTATTAGATGCAGCAGTTAAAGCAGGTGCACCAGAGAATATTATTGGTTGGATTGATGAGCCTTCAGTTGAGCTTTCAAACAAATTAATGAAACATGACGATGTTAACATGATCCTTGCAACAGGTGGTCCTGGCATGGTTAAAGCGGCTTACTCTTCAGGTAAACCAGCTATCGGTGTTGGGGCAGGTAATACTCCTGTTGTTATCGACGAAACGGCTGACATTAAACGTGCAGTCTCTTCAATCTTAATGTCTAAAACATTCGATAATGGTGTTATTTGTGCTTCTGAGCAAGCAGCCATTGTTGTTGAATCTATTTATGAAGAAGTAAAAGCACGCTTTGCAAAATACGGCGCTAAAGTATTAAACCAAGCAGATGCAGATAAAGTGCGTAAAATCATGATCATCGATGGTGCACTTAACGCAAAAATCGTTGGCCAACCAGCATACAAAATTGCTGCATTAGCAGGCGTAAAAGTACCAACGTCTACTAAAATTCTTATCGGTGAAGGCTTAGAGGCGTCTTGGGATGATGAATTTGCTCATGAAAAACTATCTCCTACCTTAGGTTTATTCAAAGCAAAAGACTTTGAAGATGCCGTTCGTCAAGCAGGTATCGTATTAGACATAGGTGGTGTTGGTCATACATCAGTACTTTATACTGACCAAGACGCAAATGCTGACCGTATCGCTTACTTTGGCGACAAAATGAAGACTGCACGTATTCTTATTAATACGCCAGCTTCTCATGGCGGTATCGGTGACCTTTACAACTTTGAACTTGCACCTTCATTAACACTAGGTTGTGGTTCATGGGGCGGTAATGCCATTTCTGAAAACGTAGGTCCTAAACACCTTATCAATAAAAAGATAATTGCTAAGAGAGCTGAAAATATGTTGTGGCATAAACTACCAAAATCAATCTACTTCCGTCGCGGCTGTTTACCTGTTGCTATGACAGACCTTGAAGGTAAAAAACGCGCATTAATCGTGACCGACCGTTTCCTATTTAATAATGGTTACATTGATGATTTACGCAGTATCTTAAAAGAAAAAGGCATGGAAGTTGAAGTATTTCATGAAGTAGAAGCTGACCCAACATTAGCAGTGGTTAAAGCAGGCGCAGCAGCATGTTTAAGTTACCAACCAGATGTTATCTTAGCAGTTGGCGGTGGTTCACCAATGGACGCAGCAAAAATCATGTGGGTAATGTACGAGCACCCAGAAACTGATTTTGAAGACTTATCAATGCGCTTCATGGATATCCGTAAACGTATTTACAAATTCCCTAAAATGGGTTCAAAAGCAGAATTAGTATGTATCACAACAACCTCTGGTACAGGTTCTGAAGTAACACCATTTGCCGTGGTAACTGATGAGAAAACAGGTCAAAAATACCCATTAGCAGATTACGAGCTAACACCAAACATGGCGGTTATCGATGCTAACTTAGTCATGGACATGCCAAAAACTTTATGTGCATTTGGTGGCTACGATGCGGTGACTCATGCAATGGAAGCTTACGTTTCTGTACTAGCGAATGAATACTCTGACGGCCATGCATTACAAGCGCTTAAAATGTTAAAAGAGTACTTACCAAGCTCATACCAAAACGGCAAAAAAGATCCAATTGCACGTGAGAAAGTTCATAATGCTGCAACGATTGCAGGTATGTCATTTGCCAATGCATTCTTAGGTGTTTGTCACTCAATGGCACACAAACTAGGTGCTGAATTCCACATTCCACATGGTTTAGCAAATGCGTTATTAATTTCGAATACCATTCGTTATAACGCAACTAACAACCCAACAAAACAGACTGCATTCTCACAGTACGATCGCCCTAAAGCACGTGCTCGTTATGCAGAAGTAGCAGCGCACTTAGGCTTCATTACAGGTAACACTGAAGATAAACTAAATGCCCTACTAAACTGGTTAGAAGAGTTAAAAGTAGCATTGGATATTCCACTATCAATTCAAGCGGCAGGCGTTAACGAAGCTGAATTCATGGCAAAATTGGACTCACTAGCAGAAGACGCATTTGATGACCAATGTACAGGTGCAAACCCACGTTACCCATTAATCGCAGAGCTTAAACAAGTGTTAATCGCTTCTTACTACGGCACTGCTTACGTTGACGTAATGGATGCACCAGAAGTAGAAGTGAAAGAAGAAAAAAAAGAAGAGAAAAAAGCTAAATAATTAATTTAGTCCCCCCAACTTTCAAGCCTGCTTATGCAGGCTTTTTTGTGTTTGGGATACGGTAACTCAACAACACACCTAAAAAACCAACCACAAAGCTCTGCGCTACACAGAGGGCACAAAGGGTTTGGATTAACACTAAAAGATAAGTTACTTTGAGATAGGATTAAAGTATTTTTAGTTTCCGATACTTTATTTTCAAGTACTAAAATGTAAGAACTAGAAGACAACAAGCAAAGGGCAAGAGGCAAATTCCCCGCCATCTTCCTACAACTATTTAACTATCATTAAGCTATGCAAACTATTTTACAATTCTATTTTAAGTGCTTGAGAGCGTTGCATATTATCCACATCATTAATTATTTCAGACTGGTATCCCTGCTTCTCCATCCATTGCATTGGCTTATCAAAACTGTCCTCACTGACCACAAAAGTATCGTTAAATAAATTGCTCTTTTGCCCTGTTTTTTGTTGAATACTAACTATCCAAACCCGACCTTGAAACTGCTGGCTCTGAGAACAAAGCAGAGTAAATTTTTTACAGTTTATCGATAACAGCGCAGCCATTTTATTGAATAGATTCATAAATTTTATTTACCTGATAGATATGTACATGAGATAACTGATCATCCTATGCAGAGTCGGCGAGATCTGCGCAAAAAACACTTATTGAGTTCACGTAAAACCTAGCTATTGCATTAGCATCTTATTATTAAAAATTTTAACATTAAAAATAGATCCCAAGAAGCACAGCGAGATATACAGAGGCAATAAGATAATACGTTAATTGTTTGGGAAAGCTCAACGGTGAGAAGTTGTAACCATACTGAGATGGATTAGTCTGCGCTCATTGGGTCATTACAGATAATTGTGTCTTAGTATTTCGCCCTGTCAGCGCCCCTAAAAACAACTTAACTACGATAACAAAACGCCGCCGTTGAGTTTTCCCAATTTATCAATGGCTTTTAGCAAAACCAAACAGGATGTTTGGATTAAGCTCGTTTGACACATCGATGTGCCCTAAGAGCTGGTGCGTTATAAAAGCCATTTATTATTTGGGTAAGAAAACGATTCGTGACAGTCTCTTTGCATACTTTCTCTGCTGTTCAGAGAAAGTATTGTCGCCGACAGGGCGAAACCACTGCGAATAAATATCAAATAGACTGGACGAGCGAAGACGAATTATAAAAGCAATAAAAACCAAAACCTACAGGCTAAAGTAAACGCCCCTAAAGAACGAAACAGAGTAAGCAAACTAAAGCCAACACCGAAAAAGCCAACCTCACTCAAATTCGATAACAAAACACCGCCACTGAGTTTTCTCAAATCATCAATGGCTTTTAACAAAACCAAACAGGATGTTTGAATTAGGCTCCTTTGGCACATGGATGTACCCTAAGAATTGGTGCGTTATAAAAGCCATTTATTATTTGGGCAAGAAAACGATTCAATAACAGTCTCTTTATCTTCTTTTTATCAGTTCATTTCAACCTTGATTTTTAGCATTCTCTTTTTAAGCTCTTTTTGAAGAATAGTAATGTTATATGGTGTCATTGATTTCCATTTTTGGCACTCATTTCTCGTCCTGCCACATCCCAAACACCACCCTTTGCTACCTGAGAAATCACACTGTTCAATACAAGGGCTTTTTCTTTTCTTCATGTCTGATATCTCGCTTTATTTAATACTCAAAATACACCTACTCAAAGCTTAAGTAGTGCTTTTTCAACACTAGATCTAACATCGTAAAACGGTTAAATACTGCAGATAAACATTGTTATAAGTTTTTAAAATAAATCGGCAGTATTCGCTGACCAATACTGCCATTATTTCCAAGTGCTTTATAGCCAACATCAGCAAATATTAAACAGCCAAAAAAGCAGGCTAAAGCGCACAGCCCAAAAAACACCAATACTCAAATGCGATAACAATTCACCGCCGGTGCGTTTATAAAAGCCATTTATTATTTGGGTAAGAAAACGATTCGGTGTTAGTTTCTTTGCATACTTTTTCTGCTGTTCAGAGAAAGTATTGTCGCCGACAGGGCGAAAACACAGCGAATAAACATCAAACAGACTGGACCAGCACAGACGAGAAAATGCAAAAAATTTAAATAAGAGAACAAATAGGCTATAGACCTAGACGCGTCAAACTACAATAACGGACTAAATAAATAGATAATGCTTTCTAACAATCGTTTAAAGAAAGATCGCTGTCTCCACTTCTCTAAGCTCACCTGCTTAGAAGCTAACGTATAATGCATTTGTGTTCTTAACAATTCACCTGCAAAATTTTTATTATCAATTAACATGGTCATTTCAAAATTCAACCAGAAGCTACGACGGTCTAAATTTACCGTACCCACCAGCGCCATTTTTTCATCAATAACAAGACTTTTAGTATGCAATAAACCACCATGGAATTGATGAATTTCAACTCCTGCACTGAGCAACTCATCAAAAAAAGCACGTGAAGCATACTTCACCATCAAAGAATCATTTTTTGCAGGTAAAATTATTTTTACATCCACCCCTCGCATCGCAGCAACTTGTAAAGCGGTTAATAAACTTTCATCGGGTACAAAATAAGGAGAAGTCAGTACAAGACTGTATTTGGCTTCATAAATAGCGGTTAATAAAACTTGATGGATAGCGACTTTACCAAACTCAGGCCCAGAGGGAATAAGTTGAGAATTCTCATCTCCAGCAATACAAAATAAAGTCTTATTCGCGGCAGGTAAATTCAGCTTATGCTCTGTTTCTAAGCTCCAGTCCCATAAAAATAATCCCTGCATATGTTGTACAATCGGCCCTTCACAACGCACCATCACATCAATCCATTCACCAACTCCTTTATGAACCTTAAAAAAAGCGGGGTCAACCAAGTTCATGCTACCTGTATAAGCAATATGATCATCAATACAAACTAATTTACGATGTAACCTTAAGTCTTGCCTTTGAAATAATAAGCGGAATGCACCAACAGGCAAACCTTCCACAACCTGAACACCTGCTTTTCGTAATTCTGCCGCTAATCCTGAATTGAAAAAGTCATGGCTACCTACTGAATCCAAGAGTAGCTTACACTTAACGCCTCGACTTACCGCCGCTTTTAATTCATTTAATAACTGATTTATTAAACCACCTTCATTACAGGTATAAAACATTAAATAACAGTGCTTTACTGAAGCTTTAATTTCTTTAGTGATCTCCAATAGAATCTTGTCGGTATCAGTTAATAGTGTATGTTTATTACCTTTTACCATAGGCATGTTAGTGTAGGACTCTACAAATGCTTGCATTGAATGGGCATTCTCGCTAATTTGATCTTTGCTTTGTTTATAGGTAGTTGCCTGTTGCTGGATCCAGTTTAAAAACTTCCCTGAAAGCAATTTACGTTTTTTACTGCGCTTTGCGCCTAACGTTAACTCTCCAAAAATAAAGTAACCAATCATGCCTACTAAAGGCAATATAAAAATAAGAAATAACCAAGCAAGAGACACACCGATCTGATTACGTTTTAATACCACACGAATTGAAACTATTGCTAATAGGCTAAAATAGAGGGTTGCTGAAAGTGCAATATAAATTTCACTGTCTAACCAGGTCATATCAAATACAAACCGTTCCATAAAACTCTCATCTAAGTAAGTATAAATTCGAAATCATTTAATTAACGACATTAACCAAGTAACTCACTTTATTACTCGGTTTTTTTAGCGAAAAAATAAGACTCGTTCAATGGAGCGGATAGTAGCAAATATTCACTTTCTCGATAGTTATTTTTCAATGACTTAAAGAACGATAAATATAAGCTACTACAATGATAATGAATAAACTATCTACGTTTATAACACCTTAAGTAAAAAGTTGCTTCAGTGGCTGTCATCATTTCTTTTGGACCATTATTTTTCTCATTACCTAATTTTTTATCACAAACAGAATTACCTTGATGATCATTCTCAATGCTATTGCCTACAACATCGATCCCAAGCGAGCTTGCGAGCACAAAAAGGGATTTAAGCATAGCTTCTCCCGCTAAATAACCCGGTACACCTTGAATAAAGTGCTTTGATATCTTAAATTTTTCAATATTTAGTTTATCAATTGAATACAGCACCGAACGCTCTGTACCAAAGCCATCAACGGTTAAAGAAACACCTAATCGACTTAAACTAAGCAGATTATCTTGCACAGTAGAAAGGCCACTGCTGAATAAGCTTTCTTCAATTTCGAACTCAAACCAACTGGCTTTACAGCCGGTGTCTAATAACACTTTTTGAATCGAGCCAATCAACGATATTTGTGATAATTCTAATTTGGATAGATTAATGGCAATACGCCCAAAATTAGTACCGGAGCTATACCACAGTGCAGCTTGTTTGGCAGCTTTAATAAAGGTAGCCATGCCTAGCTCTATTAATAACCCGGACTGCTCTGCTAGCATTAAAAATCGACTAGGTGATAGTATGCCTTGCTGCGGATGATTCCAGCGTAATACACACTCAACAGCAATAATTTTGCGTTTGTTAAGATCATATTGCGGTAGGTAATAAATTTCAAATTGGTCCTCTTCAACGCCTCGTTTTAGCTCATTTTCTAACTCAATTTGATGGGCTGAGTTAACGGTTAGTTCGTTGGTATAAAAATGATATGAGCTACTTTTATCTTTTTTACTACGTAACATCGCAGATTCCGCATTAGATAAAATAGTGTCTAAATCCATACCATCATCAGGGCAAATACTAATTCCAATCGCTGGAAATAAGTTAACACTCATCCCATCGATAATAATGGCTTCAGCAAACTGCAAAGCAATGTGTTGCGCAATCAGAGCTGCCACTTGTTCGTTCTCTAACTCTTCAACCACTAATACAAATTGGTCATCACTAATACGGGCAATGATATCTTTATCAGAAACAGACTGCTGAAGGCGTTTAGCAACACCTTTAAGCACCAAGTCACCTTGATTACGACCATAGCGCTCATTAATCGCTTTAAAACCTTTAATCTCTACAAATAAAACCCCCATCAATATCTGTTTATGATTAGAGCGAGCAATAGCAGATTCTAAGTGATTAAATAATGCGATACGATTATTAAGACCGGTTAACGAATCGTGTTTAGACAAGTATTGTATTTTTTCTTCATTATATTTATTTTTTGTTAAATCGGTAAATGAATAAATTCGGTTTTCCGCTTTGATCCCTAGTTGTTTAACCTGGTAAATTTCTAACCAGAAATAACCGACTTCGCCACTTTTATTTTGAAAACTTGCGTTACCTTGCCATTTGCCATACTTTTTTAAAGCCCGTTCAATCTCTACAAATAATCGACGATAATGACTTCCATAAGCAAAAGAGCTAATTTTCTTATTTAAGAGCTCTTCTTTTGAATAACCTGATATTTCAACACAGGCATCATTTAAGGTGTCTACTACACCACTACCATCGGTCACTAATATGCAATCACGACTATTTTCAAATACCAATTTTGCAAGTTCGAGACGTTTTTGAATCGCAGCTTTTTCTGTAATATCTCGACCAATAGCAACCAAACCTTTCACTTTGCCTTCTTTATCTTTAAGCGGTACTTTTTGCATAAAAATATAGTGTTGTTCACCATTGTTATAAGTGAGGTATTCATTGTTTATATATATTTCATCGTTATCAATCACCATAGCATCTTGGGATTGGCACATTTTTGCTTGATTTAACTCAAACAATTGATCATCTTTTTTGCCAATGATTTCAGCTTCAGGGCAACCAACAAATTCTTCAAATTGCTTGTTGCAGCCAATGAAGCGACTTTCTAAGTCTTTAAAGAAGATAAGATCAGAAGAAAGATCTGCCGTTGTACGTAACATAACCCTTTCTATTTCAAGTGCATACTTAGCCGCATTCATCTCAGCTACATCAAACAACATACCGATTTGAAGATCCTTGTCATTACTCATTTCTTCACGGATCAAAAATTCGCGTTTGCTCCCAGTAACATCACGAATTTTACACTCAAGCAAATCAACTTGGTGATCATTAAATAGGCTTAATTCAGGCTGATTAACTTTCTTAACAAAACCTTTAGGCAAAAGACTGTCTAATTTTTGATCGATCAACTGATCTGGTAATAGGCCAAATACTTGTGAAAAATAAGCGTTACATGCAATTATTTTTCCTTGCTTATTTTTATAATAAATAGGAATGCTAATACAATCTAATGCTGCTTTTACATCCGCTGAAATCAATTTACTATTGAGTGGTTCGGATACATCAGCAGTGGTTACATTACCTGCCTGCTCGGCCAAATAAGTGCAATGAATGCTGGGGAATGTTTTGCTGATCTGTTTTTTTACTGAACTTAAAACAGGTAATTCACAAATAAAATAATGATAATTATCTTCACTAATAATCGTTTCAAGGTTATTAACACATAGTTCATGAGTAACACTAAAATCATCAGTATTAGCGTTAATTGAAAGTAAGGTTTCAGTTAACTTGAGATTTTCCCCTATGTATAAAACCTTCTTAACTGCACTAGACAAGCATCACTCCTTTATTTAAAAAATTTATATTTTAATTTAAAATCAA
>TARA_R110001592_G_scaffold69612_4_pt1 | contig 14729 bp, 27 predicted proteins | sample TARA_R110001592 | Tara Oceans TARA_R110001592 (sample SAMEA4398387) | marine metagenome | biome: Polar Biome; feature: [SRF] surface water layer (ENVO:00010504); material: water (ENVO:00002006), including particulate matter (ENVO:01000060) such as... | depth 5 m
TGATGCGGCTAAAAAAAACAGGTTGCAAGCGGCTCTATTAAAGACTGAAAAATTAAGAGACTCTATTATATTCAAGTCACCACAAACAAAGAGAACTATACCGGGGTTTTAATGTATGCCACAGGAGTCACTACAGGCACTTTATAATAGCGTATCGGAAAACTATGATGTTGGAACCTTCGATACCTTTACACAAAAAATGCAAGACCCTACAAAGCGTAAGGCTTTTTATGGTGCTATTTCTAATGAATTTGACCTTCCTGAGTATGAACAATTTGAAGCTAAGGTAAGCACTACTGCACCTGCTATCAACCCACAAGATGTCTTTATCGACCCAGATGAAGATTTGATTGAAGAAAGTTCTTTTAAGCAAAACATATATGACTCTGTAAAGCAACAGGAAAACAGTATAGCTAAAAACAATCCCTATGGTGTTAATATGCCTAGGAAGAAGAGTAATGCCGAAAAGATATTTAATTTAGGTGGAAGCCTGATGGCTGATAGCCAAACTCTTTTAGAGTTTAAGGATATGAAGAGCGGCATGAAAGTAGGGGAAGACATCATTGATAACATTCTTGGTGTTTCTAAGAATAGCCCTGCAAAATTTTATTCTAACTATTCCGGGCTACCTGAAGACAGCCCAGAGGTTAAGTCCTTTGTAAGTATATTTAACAAAAGAAATAAAGAGACTCAACCCAAGCAGGAAACAAATTTAGATAGAATTATTAAGGCCCTTGAGTATGGAAAAGACAATCCTCAATATGTAATGAAGGCAGCCTCCTCACCTGACCCAGTTGAATCCCTGTCTAGAGGATTGCCAAAGTTTGTTATGGGCATTTCTACCTCTGAGTTATTAAAAAAACCAAAGCAAGAGTTTGATGGCATCCCCACTAAAGAAGCACAAGAAAAATTAGATAAAGAAAAGGCAAGGTTAAACCTTCCCTTTGATGCCACTGAAGAGGATTTTCAAAAGTATTATAATAAAAGAATCTTCCAAAAGGAAGTGGCAAAGTTAGAGAAAAAAGGCTTGACCAAACGTGATGCTTATAGGAAAGTAGGAAGGTTTGGAACTCCTCCAAGCGTCATAGACCTTGCAATGGAAAAGTCTATAACTGGTGCAGCTTTTAGAATTGCTGGATTAGAACAAAAAACTATGTTAGATGAATATCCCCCAAATCAACTTGAAGAAATTGTCTCTGGTGCATTTTCTATGATTATGCCCCTTGATGCCGCTCTTTTTAAAGGGGGAGGTAGCTTAGGAAAAATAAAAACAGTTGGTAAGGCAGCGGATAAGGCGGCTATGTTAATAGCTAAAAATACTAATATGCCGTTGAGGACTGCTCGTGTTTACATGAAAAGCATTATTCCAAGAGTTACCGGAGGTGCCGGTGGCTTTGCGGCTTTTGATTCCGGTAGGAGTATTGTTGACCAAATAGAATTTACTGGAACGGTTGACCCTATTGAAGTTGCGGAGCATACAATGAAAGGTCTTCTTACTGGTGGCTCTGTTTCGTTTCTTGGAGGAGTTGGTTCATTTGCTGGTAAAAAATTACAGAAAGCGGTAGGTGCTCCTGTTTCCAAGCAAGCCACAGCAAAAGAAACTTTAGGATTTGTTGGTGAGGTTTTTGGACTTGCTGAAGTCCCTGCATTGTTAGAAGGTAAAGATGCAACCTTTGAGGATTATCAAAATGCGGCTGGGATGATAATAGGCCTTAAAGTCCTAAAGTCCTTGGAGCCAAAAGCGGGAACTGCATTAAGGGATAATGTTGCTAATGAAGTAGAAAGAATTGTAAAAGAAACAGGAAAGCCTTTGCATGTAGTTGCAAATGAAGTAGTAGGTCGTCCTTTAAGGACAGCTATGGAACTTGCAATGGAGGGCAAGACACCTGAAAAATCGGTTAGGGAACAGATTACAGAGTATGAAGTTGCCGAGAAGACAAAGAAACCTATTGAGCCCGGTGTCAATAGAGCTGAAGCGGTTGTTAAAGAAGCGGAAACCATTGACCAATTAAAAAACCAAGGCTTTTCTCAAGTAGAAGCAGAGCAAAGAGCTAAAACAGTATTAAGAGATGCCGGTGTTAAGACAGAAGATATACTTAGGGCAGAGGCAGAAAGCCCAACAAAGACAAATGAAAGAGTCCAATTAAATCAACAGGTCAGACGACTTTCTGATAAAATGAGTGAACTTGAAAGGGCCAATGCAGAGCAAAGAATATTAGACGACCTGCAAATGCAGATAGATGCTAAGGTTATCAGACTTAATGAGATGGGTGTTGGTGAAGCTGAAATTAATAGAGCATTAGAACCTAAGACAACTCCAAGTACAAAAGAAGTCCAGCTTCAAATGAGAAGAAGGGATAGGGCTGAACAGGAAAGGCTTGATAAAACCCTACAAGAAAGAGATATACTAAATCGTCCATTTGAACCAGACCCCATGCGTGAAGTTCCATTACACCCAGCAGATGCTGGTAGGAGAGCCGTAGCAGAGATACAGACTATAGAGACGGCACCCCCTACACCTAAGACAAAACCAACAGGCCCAACAGTCAAGAAGAAAAAATTAACTGGCATTGATAATAAAGGATATGTTAAAGATCATAATATAAAAACTGGGGATCAGGTATATGTAAATGAATCGGGTTATCTTGGGACTGTAAAAGGATTTAAGCGTGGGAAGGATTCAAATGTAGTTACCATTGAAAATGAAAGAGGGAGACAAAATTTAACAGATAGAAATTTATTTACTCCTAAAGAGGTATACGAAGAGGGTGTTAGGAGGAGAAATACAAAACCTGTTTCAGAACTAGAGGGTCTAAAAAGAGTTCAGGGGTTTATGCTTCAAAGAGAGTTGGCTAACTTTGATGCCACCCTAAAAGCAAATGAAGCGAGATTAAAGAATCCAAACCTAACAGAGACCCAAACAGAAAGAATAAAGCAATCTATTCAAAAGGCAAAGGAGCTAAAAAGGAATACGCAAGACGATGCACGGGCACAGGGCATTGAACTACAAGCATTTATGGGTATCCCCAACCTTAGACAATTAAGACAGTTATTTGGTTCGGAAAGGGTTAGACCTAGAACATTGAGAGACGTTGAGCTAGATAGGGTATATAACAACGCAATGCAACGACTAGATAGGGAAACACCTAGAGAAGAAATAAAAATTAGCACAACGCCCTCTGAACAACCTTCTAGGGAACGAGGAGGTATGGCAAAGATTTTTAGTTGGTTTTCTGGCGATATGGTTCAGCGTGTAAGGGATATGGGCACTGAAACGTCTCAAAGAGCGGCTGAATTAGCAAGGAAGTCAATAGACACTGAAAAGAAAGTATATGGTCAGTTGTCAGGTGAGTTAGATATTGTTTTAAAATCAGCGGGTACACCCTTTTTTACACAGAAGGGACAAGCGGTTAAGGGATTGCAAAAATTTGTCAATATTGAAATTAATGGCAATCTCGTAAAAGTATCTCGTCTTCATGCCGCAATAGAAGGAAAGATAAAAGTAAAAGGTAAAGAATTAGAGATAGTCAATGAAGTTCGCAATCTTATTGAAAAGAGAGGTCGAATATTTGAAGAAAACAATATAATGCAAGAAGGCCCAGATGGTGAGGTTCGTCCTTTTAAAGTTACAGGTAGAGAAATTGCTCCTCGAATAATGACAGGAGATTTTTATAGGATATTAGAATTAGGGGAGGGGCATAATAGTTTTAAAAAATTAGTTAGGAATTTTTCAGAGGCCACGGGTCAATCACAAGAAGCTGTTAAGGAATACTTCAGCGAGCTTTCACAGAATATAAAAGGCGTAACTAACGCAGGCGAACAATTACCAACCAGAACAACTCAAGCAGAGCATAGTCGTAAATGGAAAGACATACCACATGCAATTAAAATAGGAAAAGACATTGTTCCCATAGTTGAATATCGTATTTATGAATACGCTAAAAGATTAGCCGAGACCGGCTCAAGTCGTGTTGGCGTTGCTACAACTTTTGGTCAAGAAATTGCTGGTACGAGTATTATTAATGAAATGAGGCAACAAATAGCAAAGGAAATGAATGGGGATCCTATTGTTTTTCACGAAATGATTAGGTCGTTAAGTAGCACACCAGTCGAACCTTCTTTTAGAGAGTCTGGTTTGGGGGCTACTGGATATGCTAGTAAAGCAACTAGAGCATTAAACTCTTCATTAAACTTCGTCAAGAATACGACACTTTCTGGGTCGTTCTTTCCAAACATAACAGAACCACTGGGAAATGTTAGAAAGCATGTAGGTATGCCTACATTATTAAAAAGTATTTTTCAAATAACGACTAGCCCTAAAGCGGTACGGTCAGCGTTAGAGGCTCAGGGTGCTATTACCATAGACATTGCCAACCTGTCTATTGACCCACAAAGACCATATTCTTCTTTAGTTCGTGGAGTGAATGACATTCAAAGAAGGGGTTTTGGATTTCATTACATTAATGAATTTCAAGAAGTTTTAGCGTCTCAGTCTTATGCACAAAAAGTTCAAAGATTTAAAGATGGTAAAGGAAAGAGTAAAGATATTCAACTGTTAAGAGAGATGGATTATTCAGAGGCGGATGCAAGGCTTATCGTGTCTGGGCAGGCCCCAGAAGGACTGTACGATGCTCTTGTGAGACGTGCACCTGCATATCTTACTGGTGGTGCCCAAAGAAAGGGAGAGCAGTCTCGGATAGAGCATAACAAATGGTACAATGGCCTTACCGCTTTTCAGACTTACTCGAACATGAAGAACCGGTCGCTAGTAAGGGCGGCTAAGGTCTCCTATGAGAGAGGCTTAAAAGAGGCTTGGCAGGAAGGAAATCATCAAAAATTTGTAGATGCTAGTAGACTGGGCATAAGTGAAGTTTTAGGCACTGGTGTGGCCGGCATGACAACACAATTTATATTAGCTGGTGTGTATGGGGGTGGAGACAATATGAAAATTAAGTGGAATGAAGTTGTTGAAAATCCATTTGGATTCATGCTTGAGTCGTATATGTATTCTGCTGTTGGAGGAGTAATGGGTTCAATTGTTCAGTCGACAGTAGACGGAAAATTAAAAGACAATTTCTTAGAGTTATCTTTTCCAATCTCTGTTATCTTAGAGGTAGAGAAAGCTGTAAATGAAAAAGGTAAATATACTTATTTGGAGGGCATGGACAAGGTGCGGGCAGTTGCCAGCAGATACTTTCCAGCTAACAAAGCACTTAATACATTGTTAGTAGCTACTGGGTTTGGCAATGAGCAGGCCCAGAAAGACAATAATGCCATAAAGGGATATTATCGTTGGAAATTTAAAAATAAATATGGTGGTTCGTATACTGGCAATCCAGATGAGGATCAAAAGACCTTTCGCTTAAATATGAAAAAAGCTTATGACTCATTAAAGAATCAAGAAGATTGGGAAACAATAGATGGGCATGTGATGAAAGCACTTGACCTCACCAACAAAGATGATAAAAGTGCTGTAATGTCTATTCTTGGTAAGCGTTTATTAAGTAAATCTAAACTAGCACCGGGGAAAAGTAATGAAACCTATGAAGAGCGACTAGAGGAATTGAGAAGAAATATCGGGGATGAAGCGTATGAAAGACTTGAACTGCATGATGGGATGCTAGAGGATTATGCTTCCTTTTGGAAATAGTCAGTCTTCAATTTTTGAATAGCACTCTTCAGCTCGTTCTGGAAACCCATACTCATTCCAGAGGTCACCCATTTTTCTCCAATACACTTCTAGTGTGATGGTATGATTTTGAACCGCTCTCATTAAATCTAAAAGCCCTTTAACTTTATCTTTTTCCATTCGCTTTCTTTCTTTTGGAAATTCATCAAGTATATCCATTCTATTCTCCCCTTATTTCTAAACCTTGTAGTTCTATTTTTTTATTCTTAGCATAAGTAGCACGTTGGCTCTTTGTCATATCAAACCAACATTCCGGAAGTGAAGAAACTCTAGTGTCGTATGAACTGGCAACTCCACAAAACTCTCTTTTCTTTCCATCGTAATCTCTAATTTCTGGGTTGTATGTGGCAAAACCACAATGACCGCACCTTTTACCTGTCTTACTGCAAATTTCAAACACTGACCTTAAAAAACCCCCTCTATTCTCCTGTATTTCGCTGTAAAATAAATCTTTTGACATAAGTATCGCCTATTTAAAACGTATTGAATAAGGGGGCCGTAGCCCCCTTATAATTAACAAGTCCTAGAAAGGGCTGTCTTTTTTGTATGGGTCTTTGAATTGTCCAGAAAGGTACCTTGTACCATCGTCACTTTCATTAATCCACATAGAAAAGTCTTGCTTCTTTCCGTTGACCATACCGTTTCCAGTATAGTCTGGTTTTTTATCGCCCTCTTCTTTGTACTTGTTCTTCCACAGTTTGAAACTGTTGTCTTTTGGTTTGTATTCAGGCATGCTGATCTCCTATTTGTGAGATGACTTAGTTTAGGTTCTTGGTTTGCCAACCGAATGTAATTTCATTAACATCCTGATACCTTTGACTAAGCCATCTCGTTTCTTTAATATATTCTATTTCTAATTTTCTCATTCTTTTATACGCAGGGCCATTTTGCTGTACTCTATTTTTCTTAAGTAAAATCTTGTACAGGCTTATTATCCCACGCTTCTTAAGACCCTTGCTTTTCTGCATCACTCACCATTTCCTTCATTATAGATAGTAGGTTAATAAAATATTCATAATCAAGAACAATGTAGGGCTTTCCTCTATCTTCTCGAATCACCACACCTTCTTCTTGCTTCTCTGGTTTAAGCCATTGTGCTATACGGGTTCTTCTTTTGCATCCATAGTAATGACCTTCGATTTCAATATCACCTTGTTCGTGTTGTGCTCCGCCCCTATCTCTATTGAAGGCTTCAAGGTCTGCTTCCTTTGCCATACGGACTGCTTGCCTCTGTAACTCTGCACCTCGTTGTCGTGCTCTTCTACCACGTCTCACATTCTCTGGGTTTTTCATACTGCAAGCCTCATTCTGATATTTACTTTTTTTACAAAACATTTAGGACAGCGTTTAAACAGTCTCTTTGAATCACTCCAACAAACCTCATCACACTCTGGACATTCGTATAGATATTCTATAATGTCGTACCCTTCTCTAGTTTTCGTTCTTGTAGCTTTAAACATCCTGAACCACCGATAATTCAACAATCTGCTCTTCCACATTACCATTTAGCATAGCGTCATTCTCCTTGTCAAGCATTTCGTTATTGATTCTTTTCATATCGCTTAATAAAGCTTCGTATCTTCCACGATAATTAGAAAAAGCAGGACTGCCCAATGCCATTTTTAAAGCATTGATATGAAGTTGAACTTCTTGCCTCGTGTACTTTACTTGTGCTGTGCAAATGTATTTACTCATGTTAATTCTACTCCTTTCTTAAATGGGAGGTAGGCATTTGTTCTAACGATACTCCCACCATTAATTGTTTTCTGCGTTCTTGTGTTTTTTACATCAAAGTCAAATATAAAGTTTCCATACTTATCTGTAATTTTCCAGTACATAACTATCTTATCTTTAATAAGATATAGGAACCCAAAGTAGGGGACTCGCAACATTTCTGAGAGTCGCTTCCCCTCCATAATTTTATCAAGCGTCACAAGCCAAGAGTCAAAATTCCTTAACTCCATCAGGCTTAGGTTTCTACACTTTGATTCAAATATTCCCGCCAGTTCACCATTCTTAACTATCATTCCATCTACCTTAGCATCCATGTTCTTGTCTGTCTCTATTATCTGTGAATTGCTTTTGTGCTTATCGCACATAGTGTATCTTATCTTATCTAGCATTTCCCTTTCATAAACAAGAGACCTTTGACCTTTTTTTGTTAAAATATCCATTAGAAAGGAACAGGGGATTTCTGAATAAGTTGTATGGCCCTTGCTACGGGATACCTTATTTCTGATTCTAAATCGTTTGTAAATGACTTCATTCTCACGTCCATTAAAATGACAGCGTTCTTAATATCGGCCAGATAAAGGTAGGGTAGTTGCCCACCCTTACCTTCATCCTTACGGAGTTGCATAACGGAAAGAAATTTGGCAAAGCCCCAATTCTTTTTATGCTCATACAAATAGCCATCTACTTTTTTATACCGAAATACGCCATTGTCTTTTACAATGCACGACTCATATTCTGGGTGTTCCTTTTCATCGACTTCGTACTCTGGTTTGAATACATCCGCAACGTACTTACCAAACTTAACATTCTCAGATATATCCATTCCTACAATGCGTGCGGTATACCTACCAGAAGGCACCGATTTTGCAAACTGACTATCCTCAGCAGGGTAATAAGCATCTCCAATGTCCACCATGCTTTAAAAGTGTTTCATTGTCCCTATCTTATCAAGGCAAGCCTGAAGATTATCAAGGGTTATGTTTCCATTTTTTAGTTGGTATAAGACCTTGTTCTTATCCTTTTGACCGAGTGGCTGAACTGCCAGTTCTATTGTCTTCTTAAGGTACTCTTCATCCGTTTCCTTTATGACTTCACCATCAAACGTATCCACAAGAGCATCCTTCAACTCTTTATTGTTGAGTGGTTTGCTTTCCTTTGCTTGGTCTAGGATGTCTTTAATCCCATCATAGCCATGAATAATGAATTGAACCCACTTCTCTATCTCTTTCATATTCTCGCTATTCAGCTCCATTCCTTTACTGAAGGCTTCGACAGCAACACCATGTCGTATCTTACCTTCGGTTATTTTATCCCAATCGGGTTGTTGATCACTCATAGATCATCTCCTTGTTCTTTTAGTCCTCCACCACAGACCTGATAAAAGTTGCAGTACTTGATATTACATTCCCATTTATATACGGGTGCAACCCCAAGCTCTATAGGTGGATTTCCTTTTTTGAATTTCTTGTTTGCTTCTTCCCAGTAGGCCTCAGCTTTATTTATGTATGATGTTGGTATAACCTTTTCCCTCATCCTAGAGTTGTCTTTATTGTAATATAACAACGACAGCTTTTTCAGTTTGTTCCCATATTCTTTTTCATACCATAATCCATACGTTCCTAATTGAAAATTGTAGTTTACTGGGATGTCGGGATCTGGCTTTCTACCAAATAAACCTCTCCATTTCCATGCGTTACAGGTTTTAATATCGTAGAGAGCCCCGTCCTCTACTACTATCATATCTAAAAACCCTCTAACATTTAAATCTGGAATCCTAATCTCTCTCTCTATCATTATTTGAGATGCGTTAAGACTTGCATAATCCATAAGGGCCTCCTGTATATCATTATGCACGAGGTCTCCTAATCTAAAAAGCCTAAGTGTGTTATCATCAATAGAACTTGGTTTTACTTTTGCAATGTGCTGAAAGTAATGTTTTCTCATGCACATCCCTGAAGCTGACCCATGAAACCACTCTTCGTGACCTTCATATCTTTTTTTATAATGGAGGTCGTTTCCTTTCCGAAGCCAATCATCATATATTTTTTGTATGTTTAGCATTTATCTTCTTCCTTTCGTATGTGGGAGGTCGGGGCAAACGAGATGTGTAGTTGTGGGCGAGCCGGAAAACAAATGGAGTTTGAAAAACCAGCTCTGCGTTTGCCCCGATATATCATTAATCTTGGTATCCTAACGCTTCTTTATCATTGGAGAATAGAGTGATTTCAATCGTCTCCCCTGACTCTGTTTTAATGTGCATAGTCCTAAAGTATTTATCTTTAGCTGTGATAGATTTAAACGAAGTCGCCTCCTCTATCTCAACGGACTCTACATTATGTATACTAACTTCCTGTCCCGTTCCTAGTTGTAATTGCATCTCTTTCCCTTTCCTGTTCTTGTGAGGCCCACTTGTCTAGCTCTGTCAATTCCTCTGACTCTGCTCTTGAAACATGATCTAAGGCACTCCTTAGTCCGCATATCTCAGCAAAGTAATAATCGTTGTCAGGGCTACCTTCCCAGTGTTCCTCTATTCTTTGAATGTCTTGTTTAATCCTGTACTTTAATTTGTTCAGCACTGTGAACATCATCGTCTCCTTTTATGTCGTATATATCGCCAATGTCGTATGTGAATCCCGTATCGGGGTCATACATTATGGGTACCCTAATGGCTTGTTCACCATTAAAACCTTGATACTCATAACGCATCTTAAGTTTACCTTGAAGCTCTTTGTTTGTTATTATTTGTTTCATATTGTACACCTATAACACCTGTTACCATCATAAAGTTCCATACTTTCTTGATGTTCTTTTAATATATCTTTTACGTCAAGATTGTGATTTAGTTCCCTCGCTGTTTTTATTTGGTGGCAATTCCTACACCTAACCTCGCATTTCTCTATCTCTCTTTTAATCGTACTCCACTTATATCCATTGCGAACCATGTATCCAACACCTGCCCCTCTTTGGTTCTTTACGTTTTTCTTAATCCCCTTAACGTGATCAAACTCCAGAACACGAGCATCGTTAATCCCACAGTCAGCACATCCGTTTGCAAAGTATAATTTTAATATATTCCTGTAGTTCTCCCTCCTCATCTTAAGTTTTCTTTTTTGATTTTTCTTGATAAGTTCTTTTCTATTTTGATGATACCAAGATTCATTGTGGTATTTCTTCTGACACCTTTTACATTTACTTTGGAGGCCGTCGTGCTTTGCTCTGTTGCGATAGAACTGACTAGAGGGTTTTTCTTTTTTGCATTTTCCACATCTCTTCCGCATACAACTACTCCCTCTAAGTTATTCATTATCAACATTCTATGCCACCCTTATTCTTCTTCGTGAAATATGAGTCCATCTTTTGCAAAGTAAATAGAGTCTATCATAAACGAGTAGGGATAATGCTTTTCCATTTCGGGGTCTATCCAGTCTGTTTTTAACAAGACATCTTGAGCAATTTTCTCTTCGTCTTCATAACACTTAACAATTAGACACTTTCTATACTTATTGGAAACGCTATCTTCCTCTTTTATAATATCGTATTTTCTTTCTATGTGCATTATTAACTCCTTTGTTTGTGGGGCGGGTTGCCCCGCCCCAGTTTGGTTTAGTTATTTTCCTTATAATCGATGCACGACCTGTCTTTAGAGTTTGAAGTCCATTCATGCCCTTTATCGCATTTGTAGTCTATCCATGTTATTTGCCCACTATGTCTCCCGCCACTCCAAATAGTCTGCATGGCTGAATGACCTTTTTCTTTTTTTACGATAGCGACTCTACCATCGCATCTTTGTCTTTTCATATTAACTCCTTTGTTTGTGGCACTTTTTCTTTGTGCCGTTTTCTCTTATACGCACCAAGTTTCAAAAAGTTCCAAATTAATTTTTCTCGAGTAGTTCAATTGTGTACTCAAACATAACTTTTCTATCTCGGTTGAAGTATGAGAACTCATTAATTTTTACAGCCTGATCGTGCTCACGAATAAACACCTGATTAATATAATCAATTGATCCTCTCTCTATCCTCGCCCCACCATTAAGTCTCAGTCTTCGGTCAGTATTCCAGTCTTCGTATTTACAGTTCCACCGTCTGATACCACACATACCTAACAGGAGCAGTATTTTGGCCTCTGCGGGAGTTTTATGTCCGTAGCTATACTTATCCATACCTACTGCCCTTCTTCGATAATATGGTACACTTCAACATGGGTGTTGCAGTCATAGTTAGAACAAGAAAAATTGGATGCGATACCTTCCTTGTCCTCTTCAAACATAACTTCTTGTATGTCGTGGTCTCCGCCCCAGATTAGTTCGCAATCACAATGCCAACATCTGAATCTGTGTATATCGTTTGGATCTTGAGAGGCAATGATACTCTGTAATCTTCTTATCTTTTCCTCTCTCCTATCAACCATCTGCTCATACCTTAGAACCTCTAACTGCAACTCCATGTAGTCTTTCACTTACCTCTCCAATCTTGTACTGTATAAACCACCAAGCAAACAACAAACATTGCCATAGTAAACGTGACTAGACTCATATAAAAAATAAAGAGGTTTATCACCCACTCCCATAAATTCACCTCTGTCACTCTTCCTCCTCATAGGATTCAATCATATCCTGTATCTCAGCATTATTGTCAGACATTATATATAGAGCAGATAATAAAATGTTTTGTCGTCCCTCTATCTTTTGTAAGTGAACTCTCATCCTGACGTTGGTGTATATAAAGGTGATGCAAGTCAAAGCGAATACCACCATCATTAACCACCAAGCGTTTTCCTCGTCCATTGTAAAGAGCTCCCATGCGTAGTATAGTAATTCCATCACTCCTCCACTTGTTCTGCTCGTTTTAAAAACCAAGACTCTATGAGGTCAATCATTAATTGAGAATTGATACCATGCTCATCCATCAAAACACCTGACAATTGTTCAATGGATTCATCAAACTCGGGAAATACTACCTCTGCCAGTTTATCAAACACCAATTCGTTCTCGTTCATTTCTTCGCTCTCCTTTTGTATTTTCTTTTCTTTCTTGGTTTCTTCTTAACGGGTTCATAACCCAATATTACTTGTCTTATCAGTTCGGTCAGCTTTAGGAACTTGTCCATTTCCTTCTCCTTTGTATGTTCTGATCATGCAAAGCAAGAGCAAAAGATAATTAATCATATCCATTATCCTACCCTCGATACTCTCTGCATATTCTTTCTCTGTTTTTAAGTAGTTCAATAAACTACTAATATGTTTCTGTAAATATACAGACAACACTTTCATGGGAGTAAGTCCCAAAGTTTTCCCAATGTGTTCAAAGTTCCATAATACATTGGTCTCGTGATTTCCCTCAGTATACTCAATTCGTTTAGCATCTGAGAGATTCAAGGTTTCCATAAGAAACTGCTTTCTCATAGATTCATATTCTTTAGATGTCATTTCCCCTCCCCTTCTTTTCTCAAGCAAGTGACTGCGATATCTAATATTTCGTTTAAATCATCATAGTCAATATGTACTATGCCTTTTTGAGATATCATATCTTGTATGTCTTGCATCCCTCTCTGCAACTCGTACAGTTTGTCTGATTGCATGATCTCTTGCTCTTCTGCTAATTTCTCAAACACGCTCGTTTCTGTGATGTTACCCATTCTTTACCCCTTTGTTTAGTAGTTCCATTAGTCCTAGTTCAATCTTTTCTACAACTCCATCTAGTAATTCATCAGTTGTGAGTTCTCCATCTTCATAAAATTGAACATTTCTTATTTCTTTTTTTAAATCAATTAGCAAAGACCTTAGCTTGCTAATTTCTTGATTTGAATCTTCTTCCTCGCTATCCTTTCTTTCCCGCTCCAAAGCCTGTTGGTCTAGCTCTTCTTCCAACTGCATTAATTCATATTCCGCTTTAATTAGTTTCTCAAAGTGCCCCGTTTCTGTAATGTTACCCATTTGTTTCTCCTTTTTTTTCATTGGATATGGCATTTATACGCTCTGACTTTGTATAAGTTCCATCTTATTTTTAAATATTTTAGGTACGCTTCTAGCCTTCCAACCTGTCTTCTGGTTTAACTTCTCATTGATATAGTATTGTCTATAAGCAGTAACCACGTTATCTGATTTATATTCGTCTGGCATAGCCATAGGCAATTCCGTAAATCCACTATCGGCAAATTCTATGAGGTCTATGTTCTTAGAACACCATTCTATAACTGCTTGTGATTTGTGTACTCTGCCGTATCTCCTTGTGTACTCGTAAGATAGAGACATGGCGTGTGATATGAGCCACTCATAATTCTCTCGGCTTGTCCTTGTCCATATTGAACATGGGTGGTTATAGTGTGTTCTTTTGTAAGGTGGTGTATTTTCTGTACCATAAGCACCACACAAAAGTTGTGCTGACTCTAAAATCATCTTTACAACGTGCTTGTCGTGTTGCAATTCTGCTGATCGCTGAGGGCAGTCATCTAGTTTAAATATATTCATTTAAAAATCCTTACTTTGGTGTTATTTCTTTGTAAGTACCATTTGGAGACCTATAATATTCTTCAACTATACTTAATTCACCTCGATTCAAAGCCTTAAAAAACTCATCATTTTCTATATCATTAACATGGCATCCACTATCTATATCGTAGCCTCCATCAGCGTACATTGAGTAGGTTATTCCATTTTTATCAATAACACACCCAACACTATTTAGTTTAAATATATTCACTTAAAACTCCTTTGTTTATCTCTATAACCACGCTATTGGTTAAAAGTTCCAATTTAATAATGCACATCTGCGGGTACGACATAAACTTTCATGCCTTTGTACTCTGTATTATTATCCCATTTATTAAGTGCATTGTCAAGATGTCTCCTGTCCTTTATACCCTCTGCATCGTGGTCGTACAACCAAACAGAACTTCCATAGTATTCACCAACAGAATGATAACGATACTGAAGCCAATCCTTTCTGATATCTCGCATAACTTCTGTAATCTTCTTGCCTTCTGTAAGTTTTTTTATTTCCCTTAAATGCTCTCGCATATCTCTTAGGGTAGCCTTCCATCCGCCTACTATCATTTTACGTCCTTCAGGCTTATTTAAAAGCGATATTTCGGGACATCTGTCACCCCAGTATGCACTGCCCCCATCATCAAACATATCGTAATAGTCAAATATTCTCTGTCCTTTACATAGGTTCTTGAAATTCTCCCTAGCCACAGAAAGTGCCTCTTTCTTAGAATTGGCATAGACTATGTTTCTTATTATCATGTGCATTACTCTTCCTCCTTTATATTTTTCTTAACATAATCTAAAGTCATATACCTATCTT
>TARA_R110001592_G_scaffold103853_1_pt1 | contig 14721 bp, 15 predicted proteins | sample TARA_R110001592 | Tara Oceans TARA_R110001592 (sample SAMEA4398387) | marine metagenome | biome: Polar Biome; feature: [SRF] surface water layer (ENVO:00010504); material: water (ENVO:00002006), including particulate matter (ENVO:01000060) such as... | depth 5 m
ACTTTTTTATGGAGAAAAATAAAACAAGAAGACCTTAAAGATAGTGATGGTGTTTTTTGGAAAATGACTGGTGATTTATCGTTTATGTTTCCTATGCTTGAAATGGCGGGCGAACAACATTATAAATTCATGTCAGATATAAACTATATTTATAACGAAGACAACCCTATAAACGACCACAAGGTAGATTTAACACTAGTTAATAAAATAGCGGTTAAAATAAGAAATATGAAACCTTATAATTTATTATAATATGATTTCATGTGTGTTACAAGGTGGTTTAGGAAATCAAATGTTCCAGATTGCAGCTACATTCGCTGTAGCTAAATCAAACGATGAAGATTATGGGTTTGACTTTGAAAGTTGCTTCACACCAGCACAAGGTAATACTTCCACAAAATATCTAGACAACATATTTAAAAACGTAAAATCAATTAGTGGTATTCCTATTAATTTCAAGTTACGTTACAACGAACCCGTATTCAATCACGTATATATACCTCCATTAAAAAGTACTTTATTAACTGGATATTTCCAGAGTGAAAAGTATTTCTCTAACTACAAAGAAGATATAATTAAGTTATTCCACGTAAAACCAATCGAATTTAAAAAAGAAGGTATTACAACAGCTATACACGTAAGACGAGGTGACTATTTAAAACATCCTAACTTCCACCCAACCTGTAGTATTGAGTATTATACTAAAGCGATGGAAACAATTGGCGAGGGAGACTTTATGTTTGTCTCAGATGATATCCAGTGGTGTAAAGACAATTTCAAAGGTGATAACATTAAGTACTCATCATTTGATAATGAGATTGATGACTTATCTTTGATTATAGAATGTGACAATGTTATCATATCCAACAGTAGCTTCAGTTGGTGGGGTGCATATCTTAATCAGAACGAATCGAAAGTGGTTATTGCACCAAAAATATGGTTTGGTCCAGCTGGACCTGTAGAACAATTTGATATAGTACCAGAAACTTGGATTAAAATTTAACTTTTTTACATTAAACACTTTTTTTTAACTAAAAAAACGTTATATTTGTTTAATTAAACACAAATTATAAATACATACAAGGTAACTAATAACTCTAAAAATAATAAATCATGAAAAAAATATGGTATGCACCTTATAAATTTGAATCTTACGGTGAGGAAGAAATTAAAGCAGTTGAAGAGTGTTTAAGAGATGGTTGGCTAGGAGGTCAAGGTCCTAAATCAACAGAATTTGAAGAAAAGATAGCAAAAAGATTTGGTAAAAAAACTGGTGTGTTTGTAAATTCAGGTTCGTCAGCATGCTTGCTAGCTATAGCAGCACTTGACTTACCAAAGGGGTCTAAAATAATTACACCTGCATGTACATTTTCCACTACGTTAGCACCAATAATCCAACTAGGTTATGAACCGTTATTTGTAGATGTCGGCCTAACCACATATTGTGCTGAAGTGGAAGATATTATAGATTTAATAAATAACGATGTAAATGATGGTATAAAAGCGATAATGCTACCAAACCTAATAGGTAATAAACCTAATTGGGAATTATTGAAATCTAGGTTAATAGAGATAAATCGTGATGATATATTATTAATAGAAGATTCAGCGGATACTATAACAACTACCAATATTACCGACGTATCTACTACTAGTTTTTACGCTTCTCACGTTATAACAGCAGGTGGTGTTGGAGGTATGGTCATGTTTAACGATAAAAAACATGTAACTAAATGTTTACAATACAGAGACTGGGGTAGATTAGGTAATGACTCTGAAATAGTGGACGAAAGATTTAGTCACACTGTAGATGGAATACCATACGACCACAAGTTTCTATATAGTGTACTCGGATACCATATGAAATGTAGTGAAATGAATGCAGCATTTGGGTTAGTCCAACTAGAGCGATTTAAAAAATTCTCAGAAATTAGAAGAACTAACTTTGAAAGATTTCTTGAGAACTTGAAAGATTTACCTGAAATAACATTACCAGACGACTCTATAAAACCAAATTGGTTAGCAATACCACTACAAACCGAAGACAGGTTAGGCTTACTCACCTATTTAGAATCACAAGATATACAAACTAGAGTAACATTTGCTGGTAACGTTACAAGACACCCAATTTATAGAGAGTACTTAAAACCATTTAAAAATTCAGATATCATTATGAAAAACGGGTTTTTACTGGGGGCACATCATGGGTTATCCGTTGATGATGTTGATTATGTGTGTGATAAAATAAAAGAATACTTTAAAAAAAAATAGGTAAATTAAAAATTAAATTTAATGAAAGTGTTAATTTTAGGCGACGGATTATTAGGTTCAGAAATGCAAAAACAAACTGGATGGGATTATGTATCTAGAAAATCAAACAATTTAGACATTAACAACCTCTTGGATTTACCAAGAGGTTATGATGTTATAGTGAACTGCGTCGCTAACACTGACACCTATTCAACTAACAAAGAAGCACACTGGGACATCAATTACCGATTCGTAAATGATTTAATAACCTACTGTAATAAAGCTAGTATTAAATTAGTTCACATATCAACTGATTATGTGTATGCTGGTTCAGTTAGTAATGCTTCAGAAGAAGATATTCCAGTACATTGTAACAACTGGTACGGGTACACTAAATTATTAAGTGACGGACTAGTTCAATTACAATCTAACGATTATTTACTTTGTCGTTGCACCCATAAACCAACACCCTTCCCTTACGATACAGCATGGATTGACCAGATTGGTAATTTTGATTATGTTGATAAAATTAGTTCATTAATTGTTGAATTGATTGAAAGTGAAACATTTGGCTTGTATAATGTCGGTACTAACATCAAAAGCATGTACGAGTTAGCTAGTAAGACTAATAATGTTTCAAAAACATTCACACCAGAACACGTACCAAATAATCAATCTATGAATATATCTAAAATGAATAAAGCTAAAAAACCTTTCTTCTCTATAGCAATACCAACATATGGTTACGGTGGTAAAGGTGCTGAATTTTTAGAATTTAGTTTAAATATTTTATCAAAGCAAACGTTCCAAGATTTTGAAGTTATTATTTCTGACCACAGTACTGATGATACAATTTCAGATGTATTCTCTAAATACGTTAAAAAACTAAATATTTTATACGTTAGAAATGATGTTGGTCGAGGAATAATCTCACCAAACATAAACAATGCTATGAGAGAATGTCGTGGTAAGTACATCAAGGTATTATTCCAAGATGATTTCTTATATAATTCGGATTCTTTACAAAAACAATACAACTTCATTAGCAAGTTACCTGATTTCAAGTGGTTAATGACTGACTTCTATCACAGTAACACTGGAACTGATTTCTACCGCCCGTACTTACCTGTATGGAACGATAGGATATGGACTGGTAACAACACAATGGGGTGCCCTAGTGGTATGACATTGAAGAACGAGGATTTAATTTTCTTTGATGAAGGTTTAAACTGGTTGATGGATGTTGACTTCTATCAAAAAATGTTTATTAAGCATGGGAAACCAAATATTTTAACCGATAAGACTGCGGTTAACCGAACTTGGGGTGCTAGATTAACTGATACAATTGGTCAAGACCTAAAAGATAAAGAATTTAAAATGTTATCACAAAGATATGCTTAAACTAGAGAACATAACACTAATTCTTATGACTTCGGTCAAACTAGACAAGAGCGTTAAAGCTTTAATTCATAGCTGCAAGGGCATTGAATGGGGTGCTGTTAAGTTAGTATCAGATGAAAAACCAGGCAACTTACCCGAATACATTACGCACGAGTTCTGCCCTAAAATGTCGAACATTAACGAGTGGAACTACGCTGTAATATACGAATTACCAACACATGTTGACACTGAATTTTCAGTATTAATTCATGATGACGGCTTTGTTGTTAACGCTGATTCATGGAGACCAGAATTTTTAGAGTATGACTACATAGGTGCTCCATGGCCTCTCCCAGACCCAAATGACAAGGTGTCATATAGAGACATTAAAGGTGAATTGATTCGTGTAGGGAATAGCGTAAGCTTGAGAAGTAAAAAACTATTAGACCTACCAATCGAACTTGACCTAGAATGGAAACCTTTTCACGGTTTTTATAATGAAGATGGGTTTATTGCTGTAAATTACCGACACATCTACAAAGAACATGGTTGTAAGTTCGCTCAAATCGATGTTGCAAAGCACTTCTCACACGAGGTTATGATACCAGAAATATCAGGAATAAAACCATTTGCTTTTCATAAGCATGCTGGAACAAATAAAACATATCCAAATTATGGGAAATAAATTAATAAAAAGTAACTTTCTAGTTGTAAGTGATTATAATTGGCTTCCAGGAAACATTGAAGAATCATGGGTACATGAATTAACAGATAATTACGTAATATTAGATAAATTTCACCGCCCAGAGTGGGAAGACAAGAGTGATGTAATCAAACAAAAAAATGTCGGTCAAAACATATATGATATGTTTGATTTTATTGTTGAGAATTATGATAATTTACCAGATGTTACAATATTTTGTAGGTCATGTATTTTTTTTCCAAAAGGTAGGAAACCACCACTATCGAATGGTAATTGTAATCTAGAATTATTCAAAGAGGTATGTAACAACACAACACTGACTGAACTACATGATTTTGGTCCAGAAGTACACAATGGAATTGGAAGTAAATTAGGGCCAAATGGTAGTTACCTTGAAGTAAATAACAGTTGGTACTTCAACCACATCAAAAGTAAGTATTTTAGAAACACGAATACCTTTTTAAATGAAGTGTACGTGAACCCTGAGATACCAAGCTGGATTAGGTTCGCACCAGGTTGTAACTATATCGTACCAAAAGAGAATATACTTAAGTATAATAAAGAATTCTACGAGTATATTAGACATCTACTTAGTTGGGATGTAGTTGTTGGTGAAGCCCATATGATTGAACGTTGTATTTACACCTTCTTTAATACTAATTGGGAAATAAACGAAAAATATGTCAACAATTAGGAGTTTTATGTTTCACGACATTAGGGATTTTAGTGATACTAATTACCCTGAACGTTATAAATTAAAATCTTTTCTAACTAGAAAAGAGTTTGAGTTTCAAATCAATTTTATTGATACACACTACACAATTATTAGAAGTGATAGTGTGTTACATGTTGACATGGATGGTGACGAAGATTATGCTATATTAACATTTGATGATGGTCTATTAGACCATTATTATGTTGCGAATTATTTAGAATCTAAAGGTCTAAGTGGCACATTTTTAGTCCCAACCGACCCTATCTTAGAGCATAAATTAATCCATACAAATAAAATACAGTTCATTCAAGCATCGGTTAATGAAAAAGATTTAACCAAGGATATATTATCTAATTTTGAAAACAAAGAACTAATATGGAATGAATTCTCAAAAACTAAATGGAAAGATAATTGGTGGTCGAAGGAAATGATTTTCATAACCAATATACTCAGAAGGTACCAAACTACTCATTTCAATAATTATGAATACACTAATTACCTTTTTAACAAATATGTGAGTGAAGATGAGGCGTTATTTGCAAAAAAATTGTATCTTAGTACGGAACAATTGAGTGAGATGTCTGATATGAATATGATTATAGGTGGTCATGGTAGCTCTTCTGAAAACTTATTATTAGTGGATAATGTTGATAATGACGTAAAAACATCTAGTGACTTTATTAAAGGTTATTCAGATAATTTTATATTCTCTTACCCTAATGGTGGTTATAATGATGATATAAAAGATATTATGAAAAAATATGACTGTAAGTTATCATTCACCATTAATCAAATGACAATAACAAATTTAGATATCGTCGATTATTTGGAATTCCCTAGATATGACGCACCACAAAAAATAAAATTAAAGTAGTTATGAGCGAATTAAAAAATAAAAAAATTTTTATCACTGGCGGTGCTGGTTTCCTAGGTAAACATTTGATTAAAAGATTATATGGCGATAACGAAATAACTGTCTATTCTAGAGATGAGGCTAAACATTATTTATTGAAGAAACAATACCCTTTGATTAACTTTATCATTGGCGATATTAGAAATAAAGATTTGTTAGTTAGAAAATCAAGAGGTTGTGATATTGGTATCTTTACCGCTTCACTAAAACAGATAGAGGCTTGTGACGACAATTATGAAGAAGCTTCTAAGATTATTATCGATGGTGCCTTCAACTCAAGACTGGCAGCTGAAGAAAATAATTTTGAGTCAGCATGTTTTATTTCATCAGATAAAAGTAGGGCTGCAACAACAATATACGGAGCTATGAAATATGTTGCTGGGGAAGGGTTTATTTCTGGTAAATCAAATTGTAAATTAACGACAGCTATATATGGTAATGTAACGAATTCAACAGGTTCGATAATTCCACTTATGTGGGACTACATAAAAAAAGAAAAAACACTACAGTTGTACGGTAGTGAAATGACTAGGTTTTTATTAGATGTTGATGACGCTGTAGAGCTAGTAGTAAAATCACTATCATACTCAAGTTGTAATTTAATACCAGTAGCTAAATCATTCAGGATTAAAGACTTATTTGAAATATATAATCGAGAATTTGGACTTAAATATGTAGTAACTGAACCAAGAACTGGTGAGAAAATACATGAGATTATGGCATCTTCAGAAGAATTACGGAGGATTGAATTCATCTCAAATGACAACCTTTATATGTTACACCCAAAAAAGGAAATTGGAGGTGTTGAATTCCCTAACAATGAATACTCATCTAGGGACGTTTGTTTAACACAAGTAGAGTTATATAATTATTTAAAACAAAAAAACTTCTACAAATGAAAATAATATTATTAGGGTCAAATGGTATGTTAGGGGCGTACTTAAATAAATATTTGGGTGAAAATAATGAAGTTATTGCTTTAACTAGAAAGGATTATGATTTATCAAAAGTTAATGTCTCTGACTTATCTTTATTACTACACAAGATAGTGTCACAAGATACTGTTATAATCAATGCTGCTGGTATAATAAAACAAAGAGACTACAACTCAATTGAAATGATAATGGTTAATAGTGTCTTACCAAATGTGTTATCTGAAATAAAAAACATGTATACAAATAAAAACCTACAAGTTATACACGTTACAACTGATTGTGTTTATAATGGTAAAACAGGTGGGTATGATGAAAACAGTCCACACGAGTGTATCGACGATTATAGTATGAGTAAATCCCTAGGTGAAAACCAAAACCTAACAAACATTAGGACATCTATAATTGGTGAAGAAATAACCTATAAGAAATCACTTCTAGAATGGGTTCGTTCTAATAAAGCTGGGAGTACTATTTATGGTTATGTTAATCACTTATGGAATGGTGTCACCTGTTTAGAGTTAGCTAAATTTATTGACGATATAGTAAAAGAAAAACGATACTGGAAAGGTGTACGACATGTTATCTCAAACACTGTTAGTAAACATGAATTAGTTAGTCTATTGAATAATATCTACGAGTTAGGTCTTAATATCGAACAGAAAAGTACCCCTGAACATTGTTATAGGAACTTAGCAACTGTTTATAATAGTAGAATTAAAGCTACACTAGAAGAACAAATAAAAGAAATGAGTAAGTATAAATTATGAAAAAAACTAAAAATAAAGTAGCTTTAGTGACAATGGCTAAAGATGAGGATTTTTACATCCAAGAATGGATAGATTACAACCTTAAATTAGGTTTTGATGCAATATATATTTATCAAAATAATTGGCATTATAAAAACCAAATACCAAACGACAAGGTACACTTCCTTGAATGGAATGAAGACTCCACATACCCACCAAGTGGTAATGTATGGGACTGGAACAGACAGTCTAAATGTTACAATACTTTCAGTAGAGATTATTGCGAGGAATACGAATGGGCTTTATTTACAGATATTGACTGTTTTTTAACTTTAAAAAAACATGATAATGTTAAAGATTTTGTATCAGAGTATGATGAAATAGAACAGACACAAATCTTACTCAACTTCGCTTGGTTTGGTGACAATGGAATTACAACTTTTGATGAAAACAACACAAGTGTTTTAGAACGTTTTACCAAACGATGGGATAAACCACATAATTTTTCCTATTACCAAACAGTGCCAATGTGTAAATTACATAAAAACTTAAAGCATTCATTACATTTTGTTGAGGGTCAGTGGGTAGATGTTGACGGGTTGATAAGTCAAGGTGTTAGCAGACCAGACAGACTTGTCACATATGACAAAGTGCAAGTAAATCACTACTACACTAAGACACTACCAGAATGGCATTTAAAAATGAAAAAAACGAGAGCAGAAGGTGATGTTGGTTTCAAGAATAGTTTAGATGGTTTTGCTTTGAATAATTTTAATGATGTAGAAGACCTTTATGCTTTAAATTTCTATAAAAAGTAGTTATGAAGAATATACTTTTATGTGGTATACAAGAACAAGGTAAGGAAATCATCAGATTTCTACACAATAATGATATTAAAGTTACTCACATAGTGACAATTTCAAAAGAAATCGCAAAGAAAAACAAATGTGATGATACGTGGGTTAGTTATGAGGATATATCAAAAGAAATGAATATCCCTATATATTATTGTAAATCCTATTCATTTAAACACGTTGATGATAAGAAATATTTTAATATAAACGAATTCGATATATTACTGCTAGGTGGTTGGCAACGTCTAATACCTAAAGAAATTCTAAAGACAATCAAAATTTGTGCGATAGGACAACATGGTAGTTCAGAATTCTTACCTAACGGAAGGGGTCGTTCACCATTAAATTGGTCGATAATACTTGGACATAAACGATTGATATGGAATATATTTAAATTAGAGGCTGGTGTTGATGACGGTGAAATAATAGACTATCAAATGTTCCAAATAACCGAAGAGGACACCTGTAAGACTTTATACTATAAAGTTAGCACTTCAGTTAAATATATGCTTTTAAGGTCAATACCTAAATTACTAGACGGTAGTGTTGATTTAATTAAACAAGTTGGTTCCCCAACTTATTTCGATAAAAGAACACCTAGTGATGGTAAAATATCTTGGAATAGTCCAATAATGGATACTAATAATTTAATTCGAGGAATAACTAAACCCTATCCTGGAGCCTTTACCGTTTATAGGGGAAATAAAGTGATGATTTGGTCAGCTCAAATCTGGGATGAAGTCTTAGACTTCTATAAAGATAAAGAGTTTGGTGAGGTGGTTGAAGTATTTGGAAAAGATTTCGTAGTTAAGTGCTACGGGGGGTTATTATTAGTGACCGAACATAACGATATGAATTTACATATTGGTAAAATTTACAAATAAAAACATGGAAGAATATAAAAAAAGAACGGAATGTGCCATATGTGGTAATCACGATTTAAAAACAATTTTAGATTATGGAAGTGTACCATTAGCTGGGTTTTTCCCAAAGGCTGAAGAACTTGGCAATATCACAAAATACGACTTAGGGTTACAATATTGTGGTGAGTGTCACCTAATGCAAGTCAATAGCACTATTGACGCTGATACATTATTTAAAGATTATCGTTATCTATCATCCATTGGGTTACAGAAACACTTCAATGAGTATACTAAATTTTTGATTGATAGATTCTCACTAAGTGATGATAGTAAGGTAATTGAATTTGGTTCTAATGATGGTGTATTATTAAAACCGATGATGGATTTAGGTATTAATATTGTTGGGTTCGAACCCTCAAATAACATATCTAAAGTTGCCATTAATAGGGGTTGTAACGTAGTAAATGATTATTTCAGTATTGATACTGTTAAAAATTACTGTGATGAAAGTAACTACGACTTAGTAACATCGTCAAACTGCTTCGCACACATAGATGATATCCACTCCGTGGTAAAAGGTATTAACTACATACTTAAAGATGACGGGTACTACTCATTTGAGGTTCACTATGGTAAGAACATTATAGAAGAATCACAATATGATAATGTATATCATGAACACATTTACTACTACACAGTAAACGCACTTAAAAATTTATTCGAAATGTATGATATGACAATCGAAGATGTTATCGAGATGCCAATACACGCTGGTAGTATTAGAGTTATTGTTAAAAACACTAAAGAAAGGTATAATGATAAAATACTTAACATATTAAAGTATGAGGAAAAATTAGGTATAACGTCAATACCTTACTACGAATATTTCAGTGGTAATGTAATGAAACATAAAGAAGAACTTTACAATACTTTAAAACAATTAAAACGTGATGGTAAACGAATTGGTGCTTATGGTGCTTCAGGTAGGGCCAATATATTATGTAATTTTGGTGACTTAGATGAAACCATTATTGATTATATTATCGATGAATCTCCAGAAAGGTACGGTAGATTCATCAATAACATTCCAATATATAATTCAACCGAAATAGACCCAACAAGTGATTATATTTTAATTTTTGCTTGGAACTACAGTAGTATGATTATGTCTAAATTAGTTGGCAAATATGATTTTAAGTACATAATACCATTCCCAACTACTAGGATAATATCTAGTATTGATGAATTAAAATATAATAACACATTATAATAATAAAAATTTTAAGATGAAGATAGTGACTATTTTTAGCATGCATGAAGATTTTATTGAATTACAATACAACAGTATAGTTAAACACGTTAAGGGTGATTATGAGTATATTGTATTTAATAATGCTTCCAGCAGTACACAATTTATAAATAATGAAAATATGTGTAATAAATTAAATATTAAGTGTATAAATATTAATACTAATAATTTTAGCGGGGCATCCAATATAGCGGGGGGTGCCCTTGATGAGGTTTTTAAGTATTTTAAAAATGAGTTAATATTTAAAATAGATTCGGACATGTTTTTTATTTCTGATATTAATTTAGAATCTTTGATGAGTAATAATGACATAGTTTATTTACCATCTTTTTCACACAATGATATTGAATGGATGTGGAGCGGTTTGTTTGGTTTAAATACTAAAATTATTGATAACCCAATTTACTGTAGACCAGTATCAGGTAAAGGTGATACATTTATCGAAAGTCATATTTTACTAGATAATGAAGTTAATAGTAGAAAAAAAATAAATTTATTTGGATTACAAACCTGCGTTGGTGACAATATGATTACCTCTTGTAATAATGATTGCGGCATTTATTTTAATAAAAATGGTGAAATTACTTTTATTGAGAAACATAATTTTGAGTTGAAATATAATTTATCTGGTGTAAATTTATATGAAATTTATCAAAATATTGAAAAATGTATGATTAAATATGAATTTCCAGAAGAATACCTAATAGACATAATAAGAATAGATGATATAGACACTATCATACACTTTAAAAGTGCCTCTTGGGGTGGGTATAGTGGTGATTACATGAAAAAGAAAAAACAAGCATTAAAAAAATTATTAAACAAATGATAACAACTAACTTAACGGGTAATTTAGGAAACCACATGTGGCAATACGCTGTGTGTAGAACCGTAGCTGAGAAACTAGGATACGAATGGGGGGTTAACCCAAGCCCAAGCCACGATTACTTTGGCGGTAAAAGTCAAATGGAATTCATGGATGTTGATTTCGGAAAACCAGTTGCTGGGATTACGCAAGAATATCACGAAACATGGAAGACTCACCAACATGTTGATGCGGTCAATATAACGATGTTAAATAAATCTTTGTACGATATTGCTGACAACAGTATTATGTTAGGTGACAAGGGAGCTAAGGGTGGTATATACCAATCTGAAGACTATTTAATTGACCGAAAATCAGATGTGGAAGAATGGTTTAAAATAAAACCAGAAAGTAAGGTTGTTTACGACAACATATTGAAAGAACATGGTATCACATTAGATGATAATGTTTGTATAATCAATTTTAGAGGTGGTGAGTACAAAACTATTCCGAATGTATTATTGAGAAGAGAGTACTGGAGGGATGCAGTAATACACATGCAAGCAATAAACCCCGATATGGTGTTTATATTAATTACAGATGATGTAGCTTGCGCAAATAGTTTCATGCCATTTCCAATGAAAGCTATTCATGTTGACGTTGGGTTTGACTTTTACGCTGTTAATCAAGCTAAATGGTTAATCATATCGAACTCTACGTTCGGTTGGTGGGCTGCATGGTTAAACAAAGATGTTAAAAAAATAATAGCACCAAAATACTGGGCTAGACATAATGTTAGTGATGGTTACTGGGCAACTGGAGACGCATACACTAGAGGTTTCGAATATATGGATAGAGATGGTAAATTATTTAATTTTGACATATGTAAAGAAGAAGCTGAAAGATATTACAAAGAACGCAAAATAATTTAAATGAGAAAAATATACGACTGCTTCTGTTTTTTTAATGAATTAGATTTATTAGAACTTAGATTAAACATATTAGGTGACTATGTGGATTACTTTGTAATCTCAGAATCATCAGTAACACATACTGGACAACCTAAACCTTATTATTATGAGGAAAATAAAGAACGTTTTAGTAAGTGGAATCACAAGATTATCCATTTAAAAATAGAAGATACACCGAACGACTTCAACAACCTACCAACAGTTAGTAGTGATGATTCTTTCGATGCTACATGTGTTAAAACTATTCATAAGTTTGCTATGACACAAACCAATCGATTTAATAGGTTAACTGAAATTCATTATGGTAGAGACTTCTTCCAAAAAGAATGCATCAGAAGAGGTTTGGAAAATTGCAATGATGAGGACATTATCATTTCTTCAGATTGTGATGAGATTCCTAATCCAGAAGTATTGAAGCGAATCGATTCAATTTTAGATACAGGAACTTTCTTTAGTCTCAACCAAGACACGTATTATTATTACATGAACCTATTAAAAGAACGTGAATGGAAGGGTTCTAGAATTGGTCGATACAAAGACTTAAAAGATTATTCATACAACGAATTAAGAGCAAACTCAAATACGGTAATACCAAATGGTGGGTGGCATTTTAGTTTCATGGGTGGTGCTGAAAAAGTCAAAATTAAGATTAATTCATACTCAGCCCAAGAAATGAACAACTCTAATGTAATTAACAATATTGAATCTAATATTGAAAATTGTATAGACCCATTTTTTAGGGGTAAGTTAACTAAAGTAGATATCGACTCTTCTTATCCAGAATACTTAATAAAAAATATTGATAAGTATAAAAACATGATTAAATAGTTAATTTTATTCACTTTTTTTAATATTTTACTATACTTAAACAACTATGAGTAAAACGGCATTAATCACTGGTATAAACGGACAAGACGGCAGCTATTTAGCTGAACTATTAATTGAGAAAGGTTATGAAGTTTGGGGAACTGTAAAAAGAAATTCAGTATCTGAAACACAAACTAGTAGAATCGAACACCTACGACAAAAAAAGTTAATAAATCTAGAATACGCTGACTTAACCGACATGGCATCACTTATTAGGGTTTTACAAAAAGTACAACCAGACGAAATATACAACCTAGCCGCTCAATCACATGTTAGGGTTAGTTTTGACCAACCAATATACACAGCTAATGTAACAGGCTTAGGAACACTAAACCTACTAGAATCAATTAGAATGGTTTCACCAAATTCAAAGGTATACCAAGCGTCATCTTCAGAAATGTTCGGTAACAACATAGACAGCGATGGATACCAAAGGGAAACAACACCAATGACTCCAGTATCACCTTATGGTTGTGCTAAAGTGTTCTCTTACAACATTTGTAATAATTACCGTAATTCATATAACATGAAAATATGGAACGGAATATTATTTAACCATGAATCTCCCAGGAGGGGAACGAACTTCGTTACTAATAAAGTAGTTAAGGGTGCGGTTAGGATTAAATTAGGTCTACAGAGCGAATTACATTTAGGTAATATAGAAGCTACTAGAGACTGGGGACACGCTAAAGATTATTGTGAAGCTATGTGGCTTATGTTACAGACTGACGAACCAGACGACTACGTTTGCTCTACGGGAGTTTCACACTCTGTCAGGGATTTATGTTTTTACACCTTTAAAAGTTTAGGGTTAAAATGGCAAGAACACGTCAAGGTAGACTCAAAATTCTTAAGGCCAGAAGAATTAAAAGATTTAAAAGGCGACTCAACTAAACTTAGAAATAAAGTAGGTTGGAAACCTGAATACACATTCGAAAGAATGCTTAACGAAATGATTGAATATTGGTTAGAATATTATACAGTTAAAAAAGAATTAATCTAATGGGTAGAATTCTAGTTACTGGTGGGAGCGGTCTTGTCGGGTCACAATTTAAAGGTGATGAATATCATAAAATAAATTCAAAAGATTATGATTTAATAAATCAAAAAGAAGCTTACCATATTATAAAAAGAGACTGGGACGCTGTAATACATACCGCAGCTAAAGTTGGTGGCTTAGGTGGAAATATGAGTCAAAAAGGTGAGTTTTTTTATCAAAACATAATGATGAATACTAACGTAATAGAATCATGTAGAACATCTGGAGTAAAAAACCTAGTCGTATTTCTATCTACTTGCGTATTTCCAGACAATATAGAATATCCACTAACTGAAAGTAAAATTCACTTAGGTCCGCCTCACCCCAGTAATGACGCTTACGCTTACTCAAAGAGAATGGCAGATATTCAA
>TARA_R110001592_G_scaffold363369_1_pt1 | contig 14712 bp, 15 predicted proteins | sample TARA_R110001592 | Tara Oceans TARA_R110001592 (sample SAMEA4398387) | marine metagenome | biome: Polar Biome; feature: [SRF] surface water layer (ENVO:00010504); material: water (ENVO:00002006), including particulate matter (ENVO:01000060) such as... | depth 5 m
GGCAGCATTAATTTTAGGGGTTTTTTTATAAATTTTTTAATTTTCATATACCATCTCCTGTTATTTCATGGTTTTTTACAACTTAACATTCTTACTTTAATGTAAGAGTTATATTCTCTATTTTTTATTCAAAAAGTACGGTGTTTTCATGCTTAAAAACGCACTTGATTTTTGTTTGATTTATCGTTAAATAAATACTGTATCTATGTTGTTTTATATTGCGATACCGTCTTAGAGGATACAGGAAAATATTGGAAAAAAAGCCTAGTATTAATACTAATAACGAGGATTTCATTATGTTATTTAATGACTCATTTAGTGCCTAATAATCAGTTTTAAGTTTATAATATTTTTAGTTGGAAGGCGTGATAACTATTGATTTTCCGATAGATATTTTAAGTAAGTCTTCGCCAAAAGATAGTTGTCCATCATACGTCGCCTTCACGTGTTCCAGTACTTCTTTTTCTGAAATACCAAAAAGCAAGATATGATTTAGGATGGTATATTTTGGATGAGTCTTTATAAGTGTTTTGGTTAACTGATCTGGGTCAGTATGATAAGTCATTATCTTTCGTAAACGATTGTTGCTATCCAACAATGGTGTACTTGCTGCAGCAATTTCATGAATAAGTATATCTGCGTTTTTAGCATGTTTAATCAAGTTTTCTGAATATGCTGTATCACCTGAGATTATTATCTTTCTCCCCGCAGACTCAAATTTATAACCATATGCCTGCTCAACCACACCATGATTAACATGAAATGCTGTTATTTTTATATCATTCTTTTGATAGACAACTATATTATCTAAAGCTGATTCTTCAGCAATTATTTTACTTTGATCTTTATTTAAACCTGAGTTGAGTGTTCGTAATCTGATATCTTCAGCAAAAGCCTGCTCTAAATGCTGAATGAAGTCTTTTGTTCCATCTGGGCCAAACACCTTCATTTTATTTTGGCGTTGCCAAATCCAACTTGTTAACCATAAATCAGACAAGCCAGTTATATGATCTGAATGTAAGTGGCTTAGAAAAACCTGCTCAATTTTATCTAATGATATTCCCGCTTGTTGTAGTCGAATTGTGGCACCGCGTCCCACATCAAAAACAAAGTAACGTCCTTGTGTTTCTATAACAGTTGATGGACCAAAACGCTCTATATTTGGAGGGGGTCCTCCAGTGCCCAATAAAGTGATTTCTATATAGTCCGCTCGTGCTAGGTTACAAACACAAAACAATAATATAGTTAAAATAGACTTAATAATCATAATACTCTGAGGCAGACTAAATTATAGCTGTCTAAATAATACCTTTATTACCTTCCATATTTTTAATGATAGGTGTATTAATTTTACTGAGCGATACGTGTTGAATATCACGTAAATAGTCTGCTACAACATCCCAAATAGGTGCGCCCGTTGATTGCGAATTTACGGTTGCCCAACCAGCAACTTTATATTTTTTACTGGCTTCTAACAGTTGACCGTTGTTAAGTCGCATTTCGGTGATACGTTTGCCAATGACCTGCGTTGGATCACACGTGTAATCCATACCTGCAAGTCGAACCATATCACCGCCCTGTCTATAGAATGGGTCGATATTGAAGATATTGTCACAAACATCTTCCAAGATAGCCTTGATTTGTTCTCCCGTCATTTCACTGGTATAGGTTTCTGGATAGGTAATACACGTCTGATCCATAACATGTTCCATCGTTATCGTTTGCCCAGGTAATACGGTTGTCCCCCATCTAAATCCTGGCGAAAGTGAGATATCGGCACCATTGACTTCACATAAGGCATCACAGATAACCTGATCAAAGGTGCCGTTAAAGTTGCCTCGTCGATATAACAATTGATCGGCTACAGCAAGATCCTCAGACAAGATATCCATATATGGTTTTCGAGTCGCCTCGATGAAAGCAGCCATTTCTGGATCGGCTTCGATAAAATTTGAAAACACAGGTAACAAGGAATATCGATACCCCTTAACATGTCCTTTACCTAGGTCCAAATCCAGTACAGCTAAATACTTACCATTCGAACCGGCATTAGTGACGAGCGTTGTGCCATTTGAATTTTTAATTTCTACTGGCTTCGGAACACCATCATGAGTATGCCCACCCAGAATAACGTCAAGTCCGCTAACGGTAGATGCCAACTTTAAATCAACATCCATACCATTATGAGACAACAGTACAATGGCATCTGGTGACTCTGTATCGCGGATCTTATTAATCAGCATTTGTAAATCTTGTGCCTGTATACCAAACGTCCAATCTGGAATAAATCGTTTAGGATTAGCGATAGGAGTATACGGAAATGCCTGACCTATAATAGCGACACGATGTTCACCCATTGTTTTTATCGTATAAGGTTTAAAGGCGTACCCTTCATCTTCATCGTAAGCTGCTGCTCCTTCAAATAAAGCTTCCTCTTCAACCTTTATATTTTGTGCTAAAAACTCACCGTTGAACTCTGAAATATTTTCCAATACTTCTTCTTCTTTATAAGTAAATTCCCAATGCCCTGTCATAACATCAACACCCAAGATGTTTGACGCTTCAACCATATCTTTACCACGTGTCCAATAAGCTGTGGCTGAACCTTGCCAAGTATCGCCACCATCCAAAAGTATTGAACGCCCTTGTTCACCGTAACTTTGACGCAGTTTCTTCACGAGCGTGCTTAAGTGTGCGTACCCACCCACTTTGCCAAACTGATTAGCTGCATGTACAAAATCAAGTGAGGTAAATGCATGCGCTGATAAACTATTACTTTTAATACCAAAATAATCTAGAAAATGCTGTCCGACTAAATGAGGTGGTCGACCATTCTCAGAAGTAATGCCAATATTGACACTTGGCTCTCTAAAATAAATGGGGAGTAACTGAGCATGACTGTCAGTCATATGGAGTAATCTAGCATTACCAAAGCTCGGTATTTCATACATTTCTGCAGATGATTGTTCTAGGCTTTTTGAAAAAGCTGTTCTTGGTAAAATGTTAGCCATACTTGCAGCTGCAAGTATTTGAGTAAATTCACGACGATTCATAATATAACCAGATAAATAAACTAAAAAATACCACTGACCTAAAATGAAGGTTAAGACAGTGGTGAAGCTGATTGTGTAAGTACGGTAGTTAGTTTTGTTTTGCTGTTGATAAACCTAAGGCTTCCCAATTTTGCATGCCACCTCGGTACCATTTTATTTTTTCTGCTGGGTAACCAAATTTTAATAATGCATGGATATTATTCGGTGACTGTCCACACCACATACCATTACAAAATAAGACTAAGGTTTTGGCGTTAGAAAAATCCCATAATCCTTCTTGCTCTCTTACACCAAACTGTTGCTGCATAATGTCAGAGATGGTGAACGGATCAGCACCTTGACCAATCGTTAACTCAGTCCATGGAATATTGATTGAACCAGGTATCGTACCTTTGGCAACCCAGTCTGGTGTACGAGAATCTATAATTAAAATAGCGTTATCACCATCGCTTTTCATTTTTAAATAATGAATTACTTCTACTTCACCCAGTGTTTCAACCCCTGTAGCAACGTTTATAGGTTGAATACAAAATGGCGGACAATTTCTCGACGTTTTAGCATAATCAGGATTAATAGTATTACTGGTATCTTGATTTCGCATAATCGTCACTTTTTTACCATTATGAACAACATCAACTGATGCAATATCCGGCGTTATTTGCACGTCTAATGCCTGTACCGATCCAATTGATAATAGTGTTGATAATAAGACGATGGTATTCAGTAAAACTTTTTTCATTGTTATTGTCCTAATATGTTTAAATTTTCGTTAATCATTTTCAGGAATAAGTAATGTCCAATGTTGCTCTGCATATTTAGCTTGTTCTATAGAAAGTTCAAATTGCAATTTAGCTTCTTGAAATAAAATTTTAGCTTCATTTTCATTTCCTTTTTTTGCCTCAGCATAGGCTTTTTCAATAATGCCGTCCGTCGTACTCCATACAAAGCCATATTCGTCGGCTTTATGTTCTGCTTGTGCTACTTGTTGCATTAATTCCTGAATACCGACGTCATTAGCAGTATTTATTATTGCTTCCTGACTTGATGTCTTAACGTCAGTTTTTTCTATCTCGATGTTATTGTTCACCGCTTCTGTTTCATTATCTTTATCAGAACAAGCGGTTATCATAACGGGAAGCACTAACAGAAGGGCTAGTCTTAGAATAGTGTTTTTAGTCATCATACTATTTCCTAGATCCTGGACCATTAATCGGAAGACCATTACTCATATAAGTATGGAAATACTCTAAATTACGGTACTGCTCACTTTGTAATTTGAATGGCTTGGCACGAATTTGTGTATTACAACCTGCATATCGACGTTGAATAGTGCCAACGTCATCCCATTTGAATCGAAAGGCAGGAAAATGAGACACTTGCCCTAATGCTGGGCTTAATATGTCAGCACGTAATCGCTTACCCGCATTTGCCATATGGCACGTTGCACAGGCCATATTGAGTTGGCCACGTCGCGCATAGAAAAATTGCTTACCTTCTTCATATGCCGCTTTTGCAGCAAGATTGTCAGGAATAGTAACGTTAATCAAGTTACCTCTAGATGTAGAAGCCATGTACGACGTTATGTAAGCAATCGCACCTTTTCCATAAGGTAAAGGCTCTTCACCATTTTCAATACGACAATTGTTGACAGCCAGTTCTAGTGTTACAACTTGGTTTTTTGCCGTATCAAAGTAGGGATAATTTTGTTTTATGCCAATCCCGCCATTATCAAAACAACTTGCATAGTCTTTGCCGTTGGTAAAAGGAGTTGTAAATAACTTTTCACCTTTATCTATGGCTTCTTCGTAGGGTGGAAACTCTTCAATTTGTAACCACTGATCCCGCGAGTTTTTATCTATTGCATAAACACCATCTACTAAATCTTCTAGTGCAATATCTGGAAATTTTTCTGTAAAATAGGCTCTAATCGTTTGATTGTCCGAAACAGGATCAGCGAATGTAGATGTCGTCACGGTGATGCAACTTGCTAAAGCCAATGATAAATAGATTCTCCTTTTCATTTGGAAACTCCTCTTTGCGTCACGTTATTTAATAACAACTTCGGTCTCTTCATTTTCTCCCAAGTTATCAAACCATTTTAGGACTAAAGTATCACCTGCTTTACCACCTGAAAATGAGAATGCTAAATAAGGATCTTTCGAGACTGCTCGACCAAAATTGGCTAGAAAAACAAGCTTATCACCGTGCATACAGGTTAACTCTTGAATATATTTAGCTGGAATCAAATCACCATTATTTTTGTCTTTTTGCAATCCTGTATCCATAGGATGTTTGACTAATAACTTTACTTCTACTTTATTGTTTTCAAATTTTGCTTTAACTTTCATGCGTATATCCCCATATCAACCTTAACCGCCACAACCACCGATTGTGACTTTCACTTCTTTCTGTACGCTATAGAGTGTTCCATCTTGTGTTTCAACTATCGCCTGTACATCCATGGTTTCAAACAGTCTAATACGTATCGAGACATCACTATCTGTTCCTTCAGGAATGGTGAAAGAACAAGCTAGTGGCTGTGGATTTTTAACCGCTACGATACTTATCGTTTTTACATTTTCGATATCTGTTTTCACATTGATAGGCACTACGGCACCATTTTCTGCAATTTGTGGCACTTTTAGATATATTTTGTCACTAGTTGTCGTTTCTGTTTTATTGAACATTCCCGTCATTGCTTTTTCTGTCGTATTTGCATCGAAGGCCTTTGACCATTGAGCAAATGCCAATTTAGGTATTAACAGTGCAGTACTGAACACTGCCGTCATCCCTAATATGCCTTTTAATAACTTTCTTCTTTCAATCATGTTTGCCTCTCTTTAATTATGAGTAGTTATAGGGAGTATATAAACTCAACCACTTTATTTATTTCTTCATTTGTTAACATTCTATGCCTTCCGAATGGTGGCATTGAAGTAGCAGGATTGTTTATTGTTGCATCCCATATCTGATCTTTAAGTAATTTCTTTTCTGGATAGCGACTTTTTATATCTATTAGCTCAGGGCCTAAAGCTCCTACTAAGTCCCCTCCAGCAATTGCATGACAGGCTAGACAATTACCTTTTTTCCGATCAAATGCTATTTCCTTGCCCTGTTGCACTATCTTAGCTTCTGCTGATAAAGGCGCTTCAGTTGCAAATGAATAAGGAATCCCTATTGTAAAAAGAGTCACAAGGCCAACGATTTGCATTAATGCTCTATTCATATTATTTTTCCTGATTCAGATTTATAAAAATGATTTTTAGTGAATGTTTTCAATCATATAAGATACTGCCGCGCCTATCTCTTGTTCTGATAAACTCGGGTTTCCTCCTTTAGCTGGCATCACACCTGTTTCACCAGCAAATCCTTCTAATGCGTGTTTTTTAAGCATATCAAATCCTTGTGTCAGTCGTGACTCCCATGCTAATTTATCACCAAATATCGGTGCTCCAGCAACGCCTTGACCATGGCAGATTGCACATGAATTTCCGTAAATATTACGACCGATTTTCAGTTGATTTTCTTGTGTTAGTTCTTCCTGACTTTGTGAATTCTCTACTTTAGATGTAGATAAGTTTTTTTCTTTAGACTTCTGTTTTTTAGCCACATGATCTAGAGGAGTAATCCCTTTAATTGCTGATGTGATTTTTATCGTTTTAGGATCTTTGCAATCTACCATACATGCTGGGTTCTTAACATCTGGTCGATTATCGACATAGAAACCGTCTTTATTAGGCATCTCAATTTCAGTAAAATTACCACGTGTCAGTTCAAAATCATCTTCAACTAATCCGTTGAGATAAAGAATATACGCAGTTAAAGAGTAAGTTTCATCAACCGTTAATGACTGCGGTTCTGTGAAAGGCATTGCTCGGTGAATATAGTCCCATAAGGTACTTGCATACGGCCAATAACTGCCTACGGTTTTATCTGGTTTTGCATTGCTTAACGTACCGATGCCTCCCGCGAGCTTGGGCCAGCGCCCTTCACCTTCGCCAAATGCACCATGGCAAGCGGCACACTTTGCATCATACAATTCTTCACCATGTGATACTGAACCACTGCCGTCAGGTAAACCTGTGCCATCCGGTCTTACATCAATATCCCATCCGGCAATTTCCTCTGGTGTAGCAGTCTTACCATAGCCGTAGTAGCCAGCATCTTGGCTCCAAACTGTTTGCGACATCACCATTATGCTGATAAACAACATAACCTTATTTAGGTTTTTATTATCCCAACTGAACATTACTTACCGTCCCATCTGAATCTAATTTCCAGGTGTTAATAGAATTTTTATGGTAGATAGAATTACTACCACGAACGTCTCTCAATTGAGTTAGTGTAGGTTGTACATATCCTGACTCATCAATAGAGCGACTTTGCAATAAAAGTGGCTCCCCTTGCCAATTAATTTCCAGACTAAACCTTGTGATCGCTTTTGGTAAAACTAAGCCCTTAAGCTTTGCTTGACGCCAAGTCACACCACCATCGAATGATACGTCCACACGCTTAATAGTCCCTCGTCCTGACCAAGCGATACCTTCTAATTCATGCACGCCCCTCTTTAACATCGGACGTTCTGGGCAAGGCGAGGTGATCACTGAATTTGTTTCTTGAATAAAACTAAACTTCCTTGCTTTTCCATCGGGCATTAAATCTGTATATTTGGATGTTTCTTCCCTTTGATACCATGGTTTGTCGCCTATTTCTAAGCGTCGTAACCATTTGATACTTGTATTGCCTTCCCAGCCAGGATTAAATAACCGCACTGGATATCCTTGTTCTGGACGTAGTTTCTCACCATTTTGAGCATAGACGACTAAGGTATCATCCAAGGCCTTTTCAATCGGAATGCTTCGTGTCATCGTTGCACCATCAGCCCCTTCTGCTAACACCCACTTAGCCTCTGGTGACAAACCAACTTCATCCAAAATGGTAGATAGCTTAACGCCTGTCCATTCACAACAACTCAACATACCGTGGGTGAACTGCAACGCTTCCATTTGAGTGCCATGCCATTCCATACCGCCGTTAGCTGGACATTCGAGAAAGTGAATAACCGACTCGGATGGAAAACGCATCAGATCATCCATTGTTAAGGTGATAGGATTTTTCACCATGCCATGAATCATTAAACGGTGTTCATCGGGATTAACATCGGGTAATCCTGCATGATATCGTTCAAAAACTAATCCACTCGGCGTGATGATGCCCTTCATCTCATGGATAGGCGTCATGCTGATAGAAGATTGTGATGTAGCCGTTAACCACGACACCGTTCTTCTTATAACGTCATCTTCAAATTTTGAAGGTTGACCGTAAGGTACAGATACCACGCCTCGTCCTAAACTCTTCGTCCAAGCGGGTACATTAGGAGGCAATGAACTGTCTGCAGCCATTATTTTGGCTGCACCCATTGCAAATGCTGATCCAGCAGTTAACTGGAGTCCCCTTAGTAAAAAATTTCGACGCTCTGACACTGGCATTTCAGCGGCTTCGGCCTTAATTTCTCTGAGCAAGTCACTCGTTTTTCCAGATAGCTTTTTCACATTTCACCTATACTGCTTTACATATCAGAATTAATTATATGGTTATCCTATATAACTATATAACCTATTGCAAGATCTATATTTAAATACCATATAATGATATGTTATATTACTATATGATATTACAGCATCTAATGTTCCTCTAACTACTCGGAAATTAATAACTATGAACATCAAATACTTATCTGTATATCTACTTATATCAGTATTTTCTATAACTCTATAATATCGACTTATATACTTTTTAAAATACGTATATCCACCTAATCAATCGGTTATTAATACTATGAACATGAAATACTTATTACTATCAATATTGTTATTTTCCACTACGGCTTTTTACTCTTTATCGTATGCAATCAATGATGTAGAAGTTAACGACAAACCCTTCTTAGATCGTTTTGTTGTTGAAATGGTCACTAGTAATGTATACGTTATTCATGGTTCCAATGAATCTCCCAATCCTACAAATCGAGGCTTTATTAATAATCCTGGTTTTGTAATTGCAAATTCTGGTGTTGTTATCATCGACCCAGGAAGCAGAAATGAAGTAGGTGAAATAGTATTAAAGCGTATCAGCCAAATAACGTCTCTTCCGGTTATTGCTGTATTTAATACGCATGAGCATGGTGATCATTGGCTTGCCAATCAGGCAATTTTGGATAAGTACCCTAATATTCCAATTTATGCTCACGCAAACATGATCGAATCAATTAAGCAGGGCACGGGGAAATACTGGCTTAACTTGATGAAACAACTAACAGAAGATCCACTCACTAATACACGCATCAAAGCGCCTACTCATGAAGTTCATAATAATGATGAAATAGTTTTCGATAATCTAACGTTTAAAATACATCATTATGGTGATAGCCACACACATAACGACATCATGATAGAAATTGTCGAGCTTGATACAATTTTTCTTGGCGATAACGTCCTAAATAAACGAATGCCTCATCTTGATGATGGCGATATCGTAGGTAATATTTCGACTATCAATGAAGCTTTAAATCTAAATCGTAAGTACTTTATTCCTGGCCATGGTGACCCAGGCATAAAAACTATCGCTGAAGAATATCTAGAATACTTAACGCTGTTACATGAGTCTGTTAAACACTATTACCATGAAGGTCAATTAGCCTTCGAGATGAAAAAAACCATTCAAGATTCCATGAACAAATTCTCGAACTGGGTTGATTTTGATGAGGAATTAGGCAGGAACATCAGCTTAGTCTATCTTCAAGTTGAACGTGATGACTTTTAGGCCCCATTATCTTATTCAAATAATTAACAATCATATAAATAAATGGCCAATTTAGTAACTCATTGTTAGTACTTAACTAACATAGTTAGAAATTACTATTCCTTTAATAACGTGATTAATCTTTATTAAAACAAACAATACAACTCAAGCCGCTATTATTAGCTTTATAATAAATGACATCAGTTTGAAAAAGGCTACAATTAATATTGTTCATAAGCAGTTGTTAGTATGCATTGCAAATGATTTGATAGAATATACCCACTTAAGATCTAAGATTAAATTTTTCAGAATTAACACTAAATTATTGAACCGATAAAGTAATCGAAATAGATGATTTTGTTCTTCATATGCAATTTATTTAAGCGGTTCCTGTCTTACATAAATATTATATCCAGAAACTATTAGTAGTTTTTTAAGGAGCAAGAATGCAGATACATCAACTCAGATATGTACAAGAAGTATCCCGACAAGGTTTAAATATTTCTGCTGCGGCAAAAGCATTAAACGCTTCACAGCCAACGGTGAGTAGTCAAATACAATTACTTGAAGAAGAGTTAAAGCTAAAAATATTTGAACGTCATGGCAAACGATTAACCAGCATCACGCTCGAAGGTTTTGGCATACTTGAATTAGCATCTAGAATTTTATTAGATGTTGAAAACATCTACCAACTTGCCTCAGAAAGGAGTGAGAGTAATGTTGGTGAACTGACCATTGGAACGACGCATACACAAGCTAGATATGCGTTACCACATGCCATAAAAGGTTTTACGCAGAAGTTTCCAAACGTGGTGCTCAACGTTGTGCAAGGCACTCCAACCGATATTGCTGAGATGCTTTTGTCTGGAAAAATTGATATTGGCATCGCTACTGAAGCTTTGGATCAAGTTCCATCACTATCAGCATTTCCTTGTTATGAATGGAATAGAAGCATTGTTGTTAGAAAAGATCACCCGCTATTAAATGAAAAAAATCTAACACTAGAATCTATTGCCAAATATCCTCTTATAACCTACTCAAAAGATATAACTGGCCGAGCGAAACAAGACGAAGCTTTTTTGGAAAAAGGCTTAAAACCTAAAATAGTGTTCACTGCCACTGATGCTGATGTGATAAAAACCTATGTTGAATTAGGATTAGGTATTGGAATAATTGCAAGCATGGCATTCAATGAGGATAAAGATACAACGCTTTGTAGCATAGATGCCAGTCATTTATTTCAAGCCAGCACAACCCTGCTAGCCTTTAGATCCCATAGTTATTTAAAAAAATACTGCTATGCCTTTATTGAAAGTTTTGAACCTAATCTCACAAAAAAAGTATTAAAAGAACATTTAACTTCAACCACAGATGCAATCATTGCGTCTAAAGACTAATTGATGTGAATTATAAAAATAAGCGCTTTTTTCATCGCAAGGTTTTAGAGTATTAAATTTCTTCAAAAAAATTAACCTATAACCTTAAGCTTTCTATACCTCTTCTATAAATAATTACTCTAAAAGCAAGCAGTAGCAGTTGGTATGCAAAAAACATCTATAAAACATCCTCTTCAGAAAAACATCTTCTAAGTACATACTTGCAAGCTTTATAGTTTTAAACTATAACTATATTTGTATTCTTGATATTAGATTCAGCCTAATATATAATTTGTAGAATATAGATTTAAAATTAGAACAACTATTTTGTAGTTGGTTGCGGTTGCTCTAGCAGTAAGCCTCGTAAAGTCTTAATCCTCTATATTGCTAGATTTTTCGAGAATTTTTGCTGCTAGAGCGTAATTCCGAACTAGATAAATAATTTCGAAATCACAGCCGTAATAATTACCGAATTTATAGTGTAGAACAATTATTTAAACTCAACAAATCCTTAAATTATTATCTAGATAACTTAAATTTAAGAGATTAACTTTGGTAGTCAAAATGAAAATACAGCAATTGAGATATATATTAGGTGTAGCTAACAATGATCTCAATGTATCTAAAACTGCTGAGTTATTTTTCACATCACAGCCCGGCGTTAGTAAACAGATTGGAATGCTTGAGGATGAACTGAAGGTTAAAATCTTCGAAAGACATGGGAAAATGCTTACAGGAATGACGCCTGTTGGCAAAATCATTATTGATCTAGCAGAAGAAATTGCTGATAAAATCGAAAGCATTAAAAGAGTTGCTCAAGAATATTCCGACGATTCTATTGGAAGTATAACGATAGCAACAACCCATACCCAAGCACGTTACGTTCTTCCAAAAACCATATTAGATTTCACAAAAAAGTATAGTGGCGTCTCTTTCCATATGCAGCAGGGTACTCCCATACAAATCTGTGAATCTGTATCGAAAGGAATGGTTGATCTCGCTATCGCATCAGAAGGTATGGAATCATACGATAATTTAATCGTTATTCCATGTTTCAGCTGGAATAGAACGGTAGTAGTTCGCTCAGATCATCCTTTAGCTTCGTCAACGCCATTAACTTTGGATAAGCTTGCCCAATATCCCATTGTTACCTATATAAAAGGTTTTACGGGTAGACACCAATTTGACAATGCTTTTGAAAATGAAGATTTAGCGCCCGATATAATGTTTACGGCTTCAGATGCAGACATTATAAAAACGTATGTAAGAATGGAATTAGGTGTTGGAATAATTGCTAGCCTAGCGTATGACATAGATGTTGACTCAGATCTGGTGGCACTCGATGCAAGTCATTTATTTGAACCTACAATTACTAAAATTGCTTTGAAACGCGGAGTCACTCTTCGAAATTATACTTATGAGTTTATAAAACTATTTTCACCTCATTTAACAGATAATCTTATAGAACATGCCGTAAATACCAAATCAAATACGGAAATTGATGAGCTTTTTTCAAATATAAAACATCCACACTACTGAAAGCTTTGTGACCACTCATAGCCAAAATAACCTTTTTTATCATCTCTTACTTGTTAGGAGTCATAGAGGAGAAGATTTTGAGTTCAATTAAAAATACTTATTTGAGACCTATCTATATTAATAGGGATTTACTTAGCTATATAAATAGGCCGAAATAATAAAGTAGTACAACTTTAAATCGCTGCATCCCACCATTATGCGTAAAAAACATATCTATATTCTAATAGGTAATAAGCAGGGGCTTCAATAGACCATCTCGGTCTTTTTAAAAATAAAAATCTCTCTGTATCATAGAAATCAGGGTCGAGAATAATGGCCTACACATAAAAATAAGGTAGAGAGATGAATAGATACTTAAAAGGCAGAAAAAAAATCACAAGGTTATCGTCTTGCTTGTTATTAGTAGGTGCATTTACGATAAATACCGCGGCGGCTTTAGAGCAGCCTTCGTCGTTTAAACCTGATCAAGGAAAATTACTGGCAACTCATGGTATTAGTACATTTGACGGTGCCGGTGGTGGTGGGTTAGTTCCATGGGCTCTAATCACCGGCGGCGGTAGTCGTGACAGCTGGGGAGTCAATACACATTTGACTTCAATAACGCTTCCTAGTTATCAAATTAATTCTTATGGCTTTGCTGTTGGTTTATTTGATCGTGTTGAGTTGTCTTATGCTGATCAACAATTAAACGGGACCTCTGGTCCATTAACCGGACTAAAAATAAATCAGGAAGTTTGGGGAGCAAAAGTTAAATTATTTGGTGACGCCGTTTACAATCAAGATTCTTGGATTCCACAGGTTTCGGCAGGGTTGCTTTATCACAATTATGGCGGTGTAAAATCTGAAAAAACACCTGTACTTCCACAGTCTCTTACAGGCCAAGCTACAGACCCAGTACCTTATGCTTCGCATAACAATGGTACCGAATATTATATTGCCGCCACAAAATTATTTTTAGCGCAAAGTTTACTTGTTAATGCGACGGTGCGATTTACCAAAGCTAATCAGCTTGGACTACTAGGTTTCGGCAGTCCCGGTAATGATAGTTATGAACCTATGTTCGAGACCTCTGTTGCCTATTTACTTCGGCATGATATTGCTATCGGGGTCGAATACCGAATGAGACCAAACAACCTTGAGAATTTACAAGGCCATCCTCTTTCTGTTTCATCTATCGATGCCGAAGAAGATGCATGGGATATTTTTGCGGCCTGGTTCCCAACAAAAAATGTCTCGCTCGCAGTAGCTTACGTAGATTTGGGCGTAATTCTTAACCCAGGTCAAACGGCACTTGGCATGCCTAATCCTAAAAAACAACATGGTGCTTACTTGTCTATGCAAGTTGGCTTTTAATTAGAGGAAAAACCAATGAATCGTATAAATATTATTAAATTTACTATCGCTATAACATTAGCTTTATTCCTTAATATATCTGCTTATGCTGCTGAAGTTCCGATGTATGAAAAGCTCGGTGGTAAGGAAGCTATTACAGTTGTTGTTGATGATTTTGTAGCCAATATTGCCGGTGACACACGTATTAATTTCCAGTTTGCCAATACAGATGTGCCACATGTTAAAGCAATGTTAGTCGATATGATGTGCATGGCGACAGGCGGTCCTTGTGAATATAAAGGACGAGATATGAAAAGTGTTCACGAAAACATGCAGGTTACTAATGCTCAATTTAATGCTGTTGCGGAATGTCTCTACGAAGCACTAAGCAAAAATGGTGTGCCTTACAGCATGCAAAACCAAATACTCGCCATGTTAGCGCCTATGCAGCGAGATATTGTTACTAAATAAACGATGACTTTTAACTTTGATTAGATTATTACAGTTAGTTTACAAAATTTAATGAACCCAATAAAAATATAATTATTAAACCCAAGGAGAGTAAAAATGAAAATTAAAAAATTTATAAAAAAACCCCTAAAATTAATGCTGCC
>TARA_R110001592_G_scaffold298188_1_pt1 | contig 14697 bp, 15 predicted proteins | sample TARA_R110001592 | Tara Oceans TARA_R110001592 (sample SAMEA4398387) | marine metagenome | biome: Polar Biome; feature: [SRF] surface water layer (ENVO:00010504); material: water (ENVO:00002006), including particulate matter (ENVO:01000060) such as... | depth 5 m
GATTGCTTGCATATAAACTTTTCCTTTATAGCCGGCTTTTGATACTTCTATCGTGACTGCTGTTGTCGATATTGCTGTTACAAACGCATTTACATCTTCATCTGCAGATACTGTAACAATCGGTGTGCAACTAAATGCTGCTTTAAACTCGTAAGTATAGTGGTCTTGTGAAGACTGTGGCCATTGTAATGTTTGTACTTCTAGTTCTTTTCCAATATTTGGCATTTCATATACTCCGTCTTCTAGCGCTTGATAGTATACATATCCTGTATAATAGCCACTAGTTCTAAATATGCACTGGGAAGTTGTTATATCCGTAATAAAAACATTAAAATTAGGATTGTTTATTGTGGCATCATCTGTTGTTCTTGCAAGCGATGTTGCTATTACTGCTGGAGGTGTATCAAAACAACAAGGAAATTCGTGAATTAATTCTGACTGATTATCAAAATAATCCCAATATGCGCCCCATGTAAATGTTGAAACGTTTTTAAGGTCATCACATGCTAGTGGTCTAGGCTTCTTTCTTATGTATCTATAGATCTTTCTATATCTATTTTGATCTCTTACAAGAACTTTTTTGTCGTCTTTTATAAAAGTTGCCATTCAAAACCCACTAAATAATTTTTGCCGCTATAGCAGATAAATATGACCTTTCTCCCTTTTTTAACTGTATATGCCCAGAAACTTTTTCATTTTTAAATTTTTCGCTAACAATAGTAAGACCATTTGAATAAGAATCTATGTATGGCGTATCAATTTGATCAACGTCGCCTAATAAAACTATTTTACTATTTTCTCCAATTCTTGTAATTACCGTCTTAAGTTCGTGAATTGTGCAGTTTTGTGCTTCATCCATAATCAAGAAGGTATCAGCAAAAGTTCTACCTCTCATAAATGCTAGAGGTGCTATTTCAATATCGCCTTTATCCCGCATAGAACTAAAGTAAGTAAGATCGTTATCTTTCAAACCTTGTCTAAAATTATCCATTATTGGCGCTATCCATGGAAGCATTTTATCATTCATGTCACCTGGTAAAAAACCGATATCCCTACCAACCGGTTGAACATTTCTAGTTATAACAATTCTTCTGTATCTTCCGGAATGTAAACCTTCGATACCCGCTAGTAATGTCAAATAAGTTTTACCACTACCTGCTAAACCAGTTATTGAAACAAGAGGAATTGAATCGTCATTTAAAAGATTAATCGCATAAAGTTGTTCTCTGTTTCTTTCTTTTACCCATGCCAAACCGCTGCTCATTTCTTCGCTGCTTTTTAACTTTTCGATTGAACCGTCTGAATAAAAGCCTAAAAAGGATTGACTACCTGATTTTAAACAAAGAAATTCATTTTCTAGAAATTTTCTACCTAAGTTTTCTTCTGCTGCTTCTAAGATGGTTTCGTTGTGTGCATCTAGATCAGAGTAACACATATCTATAATATAGTTGTCACTATCTTCTATTTCTATATCAACGTAGCCCCTATAGAATTCTTCATCTGCTAAGTCTATTTTATCTTTAAGATAGTCTTGTGCAGTAATCCCTAATGCATCACACTTGACTCTGAAGTTAATGTCTTTTGTTACCATTATAACAGGACACTTATTTTTTTGAGTTAACTCTAGAGCTAACCCTATCATCTGATTATCTGGTGATGATGCATCTAGACCTAGTGGGACTGTGTATTTTGTTTTAATCTCCACTTTTATGGTTTGATTACTGCTATTTTCTATTTTTATTCCGGCATGAAGATTGCCAACCTTTCTTAGATCATCTAAGTATCTGTTTACATATCTTGCATTTTCACCAATAATCCCCTTCTTGTCTTTAAATCTATCTAGTTCATCAAGTGCGACTAAAGGTATTAACACATCATTGTCAGGAAAAGAATGTATTGAGCATCTGTCATAAAGCATCACGCTGGTATCTAGAATGAATATTTTTCTTTTTTTATTTTTATCTGTTTTTAACTTAGACATTATACATTTCACCTTTTTTTTGTTTTTTTAAAGTAGACCGGTTATTATTATAAGTATAACACGTTAAGAGGTATAAATAAATATGAAACAAAAATGCTTTGAACGTTGTAGTTCAGAAAAAAAGAATTGCGATGTTAGTAATTGTAGATATTGGATTAACTCAAAAGAGTATAATAACTGTTGTATTGTTGGTGCTAATGCTAGTGAAAAAATTACATTACAAAATATTGGTGAAATATTTAAAGTCACTAGAATGAGAATTTGTCAAATAGAAAAAATAGCAGTTAAAAAGCTTAAAGAAAAAGTAACAGCCATAATGTAGTCGTCAATTAAAGATATAAAATAAAATGAAAAGGGGATCACATGATCCCCTTTTTTAATATAATAAATCAATCTAATTATTCGTTTTTGTCATATGTCAAAGAACTTTTAACTAGATCAGCTGCAGCTTTTTTAACTTCTCTCAAAGCTTTTCTTGCTCTAACGCCTGCTGATTTGTTACCTTGCGCATTTTTAAGTACGTCTGTTTGAAGTGTTTCGACAAGTACCTTTAATTCTTCGTATTGTGTAACAATTGTTTCGTTCATGATTATCTCCTAGTTTAAAAGAATTTTATTTTTATTGCTGTCAGTATCTATATTATTACTATTTTCTTCAGTGTTAAAATTTGTACCAAACTTTTTAATAAAGCCAACTATCTTTTTCATGTTTTCATTATTTTCTAATGACAATGCCAGATTTAGTATTATTTCAATTTTTTGATCATCTGTGACACCAAACTCTAATATTGTTTTTGATATTTTTCTTGCTTCTTTTTTTTTGTTTATTAAATCTACTGGATTATTTTGATTTTCCATAACTACTCCAACATGTCTTTGATTATGTTATTTTTTATTTTAAAAGATTGTTCTGATACTATTTCTATGGTTTTTACATGTTGAATTTCGTTTATTATTTCCCTTCTTAATACCACCAATTCACCCCATCTTTTTTCTTCAAAAATATCTACTATGTGCTCCCAATTAGATATATCAGTTTCTATTTTTGTTAATGCATTCGATAATCTTTCGGGTAACATTAAACCTAATTCTTCTATTGTTATTATTAATTCGCTTTGATCTTTCCCACCTCTTATTTCAGATCTACAAATATCATTTACATAATGCATTGTATCACAATTATTGCATTTCGCTAGGCGAGGTATAATATTTTCATCTGAATTGATCTTAGAATAGACAGGAAACTTATGGCTAGGCATATCTTGCTTTGAAGATTTGTAGATGGCTAAAACACAGTGACATTCTATAAGATGTTTAATACCCTTCATAAGTCACCATTGTTTCTATTTTTGAGTATATACTTTTTATACTTTCTGATTTGCTTTTAATAAAGTCGGGTAGTTTATTGGGAATAAAATATTTTCTTTTATTAAAGTCTATTATACGAAAACACTTGTTAGCATTCTTCAAAAACCTTAGCATGTAGTCTAGCTCTCGCATAAAATCATTATTTCTATATATTTTTTCAGGAATGTGTATTTTTATTGATTTGCATGTAAATCTTTTTAATCTTTTAATTATTAAATCTTTGCTTTCTTCATGCGTTGCTTCTTTTATTCTTTTGCTTAAAAAGTTTCTATGTATCATAATATTAACATCACTAGCAACAGGTTTTATTTTAAAACCTTTATTGTGGAATATTATCTCTTTACCTGTAGGTAAGTCTCTTCTTACAGCTTGCGATATTGTTTCGCCGGTTTTTGAAGAAACAATATCAGATTTGTGCAAAACTGCGATATCGTTTAAAACATTAATTGTATTTTCGTCAAATTTTATAATAACTGGTAGCACTTCAAGCTTGCTTTGAGAATTATTATATTTGATAACATGACTTACTTCTTCTGACATTCCAAAGCAAAAAATTACATGAGGTACTTTGGTTCTGTTGGCTTGATCAAGCAAGTGATGTATTTCACCTATAGATTCTATATAGCCGTCGATTATGACAAATTTATAATCATTCATTTTATGAAAATCTTTACCACCCAAAAATGAATTATCATAGTCTAAATCAAAATTAAGTATATTATTTTTTTCTACAAAAATATCGCTTAAAACACTTTTTTGAACACTGACAGAATATTCTAAAGAAGTGTTTTTAGTAATTAAATTAAATATATTTTTAATTTCTTTAAAATTTAAGCTATCTGAAAAATCTTTTTCTGTGCTTTTACTTAAAGTATATAATCTGCTTTCTAATTTATAATTTTCTTTTGAGAAGTAGTCACTTATAAAGTAGTCCCCAAGATACGGATAAATACTTTCGCATTTTATAAATTCATTTTTTAATATTATCTTTAGCTGTTCTTTGTTATTGTCACCTGAATAGCTATTTAAATAGTTTAGGGCATGATCAGATACTATCTTGCTGTCACTATAAAGACAGAACTGACTGTTTTCAAGATTACTAAAAAGCTTTTCACTTTCATCTAGGAAATTGTCAACTACGCTTCTATTGAAAACTTTTGTTTTTTTAGGAATCACGCCACAAGTTGTTTGCTGCATATGTCAATATCTCTTCAGCTGAATCTTCATTGTAACCATATTCTTCCATCAGTGTTACAAGCATTTCGCTGTATCTTTTCTTTTGATTATCATCTCTTGATTTTGATTTTGTAACAATGCGCGACATGTCTTTTACAGAAGTAATAAGATATTGTTCAACTGCATCTTTCAAAGGCCCGTAAGACTTGTAATCAACAGTTTCTTTTCTTCGAAGCTTAGAAAACATATAAGCAGTTACATCAGATCTAAAACCGTCTCTAGCAGAACCAACTACACCAATCATTTCTTCAATAGACTTCATGAATTTTTCATCAGGCTGTCTTTCTTCTCTTGTGATTTTATCTTTAAATCTAGTCTTCGTTGTATATGCTTCTGCATTATCTAAGTATGAATCAAAGAGTGATTGTGCTTGTTCTTCGTAAGCTGTTATAAACGCTTTTGCAATTTCTGTTTCTAGAATTCTTAAATATTCTTCTCGAATAATCTTACCTAAGATCTCTGTATATCTATTTTTTGCTTCTTCATCGATTATCTGCTCTTTTACCTGTCTAGTTAATGAGTCAATAACGTTTATAGGTGTTATCATGTTTTTGTCAGAATCTGAAAGTGCAGCGTCTAATGCTTTCATGATGAATCTTGTTGAAATTCCTTCCATTCCTTCATGCTTGGCTTCATCTTTCAAATCTTTAATATCTACTTTTTTAACCCGCCCTTTTTCAATAATCGCTTCACCATTATAAATTTTCATTTTTGTAAGTAGATCACATTTATTTGATGGCTTTAGTCGACTCATTACAGAGAACATAGAAGCTATTTTTAAAGCATGAGGTGCAATATGTGCTTTATTAAAATCTGATTTTCTAATGACTTTTTCATATATTTTTTGTTCTTGGTCCAATTCTAAAACATAAGGTACTTCAATCTTTAGAACCCTGTCCAGAATAGCCTCGTTAGTATGCTCAGATTTAAATCTGTTCCACTCTGACTCATTGCAATGAGATAATATCACCCCATCAAAATAGATCATATCGTTCTTACCTGGTGAAGGTACACGCTTTTCCTGCGTTGCAGTTAACATTGTGTGTAGAAACTCAATTTCATTCTTGAAAACTTCAACAAATTCAACTATCCCTCTGTTGCCCACGTTAAACGCACCGTTTAGAGATAGGACTCTAGGATCATCTTCGGGGTAAAGATCTAGTTTACTAATGTCCTCAGTTCCAATCAATACAGATACATCCTGGGAGTTTGCGTCCATTGGAGGTACAACAGCGATACCTCTTCTTCCTCTTTGAGAGAAAGTAGACTGTGTGACTGGAAAGTTCTCATATTTTCCTTTGAACTCTGTCATGAGTCTGTGTCTGCAGATTGGGCATAGATCACCTTCAAGATGTACGCCCAGTATGTCTGTAAATTCTGAACGTAGGCCTCGAGGTAACAAGTGGAGAGGTTCTTCTTTAATTGGACAACCTTCTAAGTAATAGTAAGGTTGTGATGATTCAAGCGATCTCTTCACAGCTTCTACTAATGCAGATTTTCCTGCACCAACTGGGCCCATAAGTAAAAGTACTTGTCTACTTTCTTCACCTTTGTGCGCTGCTGACTTTAAAAATCTCATTAATTTATTAATAACTGTTTCCATTCCAAAAAACTCTTTTTCAAAATAGTCATAAGTTCTAATCTTGTCACCGTTAAATATGTCTCTATATTGATCTGAATCAACATCCACAGTATCCATTCCAAACTTTAAAATTGTCTCGTAAAGCCTTTTGTGCGCTAGCTTGACGGTTTCAGGTTTTTCTTGTATGACTTTTAAATAATCTAGAAAAGTACCTTCAAACTTTTTATACTTCGAAGCTGATCTTTGCTTCTTAATCATATCTAAAAAATTACTCATTGTTTCCTCTTTTTAATCTGTGCTTTGGACAGTTAGTATATTATACTGCCGTTAATGAATTGTTTAAATTTCCCATACATCATTTTCAATAATTGTAAATAATTTTACATCGCCTTCTTGCCAGAGATTTCTAATACTATCAACAACGTTATCTGCATAATCTAAATCTAGGTCTCTGCCGTCATGCTCGTGTTTTAGCACTAATGTACCGTTTGCTTCAATTCTATCTACGTATATATGGGGAATAGTGTTAACGCCTGTATTTTTAATCATATTACTTCTTACGATTTGCCATTCTTCTTGATCAGAGACTTCAGAAATAAAAATATCACCATTCTTTTTCCGCTCATAAGCGAACATGTTCAATTCTCTAAAATCTTCTTCTTCTAAGAATAGCCTTATTGCTGATACGTCATCATGTATCTCCCTTACTTCAAAACACTTTTCTAAACCAAATTCTCTTTCTAGCTTTTGAAATATATAAAAGCCTACGTGATAGGGGTTGACGCCACCTATGTGAGGTCTGACGACTGCATTGTGCATCTTAAGAAAAGGAACATGCATGCCGTCATCTAATTCTAATTCATGAAGTATTTTGTAATGCCAAAAAGAAGCCCAACCTTCATTTAGTATCTTTGTTTTAATTTGCGGGATAAAATAATGACTTTCATCTTTCACTATTTCAATTAAGTCTAGTTGCCATTTTTCGTATCCGCGACTATATTCTAACAAAAATGATAGCAAATCATGATCTTGCTTGAGAAGGCGTTTATTTAAAACGTTATAATCTAAAGATATGCCTTTTTCCTTATAAACATTAAATCTATCAATTTCTTCTGTCTTTATATCTAACTTTGATTTTCTAGGAATACCGTATCTTTCTGTTTGAAATCTTACTGTATGTAGACTGTCTAAAAAACGTTCAACTTTTTCCTGACCAATATTAGGATCTTCTGTATACTCTTGGATTCTACGCTTCGCATTTCTCATTTTTGAAACAATTGTTTCCGGATCTGTATTTCCAAAACAACGATTATTTTTAAAAAAGTCGCTATGCCCTACACAATGTGCCATAATTAATACTTGAAGATAAAAATCGTTTTGCAGCATCAAGTAAGCAATAGAAGGATTTGAATTTATGATTAGCTCATAAGGTAATCCGCTTTGTCCCATATTGTACATAAAATGAGTTCTTTCAAATGACTTACCATATGACCAATGGTTATAGTGACTTGGCATGCCGTGATAAGCCATGTGACCAATCATTTCATAGTAATCACATATTTCGTAATTGATAGGATACCAATCTAAATCATACTTTTTTGCAATTTCGCATATCTTATCATCAAATACCTTGAGGTCTTCTATTTTATATTTCTCTTTATTGAATTTCATATTTTCCGCCAAGTAATCTAGAAAACTCAGGCCAGATATCTTTTTTATTAGAAACTTTAACAACTTTAAAACTTTCTGATGATAGTGGTTCAAACACCTTAGCCATTTCTTCACCCCACATTGATTCTTGTTTTCCTTTTATCTGAATATAACCTGATAGCTGGCTAAGATTAATTAATTTTTCCATATAATCAACAGCTTTGACATTATCTTCTTTCCAGTTTTCACCGTCTGAACAATGAAAAGTGTATATATTCCAGGCGTTAGGCGTGTATCTTTCATTTACGATATTGTGTGCCATTTTAAGACCTGAGCTTATATAAGTACCACCCGATGATCCTTTTTTGAAAAAATCATCTTCGTTAACTTCTTGTGCTTCTGTTGAATGAGAAATAAATACTGTTTCAATATTTTGATATCTATACCTTATAAACTGATATAATAGGAAAAAGAATGACCGGGCAAGATATTTTTTATTTTTTGTCATTGAACCCGAAGTGTCCATAATAAAGAATATTACTGCACTAGTAACCGGCTTTTTTGTAACCTGTATATGCTTATATTTCAGGTCATCATCATGAAAAGTAAATCTTTCATCTTCATCAGGATTATAGCTTCCATTTCTTATAGCAGCTTTCTTTCTTCTTATTTTATTCTTAAGCGTTTCTTTTTTTGAAAGTCTAGGTCTTATGCCCTTTGTTCTATACCCTTTTCTTTTTACTTTTTCAGAAAATATTTCTGAAGATTTTTTCTTAACTAAGTCAGGTAAATCTAAATCATCGAAAAGATATTGCGCTAATTCATCTAAAGATACTTCAACGTCATAGTAGTCTTCACCTTTTTCATTTCCCGGTTGATCCGGATCACCTTTACCTTTTTGCTTTTTACCTTCTTTGATTTTTTGACCTTTCTTGATATCAGATCCAGGAGCAGCACCTACTCCCTTAGATCCATTACCTTGATCGTATATAAATCTGTATTCTTTCATACCCCTTACAGGTATTTTAATTTTCTTTTTTCCACTTTTACCAATAATACTTTCTTCAGCTATAATATCATGAATGCCTTCTTTGATAGCTTTGTCTATTTTTTCTTTATGTCTTCTTCTGTCAGAAGCTGATCGATCAGCATTAGTATTATGTTTTTTAAAAATTGACATTGATAATTACCTCTCTGTTTTATAATTATATCTATAAATAGTATGAGGTATATAGAAAATTATGAATAATGAATTATTATGTATAATTAATCTGTACTTATAAAAAAAATATATTTTTATTTAAATAACAGGATATAGGATCAATTAAGATGAAAGACATTAATATACTAAACACAATTTTAAAAGATTTACAAAAATTAAATGAAAAAAAGAAACTATCACCGAAGCAAAAGAAAATAGCACAGGCAGCACCTCCTCCCGATGTTATCACAGGGGCTGATTTTAAAGCGTTGAATAAGAACGAAGGAAACCCGGCGCAATATGATGCACCTACAGGAAGCAAAAGAGCAAGGCAGATAGCAATGACTAAAGCTGATCTTGCTAGCGGTGATCCTGAAAGAAAAGCTAGAGCTTACAGAAGAAGAGACAGAATGGAAAAGAAACACAGACAAAAAAATGAAACAAGGACAGTTCGAGTTGACCCGGATATTATTCGTGAATACATTGAGGAACTGGTCGAAGAACAAAAATTATACAAAGCGCTTGAAGAAGTTTATGAAATTGAAGATGCAGAAGAAGATATCCGGACGCTTTTGGAATTATCAGAAATTGACGATCTAGATGAGAAAAAGAAGCGAAAGAAAAGAAAGAAAAGAAAATCAAGCAAGTCCGGACGTACACTTTCCAAAGCAACTAAAAAGTCACTTGATAAAAAGGCAGATCGTAGGTGTCTAACTAGAGGGTCAGTATACGCAGAGTTCCGCGCTGGATTAGGTGCTTATTACACCTCCGGTTCTAGAAAGGGAATGGCTCCACAACAATGGGCGCATGCCAGAGTTAATTCTGCAAATCCAAGTAAGTCATGGGCAAGAGTTAAAAAGCGTAAAAAGTGTCCTAAAAAGAAAAAGAAATAAAACTACAGACTACTAAGTTTTTCATCTTCAATATTATTCATTGTATCGAATAGATTTTGTAAAAGGCCTTCACTTCTAAGTACCTTATATATGATATTCTCATCAGATAATTCTCCTGCCTTCTCGAGACCTGATGACCTCATTTTCTTGAGTTTTTTAATCATTTTTACTATATCAGTAGTAGAGGACTTTTTCATGGAATCTTTTAAGATACTATTAATTTCTTTAGCAACCTTTTTTGAGCCGTCTTCTATGCTTTTAATATCAATACCACTCTTAAACTTTTTAGGCTTTATTAACCACACGTCTTCTTCTACACTGTATACACCTGAAGACGTGTGTGGTTCGTTAGTATCTTGTGGGTATAATTCAACTTCTATACCTTTGAGTTCTATATCATGTCTATCATTCCAAAAAGATCTTTTTGCATTAAAAAACTGCTTTACTAAATCTTCATCAGCATCTAATGATTCCATATCTACAAGTATATGTAAATCGATATCACTAAATACTGTATAATTGTAGTTTGCATAAGAGCCTGTCATTGTAATGTCAACAACATCAATAGACACACCCAAATATTCTATAAATGCATCAGCTATTTTTAACAATGCCTCTCTAAACTCAGGAAGCATTTCTTCTCCCACCCATACTTTCTTACTTAACTGATTATGAGGCAAGTGAGACTTTATTGTTTTCTTGATGTTCATTTATCCAATCCTTTCTGTATTTCATCAAAGCTTTTTCTTTAGCTTTAGCTTCGATAACGATGTCGAGTCTGTGTCCGTAATTTTCTATCTTATCATAAATATAATCTGAGTGTGCATTCAGAACTTTCTTTTTACCTTCTTTGAGACATGCTGACTCAGAGTAGTGACACGTTGGTACAATTTCTCCCCACGTCGACACAGCAATGGCAAGCGCATCTTTTTCGCTAAGGCCGCCACTCCGAAACTTGTGATGATGATAATCAAATACAATCGGGCAGCCGGTATTTTTGTAGACTCCTTCATAAAGATCCTGTGTTGAAAATAAGTTTGGTCTATCGTCGTTTTCTATAGTTAATCTAGATTTTACACTGTCATTAAGTAAATTAAAGTTTTTGCAAAATCGCTCCATTGCACTTTTACGATCACCGTATGACGCGCCTATATGAATGTTTATTTTTGCATAATGGCTTCTTGGCATACCCATTGTGTCCATTATTTTACCGTGAATTGAAAGATCAATAATACTGTTTGCAACAACGTAATCTTTGTTAGACGATAAAATATTGAATGGTCCGGGATGAAAAGATAAACGTATACCATTTTCTTTTGCATAGTCACCTGCTCTCTTAAGATTAAATACAATTTTTTCCCAATCAGGTAAATCTTCTAGCATATATTCTGATGCCCAAGGAAATAGGCAGGATGACATTCTAAAGACTTTTATATTGTGCCTTTGATTCCACATGAGGATAGGTAAAATGTCTCTTGTGTTCAACTCTGCCAACTCTGAAGCATACTCTATGCCTTTAGCTTTAAACGTTCTCTTTATCATACTTCTGTTTGTTGTAATTCTTTGTTTTTTAGGTCGCTCTGATAGTTCCATGCATATGCATGCGTAACCTAGTTGAATTTTTGACATTAAGTTCTCCTTTTGAGATATGTAATATAGTGGGGTTTGAATATGTTTAGAAATAAAACTATAGGGGTTGCTGTGTATATTATTATTATATCGTTTTTTATATTTGGTTGCATGAATATAAAATCTAGTGTAGGAAATAAAAGTGTAACAAATTATTTTAATAAGAATGTTAATGAGAGATACCGTATAGGAATTGACAATTATGTATTCCTTGCTAAAAACCACAGAATGGAATTAGGTTGTGAAATAATAACTTTGGACCCAAGTTGTACGCCTATAGTGACGTCAACAGCAAGCGGTCTAGTTTTTTCTTCAGGTAAAAACTCACTTTTTATTTTAACTGCAGCACACTTTTGCAAAAAAAATATAATTCCAGGTACTAGCGAAGAGATAACGGGAATTGCTAAAGATCAGGAAAGATCGCTAAAAATAATTATGATGGATGAAAAATCAGACATATGTCTTTTAATGGGTCCAAAATATAAAAATGAATCGTTTAATCAAATAATACTTGCAACTGAAGAACCTAAAATCGGCGATGACGTCTATACAGTTGCCAGTCCAAACGGTATTGGTGGCCATGGAATAAGACCTGTATTTACCGGTAAATTTGCTGGCTGTGACGGAGCTCATTGCATGACAACTATACCTGCTACTTTCGGATCAAGCGGGGCCGGAATATATACAAAAGACGGTGAACTAATTACAATTGTAATGGCAGTGACAGAAGGGTTTGAAAATCTAATATTAAGCCCATCCCAAATAGAAATACATAAATTTATAATTAATATTAATAATACTATAGATATTTATCAATATTAGAGGATTATATGAAATTATACATTGATAAAAATTTACAACTAAATGACAGACAGATCAGCATGACTTCAGACTTTTGTGTTTTTTGCGCAGAACATTTAAGAATTGAACCACCCTTTACTATCTACATGGTTTCAGATAGAGCTAGTCATGGAATATCAACAACAGCTATATACGAAATAGGTAACAACACCTGCAAAGTATATTGCAAAAATAGATCTTTGGCCGACTGCTTAAGATCTATTGCACATGAAATGACACATATGATGCAAGACCAGTTTGGTTTAATAAAGGGCAAAATAAGAGATGCAGGTGGTTTTCATGAAGACCAAGCAAATTCAAAAGCCGGAGAGATATTAAAGCTTTTTGCTAAGAGTAGCCCTGAAAGAAAAATGATTTATGAAAGAAAAAACTAGCCTACTTTTACGTGCCAGTGTGGGTTTTTGTAACCCGTCTCATCATTTATATTTATTTCTACGCCCTTATTTCTAAATTCTATAGCAACATCATGAATAATTTTACCAATATGTTTATGGCCTATTGATCTTATGTCAATAGCTTTACCTGATGCATGAGACGATATTGGTCTTGCTTTTAATATTGCAATAGCTTTTGTGTATTCATTTGTTTCAGTAAAAGAATCGCCAACTAATTTTGCCATAACATCATCTCTATATAACCCAATAAGATAATCAGTTCCTCCATTTTTACCACCGTGAAGCTTCCAGTTGTTAAACATAACCCTAGCTTGACCACGTGGTCCTCTAAAACCGCTTGTTACCTTCGGCTCTGGTGTGTATCCTTTTTCTTTTGCGTACTCTTTTATTCTTGCTACAAACTCTTTTGTTTTTGGTAGTAGTTTGCCAATGTTTGCTTCTTTCGCTTCTACATAGTTTGCATTATCTTCATCGTCTTTTAAAAATTCTTTTTCTTTATCTGGCAGATATGGATTCATGCTTTGTATTTGAGCTGATCGCTCAACCAATAATGAAAAAATAATTTTTCTAATGGATAGTTCAGAAAGCAACATAATATTATTTACCCTAGTAACTGTTTCATTATTGCGTTTCTTACTAGCCTTCTTACATTACTGTTTTCGCTTAAAGGATACTTTCCAGCTGGGAGTCTAATTTGCATTCTAAGTTTATCAAAAACAATTCTAGCACTTTCGTTAAACTCATCATTCAAAACTTGTGCAACTAATTTAGATAGTTTTCCAAAGTTTCTACCCGATCGATTTCCAAATCTTTTTGCTTCTTTTGCTTTTTTAACTTTTGCCATACCGTTCCGCTTAATGTCAATTTGCAACTCATAGACTGTATCCACATCAACAGTTCTTCCGTCTCTACCGGAAAAAATGTCGTATTCTTTCATATTATCTAACAGTCTTTGAGATAATCTTGTATTAAAAGAAGGAAAAACATCTTTTAGCAATGTTGCGTCTTTAAGTCTTTCTGCATTTAATGGATCCGGAACATTATTTTCAATATTTTCATTGTTAAAATCAACACCAATTTTAATGTCTTTTAAGCTTTTTCCGCCCATCGACATGTCGATATCTCTAGGCGTTGTTTCTTTATCAGGTAATTTTTGAGTGTCAGCTTGGCCACCAGATTTTTTGCCGCCACTACCGCTTCCGCTTCCACCCGCTCCACCAGAACTCATCTGTTCGGGCTGTTTTTTGCCGTAGTATACGTTATTGTAATAGGCGTCTAGACAAAATGCAAGACAACCACAACTTGTCTTTGTATATCCGGGATATGTACTAACCATAGAACTAGATATGTCTTGCCATTTTGAAACTTGACCGCTAGTAACAACAGAAGCAATTGAAAGAGTTGAAAATGTTGTATGAGTTTTAAAAACACTCACAACAAATTTACTCCACATTCCACGAGTCTCGGGACCTTCGACACCATCGATTTTAATACTAGGAAATGCCAAGTCTCTAGAATCAGAGTAAGCATTCATAACAGCTTGAAATCTACGTATACATTCTTTTTTTGAATTACTAATTCCGTTAATGTCAGCGGGTAAAGGAGTGATTGATAATTCTTCTTCATCTATCGCCACTTCTTCAGGCGGGAAAGGGATTGATATCAATCTTGATTCATCAACTAAAGTTTTGCTTATATCTTTAAATTGCTTATTTAGCTTTCTATAAAGATCTGGCGACAGCATGCTTTCTTCTTGCATTGTAAACTCTGCTTCGTCAAAAAAGAAAAACAATGATGATCCTAGGGCTAAAGTTCCCAAAATTACCCACCCAGGACCAGGAATTAGTGCCAATGTGCTACCAATAACTGGAAGAAATGCTCCTGTTCCTGCAGCAGTACCTG
>TARA_R110001592_G_scaffold90460_2_pt1 | contig 14679 bp, 19 predicted proteins | sample TARA_R110001592 | Tara Oceans TARA_R110001592 (sample SAMEA4398387) | marine metagenome | biome: Polar Biome; feature: [SRF] surface water layer (ENVO:00010504); material: water (ENVO:00002006), including particulate matter (ENVO:01000060) such as... | depth 5 m
CACCACGATGCAGCTTAAAGAGCAAAAACAGCAGCTTTTGCTTGAACAGAAACGTGCATTGCTCGCCTTAGAGTTTGAGCGGGAGGATGAAGACGGGAAGGGCAGTGGCACATGGCAGGCGACACTTGCAAGCTTTGGCAAAGAGAAGGTTTTTCCATTTCATCAAAAGAGGGTAGAGCAGGCGCAAGATGATCTTGCTAAGGCCAAAGAGCAACTGGCATCCATGAGCCTTATGGATCGGATGATTGGCAAGAAGGCAGCCTATGAAGCAGAAATACAGGTCAAAGAACAGAATTTGAAAGAGGCGCAGGATTCTCTTAAAGAGATCAAATCAGATAAAAAAGCACTGGCCGCTCAATTAGAAGAGATTGAGAACGCGCGCGCGGTGACGGCGGTTCGCACAGCCCAATACAAACAGGAGCAGGGCGAAGCGGTGGCACTTCAAGCAACGCTTGAAAACCGTACGAATATTGAAAAAATCATCGGTGCAATTACAGGCAAAACCAAAGAACAGAGTGCGCGCCTTGAAGAGCTTCAGGGGAATATAAAAACCTATGAGGCTGATAAGCGTTTGGAAGAAATCAAGCAGCGGCAGATTGATCGGGCGCGTCAGGCTGAGGAAGCCAAAGAAAGAGATCAATCACGCTCGAATGATAACAAGGCAGATATAGAAGCTCGTAAGCAGCAATATCTGAAAGACGCGGCCAAAGAGCGTGAAGATAAATCCAAAAGTCATAGCCAGAAGCAGACGCGCGAAGAAGCGCCTGCCGAAAATTTGCCCGAAAACGATAAATCATTATCGGTGGAAGAGCGTAAGCAGGCTTATCTTGATCGGATGCAAGAACAGCGTGAGAAAGAAGCTGCTCAAAAGGAGCAAGAGCAGGAAGCCGAAAAATCTTCTTATGAGAGCCTGCCGGAGAATGATACTTCATTGTCTAAAGAGGAAAGAAAAGAAGCCTACATTGAGCGCGCACAACAAGAGAGCGAGCAAAGTCCTGATGATGGAAAAGGTCGGGGTAGGGAATAGACTTGATTAATATAATTTCTCATAATACCTAAATGTTTGGTTGCACGGACGTTTTAAGACACTAGGAAAAAGCGCGGTAGAACAGGCTTTACTGGATTTCTTGATTACGGTTGTGAAAGATGCCTGTTGGGGGGATGAGGACATTGCCGAGCTTTTTGGCCACATGATCCTGAACTTCCTCACCAACTACGCCTGGAAAGTAGCGCGCACGGATATCGATTATCCTATCTTGCGCCTGTTTGACCAGAACAAAATATCTCGCGGGAACACCCATCCTGTAAAAGAGGTCGCTTAAAACTCATTCCCCGCTCCCACTCCTCCATATAAGCTAGGGGCGGGGAACCACTCAAACACAGAACCAAGAGCGGATGAATTTCTGGACTGATCGGTTCTTTTTGTGTTAAGATACGCATATGGCGAGACCCTTAGAATTCGACAAAGATAAAGTTTTGGATAAGGCTCTGGATGTTTTCTGGAACAAAGGGTATGAGGCGAGTTCGCTGCAAGACCTGTTGAAGGCGATGCGCATATCCAAAAGCAGCTTTTACCAATCCTTTTCAAGCAAAGAAGAGCTTTTTAAGTCCTGCCTCAGTCGTTACCGGGAGCAGGTCGTCAAGGATATAATGAAGGGTTTAAGCGAAGCGCCCTCCGCTTATGCTTTTCTGGAACATTTGTTTTTTGATATTGCCGAAGACTATAGAAAAGTTGCGGATAAAGGCTGCCTAATGATCAACACAGCTGGAGAATTCGCGCAGCGTCACCCCGGCATCGCACAACTGGTCAAAGACAGTCTTTCACAAACCCAGACCCTGTTTCAGCATGCAATTGAGCTGGCGCAAAAACAAGGTGATATTTCGGGAGATAAAGATCCCCAGGCTATGGCCGAATTCCTACTTTCAAATTACGTCGGCATTAAAACGCTGGCAAAGGCCGGAGTAGATAAGTTGGCTCTGAAAGCCATGATTGATACGATATTCAAGACACTAAAAACGCCTTAAAAAATTTCACTTGATTTTGGACCGATTGGTCTGTTATTGTTAAATTATGGACCGAATGGTTCAGTATTTTAATTAGAGAAAGGATATTCGACATGATGCCGTCATACACCGATTTTTATACGCTCTTGTTCAGCTTCGTGTTGGGCGGATTTTGTCTGGAGGCACTGCGCCGCACCGAAACCGGCTTATCCAAACCTCAGAAGCTTGGTTTACTTACCCTTATTACACTTTGGCTTTTCGGCGTACACATGTACGTTAGCCAAAAGCTGATCCTGCCAGAAGATGTTAGTTCTCTTGGCTTTATGGCATTTTTAGTCGTTGGTGTCGGTGCCGTCAGTGGCCTGCTCTTTCTTACACCGATCAGGGACAAAGTACTTTCCATCCGTCAGGAATATCTGATGCTGATTCAAGGCTTGCGGGTATTCTTCGGCATGGGGTTCCTCATTCAGGGCGCGCTCGGCATCATGCCGCTTTATTTCGGAATTACGGATGGATTCTTTCATATCACATCGGCTTTTCTGGCACTAAAGGCCGGACTGCTATTGAACGTGAAAGATAGCGGTTGTAGCGGTAAAAAGGGCCTGTGGACGGCCAATATATTCGGCCTGAGCGATATCGCCATTGTCGTGTACGGTCTGTCTTTCTATCTGCTAAAAGATGTTGGGCCGCATCACGGCGTGATGTATGCCGCGCTGTTCGCTGCACCGATTTTCATCAACGCGCATTTTGTTTCCATCTACAAGCTCCTAACAGACAAAAAATAGGAAGGGTCTCTAACGTGAATGCGCCCGTGCAAAACCCGATCACAGGAAATGAACCTGTTGAGGATTTGTCAAATCCCGTTCAGGCCTTGAGCGAATTTTACAACGCCTTTAACGGCCGGGAATTTTCTCTCATGGAGCAAAACTGGATAGCCTCACCGGAGGCCTCCATGTCCAATCCTCTTGGCGGAATCAGGCGCGGTTGGGAGGAGATTAAAACCGTTTATCAAAACATCTTTGTTGGCACAGCCCGCGTTTATGTCGAATATTATGATTATACCATCGCGCAAGGAGAAGGTTTTTTTCAGGCGGTTGGGCGGGAGCGCGGTTATTTCGAGATCGGCGAGACCTGCATTGATCTGAAAATCAGAACATCGCGGACCTTTGTCATGCAAGAAGGCCGTTATAAACAGCTCCACCACCACGGCTCTATAGAGGAACCGGAGCTTCTAGCACACTATCAGCAGGGCGTTTTAGCGCTCAAGGAAGCTTAAAAATGCCCAGTGTTCATTTTAGGCTGACTCCCGAAGGCTTAACGGCGGAGAAAAAGAAGATTCTGATCCGCGAGGTCACGGCACTTTTGAAGCGAGTGCTTTCCAAGAATCCAGAAACAACCATCGTTACAATCGAAGAAATCGCCACCGATAACTGGGGTATAGCGGGCTTTGCGCAACGGTCTGCGCTGCCGGGAAATCTGGGTGGAAGGCGCACAGCGCTATCGTAATCCCGATGAAGATGTACCGCAGGATTTCGAAGAAAAGCGGCATGATTATTATGAAGATTTAACGCTGCCGCTCAGCGCGGGCAATTTTATCGACGACCTGAAAACCCGTATGGAAAAGGCGCTACGCACTTTTGACAAGGGCTTGTACAAAAATGACAAGGTTTCATCTGTTTGCACGGTAAAAACCTAATTAAAGTGTCCCCTCTGGAACCGCAGCCTGAACCAGCTTTTCTACGGCAGCTAAAATCGCAGGTGATGGCACAATGGCCGATGACCAGTTTGCTGTATGTTTTGAAAGAGGCTGACTGTCAGACTGGCTTTACAGATGTTCTTAAAAGCTATGGGACACGGGAAGTGTTGCCGCGCGATATTCTCCAAAAGCGCCTGTTACTCTGCCTCTACGCTTTTGATACAAATACTGGTCTGAAACGGGTTTTGGCCGGAGGCACTGATATTACGCATGATGAATTACGCTATATCAAGGATCGATATATTCAAAAAGACGGACTAAAAGCGGCTATTTCTAAGGTTGTCAATGCCACTTTACAAGTCCGCAAATCTCAAATATGGGGAGGGGGAACGACATCCTGTGCATCCGATTCCAAAAAACTTCATGCTTGGGATCAAAATCTCATGAGCGAATGGCATGTGCGCTATAAAGGCCGCGGCGTTATGGTGTACTGGCATGTTGAAAAAAATTCGCTGTGCATTCACTCTCAGCTTAAACGCTGCTCGTCTTCGGAAGTCAGTTCCATGATCGAAGGTGTTCTCCGTTACGATACCAACGCCGGTATTGAAAAAACACCCGATCAACTGGGAATTGATTTCGCAACAATATGACCAGATGGTGAAATATGCCACGGCTTTACAAAAGGGAACGGCCAGTGCGGAATCTATCCTGAACCGTTTTACCCGTAATAACCGGCAACATCCGACATATCAGGCTTTGGCGGAACTGGGCTGGGCCGTCAAAACCATATTCCTGTGCGAATATCTGCACTCGGAAGAGATGCGGCGGGAAATTCATGAAGCTCTGAACGTGGTTGAGAATTGTAACAGTACCGTGGATTTCATCTTTTTTGCCCGTGGCAATGAGATTTCATCGAACCAGCTCGAAGCACAGGAGCTTTCGATCCTGTCTCTGCACCTTCTGCAAGCCTGTCTGGTTTACGTGAACACAATCATGATCCAGCAGGTTTTGTCAAAACTGAATATGATGGGTAAAATGAGGGAGGAAGATTTTCGAGCGCTCACGCCTCTCATTTATGGACATTTTACACCCTACGGCTCATTCGATCTGGATATGGATCGGCGGTTGTTTCCAGAAAACGATAATTTGTTGCTGGCCGCATAGTCTTTACAAAAAGCGCTTTTTGTTTAGAGTAATGAAATAAGAAGCCAATCATTCCAACGAATACAGGCATGCTAAAAAACCATGACCAACAGGCTAAATGTAAAGAGTGATAAAAACACCGTTGCCGATGCACATGAGCGCGGTAAGAATTTTCTGAGCGAAAAAGAAATTGAACAACTTCTCAATGCTGCCCGCAAAAATCGACATGGCACACGTGACCACCTCCTCCTGCTCATGATGTATCGACATGGATTGCGGGTCAGCGAAGTTATATCCATCAAACTGGCCGATCTGAATTTACAGCAGGGGAGACTCTGGATCAGGCGGCTGAAAAATGGATTATCCGTTGAACAGCCATTAGCCGGTGATGAGCTTCGTGCCATCAAGCGTTATCTCAAAATCAGAGATAGTGCATTGCTATGGCTGTTTTTGAGTGAGCGCGGCCAGCCTATGACGCGGCAATCGGTCAACTATATCATTGCTACGGCGGGAGGGCGTGCAAAGCTTGGCTCTGTCTATCCCCACATGCTGTGCCATTCCTGTGGTTTCTACCTTGCCAATAAAGGCTATGATTTACGCTTGATACAGGATTATCTTGGACACCGTGATCCTAAGCACACAGCCCATTACACCCGTGTCGCTTCTCACCGTTTCGAAAATTTATGGAAGGATTAGCCATGGAGGAGAATGTTTTATTAAAAAATCCGTTTGAAAATCTCAAATTCCGATACCCTTGGCGAGACTATCAAGAGCGGGTTCTGTATGAATTAGAAGACCATCTTGATGACGATCACCTACATGTCGTCGCCGCACCGGGTTCGGGCAAGACGATCCTTGGCCTTGAAGTTATGCGAAGGCTGGGGAAACCAAGTCTTATACTCGCGCCGACAATCACTATTCGTAACCAATGGATTGAACGTTTGATCTCTATGTTTTTTCCAGGGGGCACCGCTCAACCAGACTGGGTTTCAAAAGACATTCGCAATCCTAAGCACCTGACAGTTATTACTTATCAGGCTCTTCATGCCGCGTTTTCTGGTGAAGAAGAGGAGGATGAAGAAAATGATGTAATTGAAGAAGAGGAAGAAGGTGCTCAAAAAATAAAAGCCAAAAAGTCAGAAAAAGCCGACGTTATTGCTCTTCTTAACAAACAAAAAATATCAACGATCGTTTTGGATGAAGCACACCATTTGCGCAAAGAATGGTGGAAGGCTCTGACAGACCTTAAAAAAGGGTTGGAAGAAACAACGATTGTTTCGCTCACAGCAACGCCGCCTTATGATGTCGATTACAAAGAATGGCAACGTTATGAAGAGCTGTGCGGCCCTATTGATACTGAAATATCTGTGCCGGAGCTTGTAAAACGCGGTGATCTATGTCCGCACCAAGACTATGTTTACTTCTCCTTGCCGACACAAAAAGAAGCAGTAAAACTGGAACAATTCAAGAATGACCTAAAACAGTTTTTAGAACGCCTGAAAAATGATCAAGGCTTCTTGGAAATTGTATCTGCCCATAGTTGGGTGAATGACACCGAAAACCACATTGAGGGTATACTATCCGAACCACAGTTTTTTTCTTCGATTATCATCTTCCTCAATGCGTGTGGCTTTAAGCCGCCAAGATACGCCTTAAATGTTCTTGGCATAGGTAAGGCAGACATTCCAGAGCTTGATGCAAAATGGCTGGAAGTGTTTCTGACAGGGTTTTTGTACACACACGCCGAGCAACTCATTGATCATGAAGAAAAGTTAAATGCCATCAGGAAAGAGTTAAAGCGTATTCGGGCAATTGAACGGCGAAAAGTCATTATCGACAACACCAAAGACATTAAGAAGATGCTTGCAAGCAGTTTGGGAAAGCTGGAAAGCATTGTTGAGATTGCAAAAGCGGAAGCAGAGCATTTAAATGATAATCTGCGAATGGTTGTTTTGGCTGATTATATTCGTAAAACAGAATTGCCGAAAAATGCCAATGATCTGCGCCCGATTGATAAGATTGGTGTTGTACCCATCTTTGAGTATTTGAGACGCGCTCAAATAAGCGGTGTTAAACTGGGGGTGCTCACAGGATCAATTATCTTCATTCCAAAGCAAGCCAAGCCGCTTGTTGAAAGTGTCGCAAAAACTATGGGTATTCCTGCATCACACATTCGCTATGGCTCGGTAGTTCATGATGAAAACTATCTGCGTATCAAAATAAAGGGTGAGCAACGGCAAAAGATTGTTCATCTGATTACCGAAGTCTTTAATGCTGGCGGCATCACGGTTTTAGTAGGCACACAAGCCCTACTTGGCGAGGGCTGGGATGCGCCTTCGGTGAATACCCTGATCCTTGCAAGCTATGTTGGCTCTTACATGCTGTCCAACCAAATGAGAGGTCGGGCCATTCGCATTGATCCAAACGCGCCAAATAAAGTTGCGAATGTTTGGCACCTCGTGGCCGTAGATACAGAAACCATGCAAGAGATAGTGCGGTATTGGTTTACAGGGCAAACGGATCGCCGGAAACACTTCGATCCTTTCGATGAGATTAAAGAAGATTTAGGCCACGATGTGCAAAAGTTGCGAAGGCGTTTCAGGGCGTTTGAAGGGCTCTCTTACCACGATCCCATTATCATTGAAAACGGTTTCAAACGGCTTGGGTTATCGAAAACCCAGTGGGATGATAAAGGCGTTAAAACGCTGAACGATGACATGCTTGCCCGTGCTCGTGACAGAGAAAGTTTACCGGAACGATGGGGGCAAGCACTCGAAGGATCAAGTCCCCGGCCAGAAATGCGTGAAAAGGTTGAAACAAACGCCGCCCCAACGGGCTTAGCCTTTATGGACACACTCAAATATATGGTCATGAATGCTCTGATAGGCGGTGCCGCATGGGGAATGTCAGTATTTAGAGGCCATCATTCAGGAAGAGAGCTTTTTCTCTTGCTTGTGGTTGGGCTAGGTATTGCGGCGATCTATGCGTTTCCGAAATTAATAAAAGCCCTCTATCTCTGGATTAGAAACGGGACGCTGGAAAACAGCATGAAACAGGTTGGTTGGGCTGTTTTGGAAAGCCTACAAAACATGGATTTGATAAAAACCAACCCCCGCAATTTAAGGATCGAAACAGTCAAAGATAAGATTGGTGTTGTGTATTGTAGGCTGGAAGGCGCAACAACGATTGAAAGGCGACATTTTCTGGAAGCTATGCAAGACGTTCTCGGCCCGGTTGATAGCCCACGGTATCTGCTTGTCAGACAATCTTACTTAGGCCGTTTGTTGCAAGTTGATTATCATGCTGTTCCAAGCGTTTTAGGGCAAAACAAAAAGAATGCTGAGTTTTTCACAAAAAGATGGAACTATTATGTCGGGACTGCAACGCTTGTTTATACAAGATCGTTGGAAGGGCGCGTAACACTGCTTCAAGCAAGAACAAGAGCCTTATCATCGGCATTTAAGAAAAAAACTGACCGCATTAGTGTTTGGGAATAAGTAAGTTTTGAGCTCATATGACAGCTATGCTCACTTTACCCCAAAAAGCTATTTCGGCCATCGCGTTCAATGCATCTATAACGTTAGATGGAAAGCATGGCGATAAAATGCCATTGTTTGAGACAATAGATAAATTAGCTGAGAAGAAAATTGAATTAAGCGGTCTTTCATCCAAAGGGTAGGAATATTTCCTATAAATTATATTTTCGCTGTTTTTAATGTTTTAGAAATAGTTTGCATTTAAACTAAGAATATAATATTTCTATATTTAACACAGCCGCCACGCCTATCCACGGAAGCGAAACCTTGGCGGCTTTCTTTTTGCCTGAAATCATTGTGGGAATATGCCTGAAAACTATTCGAAGCCGCCGCTTACATTCAAAAAACAAATAGATCAGCTCGTAAAGCGCGGTCTGATAGTTGATGATGAATTGAAGGCACAAGCAATATTAGCAGCTATAAATTATTATAGATTAAGTGCGTACTGGTATCCATTTCGGAAAAAAGATGCAAATGCAATTATTACAAGTGAGTTTAAGGCCAATATAAATTTCGACGATATTATTGCTCTTTATGAATTTGATCGTCATTTGAGATTATTACTTATAGATGCCATAGAGCGCATTGAAGTTGCTGTTCGGACAAGAATTTCTTATGTATTGGCGCATAAATATGGTGCTTTTGCACACACGGATTCTAACAATTTTCATCCAAAATTTTGGCACAATGATTGGCTTACAAAAGTAGAAAGCGAAACTAATCGTTCAAGCGAGGAGTTCATTACACATTATCAATCAAAATATAATGGATTTCCAACGCTTCCTATATGGATGGTCACGGAGGTTATGACTTTAGGCGCGCTTTCAACTGCGTATAAGGGCATGAAAAACGATGATAAGAAATTAGTATCTAAAGAATTTGGATTACACCATAAGCAACTTGCTGATTGGTTACACGTCTTAACTTACATTCGGAATATTTGTACGCATCATGGACGACTTTGGAATAGAGAGTTGGCAATTAAGAGTGTGTTGCCTAAGAATGCTTTATGGAGACACCCAGTTACACCGACAAATAAAAGATTGTTTTTCGTTTTATTGGTTATTCGTACATTACTTAAGCCGCTAGATATGGGAGAAAATTGGCATCAGGATGTAACAAAACTGATTGAACCTGTTGCTCAAAATCCGTTATGGCGAAATGCAATGGGATTGCCGGAAGATTGGAAAAATCATCCATTGTGGAATTAAAAAACAGAAATTATTTTCCGTAAGTAATATTATCACTCAAAAATTTTATGAAATTATTCCTATAATATCCAGCACTACTCTTGCTAAGAATATTCTGAAATTTCTTTCCACCCTCTTTTTCTATATCGTTTAACAACGATATTATGAGCAAAGAACGGGTAAATTAACCAGACAAGGCCGTCTGTTGGATCAAGCAAAATGAGGCAAATAATCGCATGTAACCATACGCGTTTGTATAGCAGATATATCGGGCAAAGTAGCAAACACCATAGAAACGCATTTTTTACAACTTCGATACGTCCGTTGTTGGGGTTTCTGAATTTCATGCGCTTTCGTCGTTGCTTTGTAGCTCTTTCGCTTTTAACTTTAGCCTTTCTAGGGCTTGTTTATATTGTGGTTCTTCAGCTCCTTCAATCGGAATTATTTCAACGTGTTCAGCGCAGTCAGTAACGTGTATAGCTTCTGATTCATATGTGGCATTTCCTTTTAAATGATAAGGACGAACCGTTGTTAATTGTGCTCTGAGGTCTTTATCTATCCAATATATATATACGCCATCATTTTTCATATTTTTAAGCCCCTACTCTGGCTACACCCTGTTTTCAATTTTTTGAGGCATTAGTTGATAACCCATGGCTTGCATAATGGCATTTATATTTTCCAGTCTTGGGTTTCCTTTATTGGACAGCGCCTTTTGTAAGCCTTGGCGTGTTATGCCAACAGCTTCAGCTATATCTGAAATCCCTTTAACTTTTGCAATAATGCGTAGAGATGCAAGTAATGATGCTGTATCACTATCTTGTGCGTACTCTGCAAAGAGTTCGGTTATATATGTATCAATCTCTTCAGGATTGTTCTGAAAATATTCGGCTTCAATATCATTGAGGCTTCTAAAATTATTCTTTGTCATTGTCTGTGTACTCCTTCCAGCAGAGCTTAGCGAATTTAATATCTTTGCTTTGGCTTCCTTTGTCGCCGCCACAAATAACGATTATGATATTCTCGGCATCTTCTCCAAAATAAACACGATACCCGGAGCCGAAAAACATTCTCAATTCTGAAAGCCCCTCCCCGATCGGTTCACAATCACCATAGTTGCCTTGTTCAAGTCTTCTCAGGCGGGTCAGAATTCTGCGACGGCCAGATTTGTCGCGTAGCTTATTGAGCCATTCAGTGAAGGGTTCTTTTCCTTCTTTATCACAGTAGATAATAATTTCTTTTGGTTGTACCGCCTGTGCCATATCTGAGCCTTATATATTTGTATTATATCACCGCAAACTATAGTTTGCAACATTGTTCAGTGTGATTTTTGTTTTTCACTTTGTATTACACCGTAAATGTAACAAAATACTGGATTTATTATAGGCTAACATTGCCTAACCCCCTACCCTAACAGCCGTTTGAAAAAACCCTTAGATTTCTCTTCTTTTAAGGCTTGTTCTTTTGTCGTCACCATTTTTTTTAATTTTCTATTTTCTTCTTCGAGCTTGAGCGCTTTATCTTCTATTTCCTTGGCTGACTTTTCTTGGTTAGCTATACGCTCTTCGAGAGCTTTCAACCCTTTTTCCCAGTCCCCTGCTCCTTTACTAGATTGATTCTCCAGTAAAAGCGTTATTCTCTTTGACTGGTCTTTCTGATCTTGTAAATCCTCACGAATCTCTGATTTTTCTTCTTCAAGCCGTTTTATAGTTTTATCTTTTTCTTCCAGTAGCTTATCCCGTTCGGCTAACAGTAAGTCTAACACTTCTTTATTAACCCCTGAGCTAACACTTTTTTTGCCGTTAGTTAGTGTTAAAGATGAACTGTTATCTAACGGGTTAGCTTCCTGTTTCTTGGGGTAAACCCTAAAGAGTTCGGCAGGGTCAATTTCATAAACCCCACTATCATTCTTACTGGCCGAAAGTCTACCTTTTTTAATGGCAGCGGATAAGGATGGTTTAGAAATTCCTGCTTCTTTAGCAGCTTGCCCTAGTGTAAGTTTCATGGTGTTAGCCTTTGTAAATATTGCTAGTAAGTTACCACTGTTAGCCAATTAAAACATTTTGACAAGCTAACAGCCTTACAGTATTAGTTAATAGCGTTGTATTACAGTTGTACACAGATTCGCTTACTAGATACTAACAGGCTATTTGACGTATAACTAGAATCACAGCGTAATTATCCCCACGGTTTCGGATCAAACGAAGCTAAATCAAATAAATTCAGAGGAGAGGCAATAAGACTTCTAGTCTCAATATACTAAAAAACCGCCGTTGGCGCGGCGGTCTTTAAAATTGGAGCAGTACTCCTAATCTCGTAAAATTATAGTACTGCGCTGTGATTATTCATGCAAGTCAAATATGATTCTGCAACGGAATTTTGCATGCTTATTCACATGAGATAACAGAAGGCGCGCTTATAAATGTACTATGCAATATATTACACAAAACACGACACTATCTAAACACTATCACAAGAGCAGAGGAGGGCGCTCAGGTTCTTCAGCCCTTCGTCATTCCATTGAACAGTGTGAGGACTTCACAGGATTAGAGGCTAACGTGAACCGTTATGATCTTCTCTTGCTGGTTAAACGCATAGGGAAGAAGTCCGGCTTCACCCCACGTATGATTTCATTGCTTGATTATTATATGAGCTTTACGAGAGATTGTGACTGGGAGCAGGGGAGTTCCCCGATCATCTATCAGTCCCTTTCAAAGACAGCATTAGATAATGGGGTCACAGAACGCCAAATCCAGAAACTAGAAAAGGCCTTGTTCGAGGCAGGAGCGCTAACATGGCATGATAGTGGCAATCATCGCCGCTATGGAAGACGTGACGATAAGACAGGGCGTATTCTATATGCTTATGGCGTTGACCTAACACCATTGGCTTACATGAAAGAACAACTGGAAGAGAAGCTCCAAGAAAAACGCATGTACGATGAAGCGTGGATGGAGACCAAAAGACAGATATCATTCTATAGAGGCCAAATCCGCACCATGATGAGCGAGATGGAAATATCCATGGAAGAGGAGGGGATAGATTACAGCCGTGAACTCATTGACCTTCAAAACCAATATGATCCTATATCCATTCAAATCAGAACCTCATTAAAGTTGGATAGCACCAGAGAGCTGCTTGCAAAGCATAAGGAACTATATGATACGGCGCGATTCACATTAGGTTCACATGTTGATTCTAAGTCATTGAAAGAGATTCATAAAACAAATAAAGGTTCATCCAGAAGCGAACCAGAGTTCATTCACTATAACTCTACAATAAAGAAACAATCTAATAAATTAGATACAAATAGAGCTGAAGCTCAAAGCTTTCAAAAAAACAGTAATAATGAAATTTTGGGACAAGAGATCGAACAAGACAGGCTAGAAGATCATCCAGAAAATGAAGAAGAAGCCTTAATCCTCAAAACAGGATTACAGCATATTACGCTTAAACAAGCCCTCAATGCTTCAAGTGAGAAGTTCAAAGATCACATGCCGATGGAAGAGCGTCCGATGAACTGGAATGATTTTGTTGAGGCGGCCTACCGAATGAAAGGCGAGCTGATGATTTCTCAGTCTTCTTGGGCGAAGGCTTGTGGTTTGTTAGGGCGTTCAGGTGCAGCAATTTGTTTACTTCTGACCGATCAAGCGCAGCAAAGGGATATCAAACCCGTTGAAAAGACTGGTGCTTACTTCAATGCGATGATTAACCGCGCGAAAGAGGGAGAACTTCATCTGCACAAGTCAATCTTTGGGATATTGCAGAAAGAATTTGGAGACATGGAAGCTGTGTAAGGTTAGTCTTAAATAAATACGGAACAGTGAAGGGGAATAAGTTTGGATAGAAAATATTACATATGTGTTCTGTTTTTAGTTTTGTTTATGCCTTTAAAGCACGCTAATGCAATGAGTTGTGTGAAGGAATATTCAACACTTAAAGAAATTTATATGAGGTATGATGTAATATTTTCTGGATATGTGAGGCCGAGTAAGACTAAACCTATCACCGAGTTTAAAATTACAGAATTATTTAAAGATAAAATTCGCGGGAGTGATGCAAAAATAGAAAGCCTTCAATACTTTCATGGCGGTTCTAATTATTTTTGGGGCGTGAATTTACATCTAGTAGACCCTGAAACAGAATATATTTTTTACGGCTCATTTCCTGATGATAATGATAAATGGATGATAGGACTTTCTCCGTGTTCAAAAACAAGGCTTTCTCCTGAGGGGCATATTTATCAGTTAAATAAGTGGGCAGAAGATCCTATTCAGTTTGAAGAAAAGACAGGAAAAACCATTCATTTAATATTTAAGGGCAAGGTTGTTCGTAAAGAAATATCTCAAAAGATAATACTAAAAAATAGGCATATGACTCGTGCAATTGCAGACTTTGAAATTCAAGAAATTTATAAGAATAAAGATACTAATCGTGAGACAGAAGAAATCAAAAAAATAACGGCTAGTATTGTAGGGTGCGAAAAAGAATACGAATTAGGTGAAGAGTATATTGTTTATGCTTATGGAGCATTTTCGTTAGAAGAACCTGAAAATAAATGGAAGCCAAACTTTAGAAGTACGTGCGGGGGAGCAAGAGGCGCAGATGATTGGAATATAAAGGAACGTTTGAGAAGGTTTGCTCGCGGCAATAGGCATAACAAAGACTAGGTCTTATTCTTTTTTATCTCTTCCTTGTGCTTAATCCTGCGAATTTCAGCCTCGGTCTTTGGTAAGGGATCAAGATCGAATAAGCTACGTTCTTTGTCTCCAATAACATATTCATCAATCAAACTTGCGAGCTTTTTGGCGAAGTCTGAATTGGGATTTTTGCGCATGTGGAATCCGGCCAGTGCCCCCATGATAACTTTACGGCGTGTGTCGCGTTTGCGCTCTGCCAGTTTTTCACGGGCTGTGAGGTCTGCGAGTTGAGCATCAATCTGATCAATCTTCTTTTGATAAGCTTGAATAATGGCTTCGCGTTTTTCTGCGAGTGTCTTTTCTTTGTTGTTCATGTCAGAATCCTGCACCAGTGTTATGCCCATCGAAAAATTATGGTGGTTGGTAAGCGTACGGTGAAGGCCGTCTATTTTGATTTTTCGACTGGTGTC
>TARA_R110001592_G_scaffold77811_3_pt1 | contig 14678 bp, 16 predicted proteins | sample TARA_R110001592 | Tara Oceans TARA_R110001592 (sample SAMEA4398387) | marine metagenome | biome: Polar Biome; feature: [SRF] surface water layer (ENVO:00010504); material: water (ENVO:00002006), including particulate matter (ENVO:01000060) such as... | depth 5 m
ACGGTGTCTTTTTTAATTTCATGAATAGTTCTTACAATGAACATATCATTCTTTAATTTGGATACATCTACTTTCATATCAGTTACATTTGTTTTAAGGTCAATTAAAAGTTTTTGAATATCTTTTAATATCTCAGCATTTTTTGGTTTGGTTGATTTGTCCATAGATATATATTCTTTTATAGATATTTAATTTTATAAAATAATTATTAAATTTATTGAGTTTGAGCTAGTGCTGTCTGTTGTGTAGTAATTTTGGGGGCGATCTGTACTTGTTGTTTTTGCTGTTGTTCTGCCTTTTGTTCATTTGCTTTTGCTTGTTCTTTCTTTTTATCACCGCCGAATAATTCACCTATACCATCTAATGCTCCACCTACTAAATCTAATACTCCACCTACTAGTTCAGCAGGGGGGAACGCCACACCAGCTACATCTGCTATTGCTCCCCCTATTTGTGTTATATTACCTGCTTTCTCCCATCCATTATCTCCTGCTACTTTACCTGCTTTAAGGTCATCATATAAATCAATACCACCAGTTACAGCAGACCCTAATGCTCCTGCTCCTTTACCTACTTTATCTATCGCATCATCACTCAACCCTGTAACGCTTTTTAGACCTTTATGAATTAATGAACCACTTTCTCCTTTACCTTCATCTCCTACTGTTATAGATGCGTGTTCTTCTGCTGTAGGATTTGTATTAGATGATGGTGTTGCCGATGTGCCTTCAGGTGAAGCAGTAATAGGTGGTTCTGTTGTTGTGTTAGGTGGTTGGCTAACTTCTGGCGATGCGTCATCTTCTACGCCCACATTAACATCTCCACTAACTCCACCTGAAGACTCATCAATTTTACTTTTTAAAGCATTTGATTTACTATTTCTATTTTGACTCCATTCTTTATAAGATTTTAAACCTGATTTTACACCATGAACCCCTAAAAATCCATCAATACCAGTATGTATACTATTTAAAGTATCGGCTTCGCTCATTTTTGAAAGATTACCAGTTAAATTACTTTTTAAATCAACTATATTTTTTGCTATTTGTGAATTGTGATCTTGAACTGCTTGCTGATATTGAATCATAGAATTTCTATTCATATTACCAGCGGATATATCACCAGCATCATTAGAGTGTATATCCATTTTATATTATTATTGATATAATTATTTAATTAATAAAATTATTAAACAAAGTTAATATATTCTTTTAGTGAAATTATGGAACACCTGAACGGGATTTTCACTTAGCTTCATATACATAAATTGGTAAGGTTTACCTTTATGAACTTGATTATATAATTCTATGAATTTTTTATCTCCATTCTCTCCTAGTAATCCACCGTATTGTTCTTGAAGCTTAATGACTTCTTTGAAGTTCTGTTGTTTTCCTATACATAGGTCCCGTGTTTGGGCCCGAATTAATGGCGGTATATGATTTATTGACTGAACCGAGATAATACACATATCAATATAGTGTCTCATTTTTGTCATAAAATAGGCTAGTTTATTACTTCTTTTATTGAATTCAGGACTGATTATATCATCCATTACGAGACAATACGTCGGTTTGTCAGGGTCGTCTTTATCAAATTTACCCTGACCTTCTATAATTTCATCAATAAAACTATCTTCATAATGATCATCACAATCAAAATATTTATCAAGCATTTTCATTTTATTATCCATGTGTAATGTAGTGCTTAGAACCCTTATAATATCAAATCGGTCTTTAAAAAACGCAGGGTTACATAGACAATTTATTATTAAATTTGATTTAGATGACTTAATCGCCCCTACAATAATAAAGCACGACGGTGGGGCGGGGAGATTTGGATGTAAATCAGTAAATCTTTCTCCACCATCTAAATCTTTTACTTTCAAAATTTCAGGGGGTTTTCTATCCATTATATATTTAATAATATATTTTTTTTAGATTAAAAACAATCAGCATATTCACCAGCTACATCTCTCCATCCTAACTCTTTCTTTAATGAATTCTCAACATCTTTTTTATATTGTTGAATTTGTTCTTCTTGTTTCTTTTTTGCTTTTCTTTGTTTTCTTAAAGTTTCATATTGAAGTATAGCATCAAATTGAGCCTGTTTTAATTCATCTCTAGATAGTCCCTTAGGTGCTGGGGGTGGTGCTGGGGCTGGTTCTGGGGCTGGTTCTTTTTTCGGTTCTTTCTTCTTTTTAATCTTTTCTTCAATTTCATCCATTTCTAAAAGTTTCTTTTGTTTCATTAATTCTTTGTATTTCTTTTCTTGTGCTTTTTCTTCTTGTTTCTTTACTTTATTTTTACCGGATTGCTCCCTTGCTTTTTTCATGCGTTCTCTCATTGCTTCACGCTGAGCATCAGTATATACTCTTTTTTTACGTGGTTGTCCATTCTTATTTAATTTTACAGGTTTTATATTAGATTTCACTTGTGAGATTTCAGGTATTTTCTTAGGAGATTTCACTAGTGAGATTTCAGGGACACCTTCAGGGATTTCTGTTTCAATAGTATCTAATCCACCCACATCATTCATAGCCTTATCAAATATAGAATTAATATCTATATCTTCTTTTTCAACTGTAAGATGCTCCACGACATTAATTTCTTCTTCTTCTGTATCATTCATCTCAGGTACATCAGTATATATAAAATTAGGATTCTCTTCTCCTGTATCCGGATCTACGAATTGTAATTGTAATTCTTGCGGTAATTGTTCCATTATATTAAACAAAATATAAAAAAACTGATAAAAAAAACTTAAATATAAATAAATTAATTGATTAATTTAATTAGTTTTTATTAGAAACAATTAATCTCCTTTGCTTTTGATATACAACACTACAACACTCTGTCCGGTCAAAGCCGTACAATACTGCTCATTACTATAACAGAAAGATATATCAAAACTATTAATTTTAAACTCTTCACTGTTTCCTATATCTAAAAAGATTAAATTTTTCGGTTCATGATAGATACGTCCTGTTTCAACTTGTCCATCAAATCTTGGTAAATGAGCTATAATATTAGAACGATTACCCATCAAAGCATTAGTTACTTTAGTTGCTAAATTTTCAACTCTTAAAAATATTGTTCTTGCTGAAAGTAATTTAGGGACAGTATCACTTGTAAAGATTCGTCTTGTACTATTCGCTCCTGTTCCATAAGCATATTCCTTTGTAGGAGATGTAGTAAATCCTAACACAGTAAAACTATTTGCTCCTATAGATGGTATAAATGTTGAATCATCTTGTTTTGTAATTAAATAATTGTCTAAATTTATAACTTGATTAGCTCCGGTTAAAATTCCTTTGTAAGTTAATTTAGCAGTTACTCCCATATCATTCCACGATCTTGCTTCTAGATTTTGAGTTAATGATTCATTAGCACCTTCTTCTACAAAATTATACCATGAATTATCAAGAGCGAAAATATCATTCCCACTATTAACCGTTTGAACTGCTGTATATTCTTCAACTGTTAATGATTCACCGAAATCATCATCAGTAGCTTCAATATATAATACCGGATACATATTCCACATAGCTTGATTAATTAATTTAATATTTTCATCTTTCTCAAAACCTTCTCCATATTCATAAAGTATAGTTGGTGTATCTTCAGGATCTAACATTTCTATTTTAATCTTTTGTCCACTACAAGTGAATTTTACTTTTTGATACTCTTGAGCATTTTCATCAATATTATAGGGATACGGTATAGCATTATTACCATATACCATTTCTTGACTACATAAATAATATTTACTATCATTATCACCTAAACTACTATCTACCGGTGTATGATAAATTTTAAGATTATTCCCATCTCTACAAACAATTACATCATAGAAAAATTCATCGTCTAAATGTTCATCACTTCTTCCCCATGAAAAATAAGAAGGTTGAATAGATTCAACATCTTCAGCATAATTAACAAACCGAGATAATCCCACAGCCCATTGTTTATCTGCGGTTGCTGAAAAATTAACTGTTAAAACTCCATTATGTAGAGATATAGGATGTTCAGTAAGTATACCTGCTCTTGGGTATTCATTAAATTCAGTAGGTTCTATGGTTGTGAAGTCTGTTCCGTCCCATTCAAATCCTGAATAATCACTATCAAACCTTCCTATCAAAGATCCTATATCTTGTATAAATGATGAAGAAGGGACTAAACTAGATGCTAAATCATAATAATCATAATTAATTACATATCCTTCTAATTCATTTGTTGTAGCATTTCTCTTTATATCTGTAGATACTTCATTTCTTAATTGTGGATGAAAAATACGATTATTTAATTGTTTCGCTAATTTAGTCATTAATTCTTCACTAGTTAATTCTTCAACAACATTACCACTATCAATCAAAGGAGTTGGTATGGGTACCGATGTAGACTTAACATTAATATCATCCCCATCTTCAAGAGTTTCCCCATAATATTGATACATAAGATAATCATTACCGGCGAAAGCGATAGTCCCATCAAGATTATATTTTACACTTTGTAAAGCCACCTGTCCATTTTTAGGGATAGTATATGTAGATGATAAACCATTCCTGAAAGAAAACGGTTTAAAAATAGACTGACTGTTTGTTTGACTAGCATCATCTTTAGAATTACTACAAATTACAAGCGACATTATTTATATAATAAATAATATAATAAATTTAAAATATAATTTATTAATATAAAATGAATGGATTTACCCCTTCTTATAAATCAAGTGAAGATATTGTAATGCCTAAAAAGAATGATACAAAAATAAAACCACTAGAAATCTTTGATATGCCGAAGGTAAGCTCATCAACTTCAAGTAATCAAAAAACAAAAAAATCTAAACCTAAAAAAAATGAAAAAAAAATAACAAAGAAAAAGAACAAATATAAGAAATAAAATCTAAGTCTTTAATTATGGGGCTTGATTTTAAAGAAAGAAGATATTATGATGATGATGAAGAAAATGAAAAATTTATAAATATATATGCTTCACGTATATATTGTAGACATGGACAACCCAGCTATTATCCTTGCTTTAAATGTAAAAGAGATAATGAAATAAAAAATCAAAAGAAGTGTAAGAAATGTAAAGAACCCTTTGATCCTTTTAGATGTTTTGATGATTTTAATGAATATCACAGAAGTGAGATAAATGAAAATCTCACTTGTGAGACACAAGAACCACAATTTAATAATTTAAAGAAATCTAATTCATTTGAAAATTTAAAAAAAGAATATCATAAATTATGTAAAGTCCATCATCCTGATAAGGGTGGTGATGAAGAAACATTCAAAGAATTAAATAATTTATATCATTGTTTAGAAGAAAAGTTTTAGCATAGCTACCTTCGGTTTTAAGGAGAAATCATTTCTTCTTCACCGCTTTCATTTTTCATTTGTTTTAAGTCTTCTTCTCTATTTTTATAATCTGTTCTTTTATATATAATACATTTATCTAAGCCATTTGTTATAGCAGGCTTACTTATTGTATCATAAGATTTAAATTTCTTTCTAAATGTATTAATTATATCATCATCTATTGTTGGTGATTGTTCTATAAGTCTATCATATTCAGCTCTACAAATACTTAAAAAATCATGAGCATTAGTTCGTCTCATAGGATCTATCGCTAATTCAATTGATATATTACGTCCTAATTTAGACCATGATATACCTGATGCTCTATGACTTTCCATTGTTTCTGCTACTTTCAAGAAATTCTGTAATGTACCTAATATCCCTGCGAATATATTAATACCACCTACAATAGCAGAAGCCATCGGTCTATTTTCTTCTGTGATAAAACTATCCATACCCACATTTGCCGCTCCTGTTAAAGTTGATAAAATTATAACTGGTATACTAAAACAATGATATCGTGATCTATATTTCTTTTCACTTGTATTATGTAACCATCTATAACAAGAACCTTTTTCACTCCATTCAGCTAATAATCTTTCACATTCAGGACTCCATACTTCTAAAACTTCCGGTGGTGCCTTTACACTCATTTATACATTGATATTTTTTTTTATTTTTTTTATTATATTTTTACTCAATTAAATATATTTGGTATTATATAAAATGTCTCAATATTGGCGAGCAGATGATGTAGTTCAAATCGGTGAAACTAAAGTAGAAATATCTAGTGAAAATGGATTATCTTTTAGTGGTGGCCAGAAAATCTCTCTATTTGTACCCCCATCAGTTAAATTTATGGATGGTAAGAAATCATTTTTAGAATTTGACCTTAAACTTAGTCTTCCTGCTGGTGAAAAACCCACACTTCTACAATTAGATCACGCTGGTGCTGGTGTATTGTTTAGAAACCTACGTATTTACGATGGGACACGTGGTAATCTTATTGAAGAAATTAATGAATATGCTGAACTTGTAGCCTTGAAATATGATTATGATACGGATGCTTCTAAAAGAAATCTTCGTGCGTTACAAGAAGGGGGGACGGCTTACTCTGTCCCTAATAGTGGGTCTCTCGGTAATACTAAAAGTGAATACACGGACACCATGACTAATCCTTATTTCAAGCGTGGTGCTGGTAAATCGTCTGCTCTTACTGATGCTGATTTCACTAGTGTTAAATGTTGTGTAGGTATTCATAGCGGAGTATTTTCAGGAAAAATCTTCCCAGTTATGATGTCAAATGGATTATATTTAGAGTGGGATGTTGTTCGTCCTGAACAAGTTATTAAACAATTAGATACTGCTATTAAAGACCGCCGTTTAACTCTAAATCCTGTTTTCCATTCACTTAATGGTTCTACCACCGCCCCTAATACTTGGCCGGATGCTGCTACCCTTACTGACCCCATTTATATTAAACAAGATAATAACCTTGTAGGAGATGATTTAGTTGATAGATGCCCTTTTGTTGTAGGTGAATCTATTAATTTTATTAAAAGAAGTGATAAAACCGAAGCTACACTTACTGCTCCATTTGTAATTAGTGAAATTAATGCTTCTTCTAATGGACTACTAGAACTTAAATGTGCGAGTGCTATTACACAAAATAGCGGTGAAGCGATTGATCAAGGATGGAGTCTGTTTAGTACATCGGTATTGTCTCCCACTGTTGCTGGTGTATATAAACCATCTTTCACTATTTCTAATTTCAATCTTGTTGTTCATCAAGTAACACCTGACCCTAAAGTAGAAGCAGGTATGATGGCTAAGATTCGTGAAGGTAAGGCTATAGAGTTTGATATTCATTCTGTTACTAATTACAAGAATTCACTTTTAGCGAGTGATAGACAAACATCCTTTTTGGTTCATGCTCAAAATTCTCGGGCTAAATCAATTTTAGTATGTCCTACGGACTCAAGTGTATACAAATCTGCGAGTTTAATATCTAGTAATGGGACTTATCAAATTACAGATGATGAAGCTGATTTAGGATTAAATAGTAATCGTTCAGGATATTCTGGTATTTGTGATTTCTTAACTTCTGTTCAGTATGTAATTAATGGTAAGCTTGTTCCATCTCGTCCTGTATCTGTGAAGAAGTGTGCTACACGTGAAAGTATTGATGCTTTCCATATCTTTGAATTAGAAAAAGGATTAGATAATGCTGGTATTGTTCCACGTTCTTTTGTTAAATATCTTGAGAATTGGGTATTATCTCGTGGGTTCGCTATCGGTTCAGGTGCTATGGATATGCGTGGTAAAGACCTTTCAGTTCTACTAAAATATGAAGAAGCATCGGCTCCCACGAAACCGAAGATGATTAACTCGTTTGTGTTTCATGTAAGAAAACTGATGTTGAAAGGTTCAGGTGCTGTGGGTGTTATTCAGTAAATTCAATTAAATCTTTTTTTATTTATTTCTTTTTATTAAATATTATATTTTAAATAATATAAAATGAGCAGTAGATATATAAGTATCCGCCCTGATAATATTCCCAGTGATGGTAAAGTTAGTTTTAAAAATGGTTTCCCCGTTCTATCCTTCACCATTCAAAGTCAAAACGGTATCCTTAACCCTAAATCAATCCGTATAGCTGGTAATCTAGCTGTTTTTAAAGATAATGCTTCGCCACCTGCTCCTGTATTAGAAACGGACACCGGTGCTGATCGTGTTACTATGGATAATAGGCTCGGTATTTATAATGTTATGGATCAGTTAATTATTCGTCATAATAAATCAAAACAAATCTGTGAACACATTCGTGCGTATCCACGTTATTTACAGAGTTATTTAGGATTATCCAGTTCTAAACAAGATTTAATGTCTTTCATGGGAGCGACTAATTTAATTATGCCTAACCCTGAAACATTCTTTAAAACTGTTATTGGTAATGTTGCTGGTGTTACTGCTGATGAAGTTGTTAATAGTTTCTCTGCTAATCTAATGTGTGGATTTCTGGGGACTGGTGAGCCGATTAATCTTATGGAGTCATCTTTTGGGGGTATCCAGATTGAGATTCACCTTTCGCCTGATCAAGCGTGTCTATTTAATCCGGATGGTAGTAGTGCTAATGTTAGTGATGCTCATTATCAATTAAGTGAATTAGAACTCACTTGTGAGATTGAAGATGTCCCTGCTGATGAAATGGCTACATTGTCTAAACAATCATCCGGACAGCGTGAATTTAATACGATTACTTCTCTATATACATCTATTAATTCTACAAATGCTCAACTACAATTCAGTCTGGGTCTAAAACAAGTACAATCTGTATTCATGAATTTCTGTCCATCTTCTCATATTAATACAATTACACAGAATGGTAATGCTACGACTTATCCTTCTAAGCAGGGTGGAGACCTAGCATTCCTAAAAAGAATTCAGTGGCTACGTGGTGGTTCTAAATTTCCCTGTGAGTATGACATCGTAACTAATTTTGATAAAGATAATAATGTTGCTGTTGTAGACCCACAAGTATTAAAACAATTTGTTGATAGTGTAATTCCTACTTATATTGATGATAGATGTTCTGTATCATCCCAGAACAATAACCGAGCATATAATCTAAAGACGGCTGATGATAGTTATAATGATTTAGCAGATGGGGGTGCTTTATTCGGTATCGGTATGAAATATAGTCAGTTTAATACTGGAGCTGATTTCTCACGTGAACAATGGGGAGTATCTATTGAAAGTGATTTAACTGATGATTCACCACAATCGGTATTCATTTATGTTAAGAGTCGTGCTGTTTTAGTATGGTCAGGACAGGGGGTCCAGCTGATTCAATAAGTAAAATTATCAAAAATAAAATATATGTTTAATATAAAATGAGTTGCGATAAAAATGATATAATTATGTTTGTTGATGAACATTTTGATAATAAAATTGATAAAGATACATTTACATTTGTAAAAGAATTATATGAATATGTAAGTTTTTTATATGATGGAGATTATAGTGAAACAGATGATCTCACAAGTGAGAGCGATGATGAATCAACTGTGAAAGAAACATTAAAAATTAAAAAAGATAAAGAAGGTTTTTATTCATTAGATTAATATTTTCTATACAATTTTATTTTATTATTATTTTATTAAATTATTTATATAAATAACTATATAAATATGAGTGCTACAGGACAACCCCCTTTCGTAACTGATGAGCCACCGCCCCTAAATAAAGCTCCGCCCACTATGGGTAAATTTGACCCTACTATTCCGGATTTCTTGCGTCTTGGTTCTGTTCCGGTTAATTACATTCAAGAGATAGAAACTGATTTGCTAGAACCGGTTGTTTTTCAAGAAGGTTCAGGTGATAGTGTTACTGGATTCACTCGCTTCCAGCTTCAATCTAAAGGATTCCTACATTCAAAAAGTAAGGTGTTTATTTCACTAATTCCCCCTACTGATGTCTCTCGTGCTATGTATCCGGTTGGTGTCGGTGTAGGTAATCTCGTAGAGAAAGCAGTGCTGAAATGTGGTAATGTTGTTATTAATGAAATTTCTTCGTGGGATGGTTTACAAGCATTTCATTCTACAAGAATTTCTAATGAAAACAATGTAGAACGTGAGTTATATACGACTGGTCGTTGTATGAACCACGCCTTTAGATATGACATAGCTGATGCTGGTACGTCTAATGATGCTACACATTATGGTTTAGAAGTAGGACGTGATATTACTGATGATGGGACTACTAGTGAATTTTTACAGATGCCTTTTGCTACTATGGATGGTAGTTCTCCTGAACAATCTCCTAGTTATTCTATTGATATTGGTGATTTATTCCCTTTCATGAAAACAACTCAGCTCCCACTTTATATGATGGATATGCCCCTGACTATTGAACTAACATTTAGACCACCGAAGACGCATCGTGCTGTTAAACTTGGGGGGACTGCTGATCAGGAGTTCTTGATTGATCGTAATGAACTTAAGTTCTGTGCTGATTATGTTTACTATGGTGCGACGGATGAAATGGAGCGATATGCTGAAAAGCACAAACAAATGACTTTTTCGTTTGTTGATTATCGTGCTGTATCTACAAGTGTTACACAAGCATCTCTACAAAGTGATACTGTAAGAAATCTTGGTATGGCTAATCGTGAAGTAAGTAAAGTATTAACTGTATTTAATGCTGATAGAAAGAATGAAGGTGATCTCCTACAAGGTCTAGGAGCATTATCTACAACTAGAAATGCTAGTCATATTGTTGGTGGTTTTTCATACAATTTAAGATATAATGATAAATTTGAGTTTTCATCTAATATTACTAATACAGCTCGTCTTTATTCACTATTACAAGATTCGCAGGTTATGGTACATATTACTCGTGATGAATATAGTAGACAGGGTGTTGGATATGGTGCTACTGCTCTATTTGAAGGATTAGATACAAAAGCACAATTATCCGGTAATTTCTTCTTAAATTCTACAAGGCTCACCGGTGGTCGTGTAGGTGTTCGTGGTATTGAGCTTCATATCAAGGCGACTGATATGCGGGGTGCTGTAAGCACGATGAGAAACTGGTGTGAATATCATCGTGTGGCGAGTCTAACTGATGGTCAGTTCTCGGTATTTAATGCTTAATTTTCATTAAATAATAAAAAAATATAATTATAAAAAATTATTCACTATTTTTAGTATAGACCTTTTGTGCCGTAGCCACGCTGTGTCCCATCATCTTCGCATCTTCTTTCATTTCTTCTTTCATATCACCATATTTACTAGATAAATATGATTTTCTAATCATTGTTGAACTAATACTTTTACCGATAAGTTTTTTACTTGTTTTCAATAACAGTTGTGAGATGGCGTTACGGCTCATAGGCATTATATTGTCTCCTGTTTTATAATCCATTAATTTAATATAAGTTCTCATAATAGGTTTTAAATCAGCAGGTACAGAGATAATATTTTCACCATACTTCTTACTTGTTTTATAAACATTGTAAATGAATTTCATATTGTTTCTTTCATCTACAAGATAATTATTCTTTTGTTTTTCTTCATCAGTTAGTCTCTTATAAGCCTTTTGTGTAATATATAATAGATTACTCGCATCATTACGAGTAGGGATACGACTTAACATATTAAATAGAACCCATGCTCTAATAGTTGAAATATCCATTTTTGTTAATTTATTATTTTTCTTTAAGGGCATAACTTGAGATCTCAGTTGTGAGATCATACTTTCAATTTCACTCATATCAACAAAATTCGCTTTTTGTTTATCACTAATAACTCCTGATTTTTGTTCTTGTTCATATTTATTATTTAATTCATCACGCATCTCCCCATAAGTTTGTATAAGTTTATCATATTCTTTATCACTGTTGAGAGCCATTAATAAAATAACAATAGCATTGTAAATATTACGTTGACTTGTAAAATGTAATTCTTGAATATTATCTTTAACTTTTTCAGGTTTCTTTAAGAAATCATAATTATCACTTTTAAAGATATTTCGTAATTTTCTTAATTGAGCTTCATATTGTTTTACACTATTATGTTTAAGATTCGGTCTTGCTTTTGAAATAATTTCAGGGATTTCTCCTATATCAATATCCATTTTATATATAGTTTAGATTATAATTTTAAATTATAATCTAATGTAAAATATAGATGGCTGGATTTCATACAAAAACATTTTTAAAACACGATGATTATATGAGTCCTAAATATGCTTGGGAAAACATAGAACAATATATACCGAAAGATAAAGTAATATGGGAAGCCTTTATGGGTGATGGGAAAAGTGGTGAATATTTACAAGAAATGGGCTATGATGTTATTCATGATTATGATGATTTCTTTGAAAGTAATAAAGGTGATATAATTGTAAGTAATCCACCGTTTAGTAAAAGTAAAGAAATATTAAACAGATTAAAAGTATTAGATAAACCATTTATATTGATTTTACCTTGTAGTAAAATATGTACTCAATATATAAGAGAAAACTTTAAAAATACAGATGAACCATTACAGATAATCATACCACGTAAAAGGATACAATTTGTAAAGAATGGAAATGAATTAAATAATAAATGTAATTTTGATTGTTTTTATTATTGTTATAAAATGAATTTACCGAGAGATATTGTTTGGTTAGAATAATTATTCTGTATAAAAATCACTGAAAGGAGAGATATATTTATTAGGTACATGAATCATTTTTGTCGCTTCAACACCACCACGCCCACGATCAAAACAATTCACTTGTTCATAAAATTCTTCTTTATCTTGTGTAAACTCCCACATATATCTGTCATCTTTACAGCTCCATACAATGAAACATCTTAATTTAGGATTATCTTTAACAAGACTTAAATATCTATTATACTTGACTTTATCAAAAAATAATGAATCATATCTACCGAATTTAGTTGTGGGTCTATCTTTATGTTCAATGAAATATGATTTATTATAGAAATCAAAGTTTTCTTTATCATTATAAGTATCCGTTGATTTTAATTTACCGAATAATTCTTGAAGTATCGGTTTAACTTTATGTTCAGCCTTTTTACCATTTATTAAATCTTGTTGTAATCTAGTCATTTATATCTAGCATACATATAAATTATGTTTTTTTTACGCATCACTTAAAGAAATTAAGAAAATGAAATAGTTACAGGTTCTCTTTTAATAACAAGTTTATTGAGTATAGTTATTTTAGTATTCATTTTATCATTGATTCTTTTTTGTACTTGTGGTGAAATCAAAGGTATATAATGTTCTTCAAGTTTTTTAAATTTATTCATTAGCTTACAGCATCGTCTCACAGATGGTATATCCCCGAATTGTATAATATATAACATATCATCATGTATTTGTTGTTTATCATTATAATAATTACTTAATTCTACAAGATGTCCATTATTACAATAATGGATAATATTCTTACATATTTTCATAACATCATTTTTTTCTTTAATAGTTAATGTTTTTTTAGGATTCTTGTTGATAAGATAATATTTCAAATCTTTATAAGATTTAATTTTGTAAACATTATTAACTTTAAAATCTTTATGAAGTTCTTTATTTTGTAATAGTTCAAGTAATTTATCTTGAATAGATTTCTTATTATCAGCGTGGCTGAATACTACTTTAAGTTCTAATGTATTGATTAACTCCATGAGATCATTTTTACTGTGTGTTTTAGACAACTCCATTTATAAGTATATAAATATATTAATTATATGAATTTAAATCTCACAAGTGAAATCTTAGTAAGGAAGAGATTTTCTATATTGTTTTGATATTTTATTGATACACTTAAATATAGGTAAATTGTTTTCGTTACAATATTGATGAATGTAATCTGTTATTTGTTTTTTAAATTTAGTATGAGAACCTAATAAATCATCGGTTCTTTTATCATAAGTAAATATAAAATTAACACCTTTTTCTTTGAAATATTTATTTTTTAAAACCATAGTTCTATCATGACTTCGTCCATTAGACTGATACTGACCTAAACACCCTGATGCGATATTCATATATATATCATTATTCAATTCATATATATAAGATATAATTTCATTTAGTTTCTTTTCTTTTTTTAATAGTAATCTTTGTTTTTGTTCTTCTGTTAGACTTACTCTCATTTCTATACTACTATATAGATGTGGCTTATCCTTAAGTATATATCTCACAACTGAGATATATGAAATCTCACTTCTGCGATTAATACTTAAGAAATAAAATCTATACTATATATATAGAATGGAAGTTATGAAAGTATTTTTAAAAGAATATTATAATGCTGGACACGAACACTCGGTACAGTTAAACAGATGGAAAAATAGAATTGATAAAGATTACAATGAATTAAAAGGTGGCGATAGAACACTCATGAAATTACTTGATTTCGCTGAGAAGCTATATCTAGAAAATCAAGAATTAAAAAAAATTACTAATTATGAATATAATAAAAAACTATCTATTTATGGTATAGATATGCCTTATAAAACCGGTAAATTGAAGGGTGAACTTACATCAGCAGAAATTAGACGTTTAGTATCAGCTCATAATAGATTATCTAAAATACAAATACCTAAGGGGACTGATAGAAATGGATTAATTAAATTAGTAGAAACAAATGGTTTCAGGGTAGACCACAAGAATGAGAAACTTATTCAAACAAGGAGTAAGCCATTAATGAAGATTGATTTACCACCTAAGAAAACAAGAGTAAAGAAACAACCTGTAAAGAAATTATCATCAGCAGAAGCTAAAAAATTATTAGGTGGTGA
>TARA_R110001592_G_scaffold1874_36_pt1 | contig 14675 bp, 15 predicted proteins | sample TARA_R110001592 | Tara Oceans TARA_R110001592 (sample SAMEA4398387) | marine metagenome | biome: Polar Biome; feature: [SRF] surface water layer (ENVO:00010504); material: water (ENVO:00002006), including particulate matter (ENVO:01000060) such as... | depth 5 m
TCGGCCGCGACCACGACCGCCGCCCATCATCATAAATATAATGGCGATGAACATCAGGAAGCCCAGTGCGGGTGGCGACTCCTTGTTTGAACTCTGTTTTTTGGGCACGGCCACTGCATTGCCATCTATAAGCGAAATCATTGCTTCAACCGCACGAGTAACGCCGCCATTAAAGTCACCGGTTTTAAATGCAGGGCTCAGAATTTGTTGGATGATTTGCGCGCTGCGGGCGTCGGTCAGCTTGCCTTCTAAACCGTAGCCAACCTCAATACGCATTTTGCGTTCTTGCTTGGCTATGATCAGTAGCGCGCCGTTATTGGTGTCCTTTTGGCCAATACCCCAATGCCGACCTAGCTGAAAGCCAAAGTCAGCAATATCGTAGCCTTGCAGATCGTTGAGGGTCACGACGACAAGCTGATTGCCGGTGCGTTGCTCCTGGGCGGCAAGTTGCTTATTGAGGTTTTGGGTCGTCGCCGCAGATAGCAGCTGGGCATTATCCACCACCCGGCCGCTAAGTTTGGGAAACTCCGGTTCGGCAGCAAAGGCCGATAGGCCGAACATAAGACTGCAGAGTAATAGCAAATATCTCATTAAAACGTAACCTGCGGGGCTTGTTCAGCATCTGGTGTGGTTGCCGTAAAGGGCTCCCGTTGTTTCAGGTCGCTATACATTATGCTGTGCCAAATCTTGCCGGGAAAGGTACGAATTTCGGTGTTGTAGCGGCTAACGGCAAGGATAAAATCGCGGCGAGCTACGCTGATTCGGTTTTCAGTGCCCTCTAGCTGCGACTGCAGAGCTAAGAAATTTTGATTGGACTTTAAGTCTGGGTAACGCTCAGACACCACCATCAAACGGCTGAGTGCGCCGCTAAGCTGGGACTGTGCCGCTTCAAATTTCTTTAATTGTTCAGGGTTGTCGAGGGTGTTGGCATCTACCTGGATCGACGTCGCCTTGGAGCGCGCCTCAATTACCGCTGTCAGGGTTTCCTGCTCCTGAGCGGCAAAACCCTTCACAGTAGATACTAAGTTGGGGATAAGGTCAGCGCGGCGCTGGTACTGGTTCTCCACTTGAGCCCAGGCAGCTTTAGCCTCTTCATCCATGCGCGGAATATTGTTAATACCGCAGCCGGACAGCAGCAAGGTGGCGAATAGTAAAATGAATAGGGTGTAGTTGCGGCGAGCAAAGGACGTTGCAGCGTGCATAAAATGATGGCCTCAATAAACAATCTGGCCATTATGGTACACCTTAGGCATCGGCCTGTAGAGGGCGAAGGTGCTTTAGCTCTGTAAGAGGCGGCTTACGCGACCCGTGGCAGGGGCTTGTCTTTGTTGACTGGGGCTTTGGGGAAGTTCGGGCGGGTTGGCTGCTGTTGGCGGTTGAGATAGTCAATAATCGCATCACGAATTTTCTTGTCGCCGCCTTCAAGGCCTTGATTGCCGAACAGGCGATTAAATTCAAAAACATAGGGATGATCACCCACCATGGCAATATCAAAGCCAGCGTGATTTATGTCCAGGCTGGTGGCCAAATGCAGTGCTAAATTAATCGCTTGGGCAGGTATAGGGCTATGATCAATTACGCCGCCCTTGGCGACGTTATTATAAAAACCCTGATCAGATTGTAAGCGCCAGTAGGCAGAAATGACTTGGTCGCCAATAATCTCAACGCGGATATCACGATTAATGGGCAGGTATTCCTGCACATACAAAATATCGCTGCGTTGCAAATAGGCTTTCCAATCGCTGCGAGTTTGGATTAACCACACACCACTGCCCTGTGTGGCCTTGGGGAGTTTGGCAACAAAGGGGTGAAGCATCAGCTCCCATAACTCGTCGGCATTGCTGGGGGTGTTGGCGCGAATTTCAGTGTGGGGAATATTGGCCGGTGCCACCACTTCAAAGGCGCGGGTCATTTCAATTTTATTGTGGCCCAATAGGTAGCTGGCCTGGCTGGGAAACACTTTGGCTTTCAGCCCGTAAACTAAGGCGTTGAGTTGCCAGTACTGAGGAAATAAAACCCAGTCGGCACTGCTGATATCATCTTTATGATTAAAAATTTGTTCGGGCTTTAGCTGCAGGGTATCGCCAAAACCCAAGGTGCGAAAAATGTCGAAAGATATCCACGCCATAATTGCATACACCAAATTGAAGTGGCCCTTTTTAAGCCTTAAAGGCGCTGCGGTCAATAGCGTGTGACTGGCATTTATTGGCTATGGAGTTTACTTGAAACCCCGACGCTATTTTAGCTGCTTAATAAAGGCGTCAGATTCATTGATGGCAGTCTCCATCGCGCTGAGCAATTGCTGCACATTGCGGTCGATACCAGCCAATTCGCCCTTCAGTGCGCCAATCGCCGAGGCGTTGAGATTATGTTTGAGATACAGCACATTATCGCGCAGCGCGTTCAATACCGGGTCAACACTCTTCTCGGCGCGGCGCATAGACTTAATCAAACTAGCGTACTGGCGCTTGGTGGCTTGGAGCTTAGTGGCGCTGTCGCTGCGCAGGCGGTCATTACTGTAAAGCTTGAGTTCGTCTTGCCACTCATCGAACAAGGCCTCAGCCACTGACTCTACCTTATCAATTCGGCTAGTGAGATCCTTAGCAGCGGCTTCGCTGTCTTCAAATTCACTATTCAATCGATTGTAATGACTCTCTAAATCGCCGCCTCCAAAACTCACCACCGATCGGAACTCGCTTAGCGCATCTTTAAATTGCTTCTGAGCATCTTGTTGGGATTCCTTGGCCTCACCAACCCTGTCCACCAATATATCGCGCTTATGCACGCCCACTTTCTCCATGGCATTGTAATAAGTGGATTCACAGCCGCTTATTGAAATCGTGGCGGTTATGGCAACTAGCAGCATCAAAAAGCGCATCGGGTGTCCTAGGTCATTATTGATTTTGATCTCAATGGTAGCTTGCATGGCGTGGTGCGGCAAATACCCAAAGGCAGTGTCTTAGGCCATGGGGTGATCTTTACTGAGACATGATTGTTGACCGATCATTCCAAAACGACTAGGGTAGCGAACAAACTAGGAGTAAACGATGGCCAGACCGCTACAGTTCGACCGTCAACAGGCACTGAATGCCGCCATGCAGGTTTTCTGGTTGCAGGGCTATTCCGCAAGCTCAATGCAGCTATTGCTCGACGCTATGCACATAAATCGCGGCAGCCTTTATGCAGCCTTCGGTGATAAAGCCGGGCTATTTAAAGAAGTGATCGATCACTATCAGCGTGATATGCAGGGCATCGTGTTTGAAATTTTGGCCAATAAAGATAATCCAGCGCAGGGCATTCGTGACGTATTTGAAATAACGCTATTTATGCTAAATCAAGACGAGATGGCAATGGGCTGTTTACTGGTTAATACCGTGAACGAACTCTCGCCTATCGATGCTGACTTAAGGGATTACGCTTCAGAAAAACTAAGCCTAGTCGAGGGGGCCTTTATCAAGGCCTGCGAGCGCGCCCAGACACAGAAGCAAATCAACACGACGATAAGCGCAGATGAGGCCGGAAAAATGCTAATGACCTGCATGATTGGCCTGCGCGTGCAGAGCCGACGAGGGGTAGCAGAATCGCATTTGCGTCAGAGTATTGCCCCGCTACTTGATCTGTTGATGCCCGCCCAACATAACAGCTAAATATTAAATCTAGGAACAAGCTATGAACCGTTTAAAGTCACTATTTATATCCGCATGGATGACCCTACTTTTTGCAGGAGCGGTGCGCAGCGGATGGGAGCTTTACAACCATCCCAGCAGCATTACTTGGTACTGGGTATTACTCAGCATGGCCACACCGCTGGTGTTTTTTGGCTGGGTTTTTACCGGCAATGTGGCTCGCACCCAAACGGCCACTAAAGTGATTTTTGGGGTCACAGTGCTTTCCTTGCTTGGGGCGGCGCTATCCCCCAGCCCCACACTAGAAGCCCTAGCCTGGATTTTAAGCATTGGGGTGATAGGAAGCGCCATGTATGAATGGTGGTATTCCAGTTTTGGTGACCGAAGCAACGAAATACTCAGCGTTGGGCAAACATTACCGGCCTTAGAATTTATCGCCGCCGATGGCAGCGCAATTAGAACCCAAGAACTCAATAAGCCGATGCTGATGATTTTCTATCGCGGCAACTGGTGTCCGCTGTGTATGGCCCAAATTAAAGAGATCGCGGGGCAGTATCGGGAGCTGGCCGCTAAAGGTGTGGAAATAATGCTTATCAGTCCGCAGCCGCAAAGCCACACCGCTTCGCTTGCACAGCGCTTTGATGCGCCAATGTCCTTCTTAGTAGATAAAGATAATGCCATGGCTAAACGCTTGGGTATCGTTGCACTCAATGGTTTACCGGCGGGCTTGGAGGTCTTGGGTTATGAAAGCGACACCGTCTTGCCCACCGTCATTATGACGAATGTTAGCGGCAAGATATTATTTGCGGATCTTACCGATAATTATCGCGTAAGACCGGAGCCAGAAACCTTTTTAGACGTGTTTGCCCAAGCGGGTATTTGATACCGGCATGAAGCTACCGCGGTGGCCGGTTGTCATTTCAATGCAGCTAACCAAGCGTGGCCACCCAACATACGCTGTTGCCTCAGATTCCAATTGGCGCGCTCAATCAAATACTGTCCCGGCGAGGCAGGATTGTAATTGATAGGGCTGGGCAAGCTAGAAGCCAGCAGTGCTGACTGCCAGGGAGATAACTGCGCGGCGGGAATGCCAAAGTAATAGCGACTGGCGGCCTCTAAACCAAACACGCCGTCACCCCACTCGGCGATATTCAAATAGATTTCTAGAATTCGTTGCTTCGGCCAGCACAACTCCACCAAAGCAGTGAACCAAACTTCTAAGCCCTTGCGAAACCAGCTACGACCTGTCCACAAATACATATTGCGAGCAACTTGCTGGCTGATGGTACTGGCGCCGCGCAAGCTTCCCCGGCGCTCGCGTTCCGCAAAAGCCTTTTTAATAGCTTTAATATCAAAGCCATAGTGATTAGGAAAATTCTGATCCTCAGACACTACTGCTGCCAATGCAGCATGGCGCGGAATTCCATTCCAGTTCAGCCACTGTTTCTTTATCTTAAAATCAGCGCCACCTCGCTGCCAGTTGCGGTCGATCATCACCATACTGATGGGCGGATCAAACCAGCGGAATGGCAGCACGACCGCGAGGCTGAGCACCAGCAGGAGCAATAGAGTACGCCAAAGCAAGCGCGCTATTCTTGTTTTTCCGGCCATGACCTATTCCACTATGGTGTGTCCTTGCCTCCTAAGCGGCGGGAAAGGGCAGGGATGCTTTATCGAATATTATGAGGACGTTTTCACCTCATATTGTAGCCGCGATTTGGCGAAAGTAGATCGACAAAAATACAGGTCGTTAAAAGCTATGCGAGGTGACTACCAATCATCAACGTAAAAGCAGCTTGCTATAGTTCAAAGTACCACCGGCGCTTGTCCAAAGGTTGTTTTAGAAAAAATAGGAAAACATATTTATTAATTATGCTCAAAGATTATATGGAAAGATTCTGCATCAACTGGCTACGTAAACGATAGCTTGCCTTGGTCGGCACCAAGTCACACCGAACTGCGCCCCAGTTGAAGTAAGACGAAGCCAATGAGCGTAGTTTAAAGCCATTTCTTTATTTCATTGATTACCGTGGTCACCCGTTTGGCGATGGGTTTATCACGCCTAACAGCAAGGTAAATAGTCTCGCTCACCGGGTGGGAAAGTCGATGGGTTTTAATAAGTTCCGGTCTTGGAAAGGCCGCTACCGCATGGGCAGGCAAAACCGTGAATCCCAGGCCTCGACAGACGGGCTCCAGAATCAGGCTGATCTGATTTGAGAAGCCTTTCTTGGTAAGTAAATTACTGTGTTGAAATTCAGAGTAATTGGCGGCGAGTAGCGACGCGGCGTGATAGGCGCCGTCGGGGTGATCTATAAATCCGAGGGTCATTAAATCAATCCAGCTTGGCTCAGAAACTGTAGCCGGGGTAACTAACAGTAGCGCTTCTTCGGCAATAGCCTGACAGTCAAGCTCCGGCAGCATTGAGGATTTCGTCATTAGGCCAATATCAATATCACGATCGGCAATGGCGCTCTCAATATCTGCATTCGGCGCAAATCGGTAATCAACAACAAGCTTGCTGCGTTCTTGTAAGTCCAGCAGGTGGCCGTAAAGCTTAAGGCCCACGCTCCCGGGAGACATCACTCTCACCTCGCCTTCATAGGCCGGGTCGTCACCTACGCGCTGCTCCAAATTTGATAAAGACTCAATAATCACCCGCGCCTCAGCGTAGAGACGCTCACCTGCATCCGTCAGTGAGAACTGCTTGCCTTGACGGTCGAGCAAAGCCAAGCCCAGCTGCTCCTCAAGTTTACTGATGTGCTGGCTTACGCCGGATTGAGTCATGTGCAGGCGTTCAGCGGTGCGGGTGAAATGCCCTATCTCGACGAGCTGGCAAAAACTCCGCAGCCAAATAACGTTTATCATTACAATATGTGATCCTATTCATGACAAATGATAATTATACGTAATCATCAGGTCTTTGTATGCTACTCCAACGTCAACGGAGGAGAATCGCAAATGAGCAATGTATACCCTAGAAATTTTTCCCACATCGGTATTTCAGTACCCGACTTGGAAAAGGCCGTCGAATTCTATACTCAGGTCATGGGTTGGTATTTGATTATGAAACCCACAGAAATAGTTGAGGACGACAGCGCCATTGGTGAAATGTGCAGCGATGTGTTCGGGGCTGGCTGGGGTAGCTTTCGTATAGCCCATCTATCCACGGGCGACCGCATTGGTGTCGAGCTTTTTCAATTCAAAAACCAGAGCAATCCCAAAGATAACTTTGAGTATTGGAAAACAGGTGTATTCCACTTCTGTGTGCAGGACCCAAACTTAGAAGATCTGGCCGAACGCATAGTGGCCGCGGGTGGTAAACAAAGAATGGCAAAACCTCGCTACTACTACCCCGGTGAAAAACCCTATCGCATGATCTATATGGAAGATCCTTTTGGCAATATTGTAGAGATATACAGTCATAGCTACGAGCTGGTGTATGGCGCAGGTGCCTACTGATCTAGAAATAGTATGATAAATTTAGTCGATAAAAGTGGGCGGTATCTCGTCATGGTGACGATAGTTCACCATTTCGCTGCCCGTATATTAGCCTTGCATGAGCGTATGTAAGTTCTAGATCGGCGGCTGCAACTAGACACCCCCACGGTTCAGTACGGTAACTAATTGAATAAGTGACGCTTTTCAGCTTAATTGCTTTGTTATAACAACAACAAAGGGATCTTTGAAGACGGCGGCGGAGGGGTGTTCATGGTTTGGCGGCAAGAAATAGTGATACATAAATTACACTCTATAAATCCGAACACAAAAGTCCACCGTAGAAGCAGAGACTATGTTAACTAATAAGAGTAACGACCATGAAAAATATCGGACTTTGGATGTACGACTCGTATAAGTATATTTTTGACTCTAGCAAAAATCCCCTACGGCATATTCCTGATCCAACCTCCAGGTTGTACATCATGATCATCTTGGCGATGATGTGGAGTGGTACCTTTGCTTTCTATATTGGTAGCATCTATTACTTTGGTATAAGTTTAGCCGCGCACATTGGACTGCTACTGATGTTCTTCTTTACGGTCGCTGTCTTCTATGACGCAGAAAAGAATCAAAGTTCATGGTTACTCAAGATGCGACGTGAGCAGCGTTAAAATATTGGGATCTCAAACTATTTATCTGGATTTTTTGTCGGCTCGGCATACAAATATTTTTGCCAAGCCGATTATCTAATACAGATCTAGCGCTATTAATAGAGTGAATATCCTAAAATATCTTGGTTCTATTAATTTGAATGTATTAAACGTAATATTCATATAATATCTTTTTTTTAAAAAATCCTAATCCAATATACGGAAAAATATTTAAATAGTTAGGTATCCTGCACTTCGCAAGCGACTTACATTTTACTGCCTTAATATTCGACCGTTAAAAACGGCCCCGCCACGCCTTACCTTTTCACCTTACACCGTGTTCGCTAGCCATAATGGTAAATTCTCATCTGGTCTATAATGCAGGCTCGCTACCGTCATTTTCCAGATAAAGACATCAGGCCAGCATGAATACTAAGTCAAAAATACATACCGCCTCGCCGCCAACACTCGCCCTTATTATCGGCCCCGCTCTATTGCTTCTAACATTGCTATTCCCCGCACCGGCGGGCATGAATCACCAGGCCTGGTTGGCGCTTGGTGCCGCTTTATGGATGGCAATTTGGTGGGCGACCGAGGCGGTGCCCATTCCTGTCACGTCGCTGCTGCCCTTGATCTTGGTACCGGTGTTGGGTATAGCCGAGGTGGCTGATCTCGCTGATGCCTATGCTAATGGCATTATCTTTTTATTCTTGGGTGGCTTTTTGTTGGGTTTGGCCATGCAGCGTTGGGAGCTACATCGCCGTATTGCCCTGAATATCTTGCTCGCTGTTGGTCAGCAGCCGCGTCGGCAGATTGCGGGATTTATGATTGCCACGGCTTTTTTGAGCATGTGGGTAAGCAATACTGCCACCAGTATTATGATGCTACCTATCAGCTTGTCGGTAATCGGATTTTTGCCCCAAGGTGATGACGGGGAGCGCCGGCGTTTTTCAGTGGCCCTGCTGCTAGCAATTGCTTATAGCGCCAGTATTGGGGGCATCGCTACCTTAATTGGCACGCCCCCAAATGCCATGCTAGCCGCTTATTTACATGATAATCATGATATTAGTATTGGCTTTGGTCAGTGGATGATAATCGGCCTGCCGGTGGCCTTGAGCATGTTGTTGTTCACGTGGTGGTGGCTGTGTCGCAAGGGTTTTGGCGGTTTGGAAACCGTGGGTAGTCGCGACCTGATAGACGCTGAATTAGAAAAGCTGGGACCACTAAGTGGTGCTGAGGCGCGGGTACTACTAATTTTCTTGGCTACCGCAGCGGCCTGGATCTTCCGGCCCCTGATAAATGATTATCTACCCGGCGTGAGCGACACGGTGATCGCGATGACGGCAGGGTTGCTGTTATTTACAGTGCGATCCGGCGGCACAGAGTCCACGGCCCTGCTGGACTGGCAAACCGCCGAAAAATTACCCTGGGGTGTATTGCTGCTTTTTGGCGGCGGACTGGCCTTGGCGACTATGATCAAAAGCTCGGGCCTAGCCGAGTGGTTGGCGCAGAATTTCTCCCTACTAAATGCATGGCCGATGTTTGCGGTGGTGTTGGTGATAGTGGCGGTGACTATTTTCTTAACCGAAATTACCAGTAACACGGCCACCACGGCGACCTTCCTACCCTTGCTTGGGGCTTTGGCGGTGGCGCAGTCGGTGTCACCTATGCTGTTTGTCATTCCCGCGGCGATCGCGGCTTCATGTGCCTTTATGATGCCGGTGGCTACGCCGCCGAATGCAGTAATTTTCGGCAGTGGTGAGCTGCGCATAAAAGACATGATGCATGCAGGATTCTTACTGAACCTATTCGGCATCGTGGCGGTCACTGGTTTAGGCTATCTTATTGTTGTGATGATGTTTTTACCAAGCTGAAGTTAATACTCTGTCTAGTGGAGTCGCTCCTTGTCAGTGTATTTGCTCGAGACATCAGTATCTCGACTAAGCTAGACACTAGCGGTCCGTGTCGATAAAGAGGCAAGCATGTCAGAAAGTTATACAGTTATTGCAACATTACTGGGTGGTCTTGGCCTATTTTTGGTCGCTATGGAATTAATGACCGATGGCCTCACACTTGCTGCCGGACAATCCCTGCGGCGCTTGCTGGCAAACTGGACTAACACCCTGCCTCGCGGGGTGTTTTCTGGCATGCTAATGACCGCTATTGTCCAATCATCAAGCGCGGTCACCGTGGCGTCGCTAGGATTTGTTAATGCCGAGCTGATTAAAATGCGTCAGGCGCTGGGTATTATCTACGGCGCTAATATTGGCACCACAATGACGGCGTGGCTGGTTGCTATCATTGGCTTTAAGCTGGATGTTCATGCCTTTGCGCTTCCGGCGATCGGCATTGGTGCGTTTATTATGCTGGCCAAAAGCAAAGGACCCCGCCTAGGTATAGGCCGAGCTATGGTTGGTTTTGGTCTGTTCTTTCTTGGTATTTCAACACTTCAGCAGGCGTTTGAAGGTATTGTCGCCAACTTCGATCTTAGCACCATCACCCTAGAGGGCAACGCCGAGGTCATAGGCTATTTGTGTATTGGCGTTGTGATGACCATTCTCACCCAGTCTTCCAGCGCCGCCATTGCGATTACTATTTCAGCAGCCTCTGCGAATATGATTGGTATCTACGCAGCGGCAGCTATGGTGATTGGCGCCAATGTAGGTACCACCTCCACGGCGGTTCTGGCCGCTATTGGCGCCACGCCAAACGCTAAAAGACTGGCCACGGCTCAGGTAATATTTAATATTGGCACTGCCATTGTCGCTTTACTCTTGTTGCCGGTATTATTTTACGCCGTGGAAGCGATGCGTGAGTTAATGAAGCTGACGCCAAATGTCGGTGTCTCTTTGGCCTTGTTCCATACCGTCTTTAACTGCCTTGGTGTGTTACTAGCCATGCCACTCAATAATAGGCTGGTGCAGTTCTTAGAAAAACGTTTTGTGACGGTGGAGGAGTCCCTGTCTAAACCTAAGTATTTAGATAAAACCACGGCTGGCGCGCCGGTGATGGCGGTCAATGCTCTGGTTTTAGAATTGCAGCGCACGGCTAGCCACATTGGTAGCGCAGCTAAGCAAACTTTAGACACTAATATTTCCAATGTTGATTTGGACAAAAAGATCAACGCCATTTACCAGCTATCTAGCTCGGTCTCTAATTTCATTGTTAATCTTGAGCGCGCCTCGTTAAGCGCGGAAGTCACTAAGCAACTGTCTGATTTGATGCGAGTAGACCAGTATTTTATGACTTGCGCGGCGATACTGTCGACGGCGCTAGAAACTCGAATCAAGCTTGGTCGTTTGAGCAACACAGTGTTGGAGCGAGAGATTGAAATGTTCCGTAATAACTCCTGCGTCTTTCTTAATTCGGTGCCGGTATCTGATTCGGAGCTTTACTTTGAAGAGCTAGAAAATAGCTATCATGGGCTTAAAAGCGACCGCGACATATTAAAGGAAAACTTGCTGATTACCGGCACTAAGGGGCAGATCACCTTAGCTCAAATGATAAATGCCATCGACTTCATTACCGAAATTAAGCAACTTAACGAGCAGTGGTATAAAGCGATTAAAATGTTGGCGCAGCTAGAAAGTGATACTCGCGGCGAAACCCAGATCGAAATACAAGACGAAAACTCGGCAACGGAAAGCGAAGATCAAAACACTCAAGACGCCGCTGAATTGCAAGACGGAGAAGATCTTCAAAGTAGCGCTGAAGAAACAAAAAAATATTAAGTTACTGTGACTAATTTTGGTGTGTAAGGTCAATCAATGGGTCTAGGAGGTGGAGTCACATCAGATCAGCTATAGAAAGCTCTCATTGCCAGCGCCAATTTTCCCCAGCCCCAGCAGGGATGCAGATTTCCTGCATCCCGCTAGCACCACTTGTTATAAGCCTTAAATATCCAATTCGTCAAAATATCGAATGCTGGGTGCCTTCGATAACATGGAGCCAAGGGCCTCTAATGAACCGGATTCGGCTCTCCAAGTTAGGTATTTTTCATAGTGCTTTCTGGTTTCCCAGGTCTCTAAAAGAACTATATTCAAGGGATCGTCTTGGTTGCCAATAACTTGAAGGTTAATACATCCCTCATAGCTTCGAGTATCTGGAAGCGTACTTTCAAAAGTAGCTTTTAAATCGTCAATGCACTCTGGCTTAGATTGCACTTCTAGCATTACCTTTACGCTCATAACTCTCGTCCTCTTATAAAATGTATTTTCTAACGCAATGTTTTTAGGCAGCATTTCTACCGGAAGCTACCCCTTTCATAAAACTATCAGTTTGCAAATGAGTCCGCATAAACCGAGAGATTTCAGCAATATCTTTGCGCGCCTCAGGTAGTATGCTGTAGAGAACTGGCCATGCATGTGGAACATCGTCACGGCTAAGTATTTCTACCCGCACGCCCTCTTTCCTAGCGCAGTGCGCAAACCGGTAGACATCATCTCGCATCGCTTCAATGTCGCTGACGGCCATCATGATGGGTGGTAGGCCTTGAAGGACGCCGTAAACCGGCGAGACATAGGGATCGCGGGGATCATGTCCGTTTAGATACATCTCACCCGCAAATTGTATAATCTGAGGTGTTAACACGCAGTCGGATTTAGCATTCGCTTTTCTCGAAGGCAGTTCGCTAGCAAAGTCGGTGATCGGCGACATGGCCACGACACAAGCCGGTAGGCGTAGACTTGAATCACACTCACCCGACGCAACGGTATCTCGCACGCGCAATAGGGTGCCCAGCGCTAAGTTGCCACCTGCGGAATCACCAATAATAGCCAATGGCTGCTTCGGGTAATCTGTAGCAAGTGCGCTATAAGCGTTAAAAACATCATCCAGGGGAGCGGGGTATGGCATCTCGGGGGCAAGGCGATAGTCTACCCAAAACACCCGCGCGTTTAGTCGTTTCGCCAGCTGGCCACAGATATTTGCATAGGTGGAAAACACACCACAAATAAATGCGCCACCGTGTACGTATAAGACCGTCGATGTGGGATTTTTGGTGCTCACACAATAGGCGGGACTTCCAGGCGGAACCCCCGGCGTATTGGCAATTGTGGTCTTGCGAACAGTCACACCGCTAGGCAGCATTGCAGGTGGCCGCACAAATTTAATGAGCCTGCGAGTTTGTTTAACCAGCTTATCATGGGTACTTAGGTCCCGAACCATCAATGCCCGAAAGGCCAGATCTAGGGTTTTCGCTGCTAGTGAAGACATAAGGGTTTCCTGAAAAATTTACTTTAAACACAAGGATGCTAAACGATTTATTATTTAGTGAAAGCGGTATATTTAGTAAGCGCCCATAATCAATGTCTGGCCGCAGCCCGCTTACTATTGTAAATATATAATTTATTTTTTATTAATACGTTTTATCTTAACAGTCCCGCTTATAGTCTCGCGGTGAGACGCCCGTCCAACGTCGAAAGGCGCGACTGAAATTACTCGGCCCATCAAAACCTAAGCTATAGGCAATTTGGCTGATATTCTTTTTATTCTCTTGTAAATGCTGTATCGCCAAGGTCTTTTTAATGCGTGCAACAATATCGCTAAAATTTTGCTTATGATCGCTTAAATTTTTCTTGAGTGAGCGCTCGCTGGTGCCAAGCTTCTTGGCAACATCCGTTAACTTGTACTCTGTACCGTTGGCAATACCTTCAATTATCAATCGCTCGCAGCGATGAACAAGGTCGCTCTGTTCGATTTCTGCCAAATACTCCACTATTTGCTGGTCATTCACGCGTGCCAGCTGTGGGTTGGCACCAGGTAGTCGTTTTGTAAATACATCTTTGCTAAAGATCGCACTTAAATAATCACCGCCAGTCTCCACAGGACATTGGGTGGCTTCTTCAAACGCTGCAACTACTTTTGGGTGGGGGTGACCCGGTAAATAAAGTCTCAGTATCGGCAGCGACTCACCGTAAGCTTCTCTCATCATACTTAGGGCCGAGTAACCACCGCATTCCAATAGCAGCTGTGCATTGGGCACGTTTTTGAGTTGCTCTTCATAAACGGTGGGGTTCCAGCCACCACTAATTCTGTAGTGGTCATCGAATTCTTGGTAGTCAAACGCAAAGGCCGAGCTAACGTATTGAGTAAACCGACATGCGCGCTCTAAAAAATCTTGCAAATTACTACTGCAGGAAAGTGCAAAACCTAATACATTAAGGTGTGATAACTTCATGTGCCCATAGAGTTTTAAGGCTGCGCAGGGGTCGTCACTGCCACGCTGGATCTCCTCCAAGGCTTGAATAATAGTAATGACTGGCACCCGGTCAACAGGATCATTTCTCGAGGGTGTAGTAATGCCGAGCTTGGCGAGAATCGTCCTGGGGTCTTTACCCTGTCTTTCAAGCACCCAAGCTAACAAGTTTAGGTGATTACTAGACACGTCGCTGATTCTTAAACCATTGCCAACTTTATTATTTTGTCGCTGGCGACCTGTCAGCTTGCTGCTCATTGGCGCTACCTGATAGAAAAGATTAATCGCCATTATACATAGTTCCCTCAACTTTATTAGAGTGCCGGAAGTCGGCTAATTCGCATCGCCAGAATCTGTTTAAAGCGTCATATGCCGGGTGATTAAACCCTCGATAGGACGGGGCAGCAGCGGTATTGCGCGGTAGAGTACCGAGGCTTCAATGCCTACTGGCACTTGCTCTTGGTTCTTCTGAATTGATTTAACAATCGCCTTAGCCACCAAGTCTGGTGAATGACCGAGTTTTTCAAAGATACCCGCGGTACGTTTTAGCTGTTCTTCGGTGCGGCCCACCATCCGGGTATTCGTTTTATATAGAGGGGTATTAATAACACCGGGGCAAATGACGCTTACGCCCACACCTTGGTCAGCCCAGTCTGAACGCAGACAGCGCGACATAGCCACTACCGCTGCCTTAGAAGCGCAATAAGCCGCTGCGCTGCGGCTCATCATATAAGCGGCTCCTGAGGCCACGTTGACCACGTGGCC
>TARA_R110001592_G_scaffold47714_1_pt1 | contig 14669 bp, 22 predicted proteins | sample TARA_R110001592 | Tara Oceans TARA_R110001592 (sample SAMEA4398387) | marine metagenome | biome: Polar Biome; feature: [SRF] surface water layer (ENVO:00010504); material: water (ENVO:00002006), including particulate matter (ENVO:01000060) such as... | depth 5 m
CTGCAGAGGAACTGTCCTGTTATTTTGTATATATAAGGAATATGCCTTGCATAGATAAGTCCTCTACTTAGGACTCTTCCTTGCCTAGGACTATTCCTAGGAGCTTTCACCTCTATTTATGCCTGTAGAAGATAGGATCCCTGCATCTGCTTTGCGCACTATTCCAAGCTTGCCGCTCGAAGAGCAAAAGGAGATTCTGTCTCTACTAGAAGAGTATGAGAAGGCCGAGCGGAGGGAAGCGTCTCGAGAGACCTTTATGGGTTTTACGAAAGATGTGTGGCCTGCATTTATAGAAGGCCGACATCATAAGATCATGGCAGAAGCCTTTGAGCGGGTTGCCCGAGGTGAGTTAAAACGCCTGATTGTGAACATGCCTCCTCGGCACACCAAGTCGGAGTTTGCTTCGTACCTGCTTCCGGCCTGGTTCTTAGGACAGTACCCGGATAAGAAAATTATTCAGACGGCACATACCGCTGAGTTGTCAGTGGGTTTTGGCCGCAAAGTACGAAACCTTGTCGACAGTGATGATTACAAGACAATCTTCCCCAAGGTTGCGTTGAGGGCCGATTCCAAAGCCGCAGGGCGATGGAGTACCAGCCAGGGTGGCGAATATTTCGCGATCGGGGTGGGTGGGGCTGTTACCGGAAAAGGCGCTGACCTGCTTATCATTGATGACCCTCATTCGGAGCAGGAAGGACAAAGCATTGATCCCTCGGTCTTTGATAAAGTCTATGAATGGTACACCTCCGGTCCTCGACAACGTTTACAACCAGGGGGAGCCATCGTCGTTGTAATGACTCGGTGGCACAAACGTGATCTGACCGGGCAAATCATTAAGTCCTCCGTTCAGAGAGAAGGCGTTGATGAGTGGGAAGTCATTGAATTTCCTGCAATTATGCCGTCAGGATCCCCGTTATGGCCGGAATTCTGGCCGATGAAAGAACTCGAATCATTACGCAATGAACTCCCGGCACCGAAGTGGTCGGCACAATATCAACAGAATCCCACCTCAGAAGAGGGCGCTCTCGTCAAAAGAGAGTGGTGGAAACGCTGGGAAGAGGACGATCCACCGCCCTGTGAGTTTATTATTCAGTCCTGGGATACCGCGTTTTTGAAAACTCAACGCGCTGACTTCTCAGCCTGTACGACCTGGGGTGTGTTCTACCGTCCCGATGACGACGGGATCACACAACCGAACGTTATTTTGATGGACGCTTATAAAGAGCGTCTGGAATTTCCGGAACTGAAAAAGACCGCCTATGATTTCTACCAGCACTGGCAACCGGAAGCCTTTGTCGTGGAAGCGAAAGCGGCAGGAACCCCGCTCATCTTTGAGCTACGCGCTATGGGAATTCCAGTGGCGGAATACACACCGTCACGGGGGAATGACAAGATATCCAGAGTCAATGCCGTGTCAGACTTGTTTGCATCCGGCGTGATCTGGGCACCGGAAACCCGCTGGGCGGAAGAGGTGATCGAGGAATTTGCAGCGTTCCCGGCAGGGGAGCACGACGACTTAGTCGACTCCTCGACACAAGCCCTGTTGCGGTTTCGCCAGGGTGGCTTTGTTCGCTTACAGTCGGACGAAGAAGACGAACCGATCCATAAACGCACGGCACAATACTATTGATCGAATTAAAGGGATATTTAATTGAAAGCGCCTTGAGACCCTTGTTTCGCCGGTTTTCTCTTTTTGGTAATCACGTTTTCTTTAACAACAAAGACTTTCCGGTCACAGCGGTTTTAGAGCAGAACTTTGCGGTAATACGGGACGAGTTTGAAAAGATACAACCTCGGGTAAAAGACTTTGCTCCTTTCCAGGACATCAGCCCCGATCAGACGTACATCTCAAACGACGACAAATGGAAAATGTTTTTCCTGAAAGCCGGAAAGGTACGGTTTGAAAGGAACTGTCAGGAGTTCCCGAAAACCATGCGCATCATCGATGCGGAGAAGAATCTGGTGTCTGCGTACTTTTCGGTGATCGGCCCTCGAAAGATGCTGATGCCCCATGAAGGTCCGTGGTGCGGTGTGCTCAGAATACACCTTGGTATAGAAGTGCCGATAGAAGGTAAGGGGTGTGTGCTTGTGGTTAATCAGCAGGAGTATCGCTGGGAAGAAGGAAAGGCCGTTGTGTTCGACGACACCTACGAGCACATGGCTGTAAATATGACGCACAAAGACCGGGTGGTTTTGTTTTTGGATTATATGCGCCCATTGCCCTGGCCTCTGAACTGGCTGAACCATTTTGTCGTTTACATGGCCCGGTTCATTCCTTATTTCAAAGAGCCGGTCAAAAGGCACAAAGAATGGGAAAAGACATTTTATAAGGACGCGGCATGAAAAAAGACGCCACCCGAACGAAACAACAACGTGCAGCGCAAAACGATGAGAAGCTTAAGTCTACGCCTTCGGAAATCGAACGCTTGCGCTCTAAGTTCAATCTCTAGGAGAATTTAATGCCCAGTAAATACGACAGTAAGTCAGGCAGCCCCAAGAAAAGTCGAGTGCAAAAATATCGCGGGGGCGGTGCTGCTAACCCGCGAGCAATGAAGGAACAGCAAAGGGCTATGCTTCAACGCTCTTTTGTTCCTCAAGGGCTGACCCCTGCTGCTCCTCGTCCCAGACCAACACCACCATCTAATGCTCCGGGCATGGGCGGCGGCATGGGCTTTGGTATGAAAGGCGGCAGTTCTGTTCCTTCGTACAACCAAGTCATCGAGAAGAAGGGTGGCGGAAAGATCAACCACAATCCTTCCAGTGTTAATCCATAGGAAAGGTTATGTCTGACAAGAAAAAAAGAGAAAAAGCCAGGGGCCGTAGAAGACCTTCGTTGCCACCTCCGTTGGAGGATCCTGGTAAAAAACCCCAAAAAAAGAGACCTTCTAGCTCCGTTATTATTCAACCCGGTGGTTACAAGAGTCCCAGGTTAAAGGAACCCGAAAAAAAACGACGACCTACCATTTCCGATGAGATAAAAAAATTCGTCAAAGACGAGATTATGAAGGGTAACGAGCGTACTCGGCCAAAAGTCGCCCCACCACTTTCCGGTGGTGGTCGAGTAGAAAATGGTCATGACATCACTGATGCCCGTGGTAGCGGCGCAGCACGTCCGCAAAAATTTAGGAAGAATGGTTAATGGCTGTTGATCGCCCGTTAGGTCAGGGTCCATTGCCGGTCACTGAACCGGAGATGGAGATAGAGATCGTGAACCCCGAGTCGGTGTCTGTGGAGACGCCGGACGGAGGCATGATTATTGATTTTGACCCGGAGGCAATGGAAGGCCAGGCAGCGCATGATGACAACCTGGCGGAATTTATCGAGGAAGGGGAGCTTCGGGCGGTATCGTCCGAACTGGTTTCAGCCTATGAGTCGGATCGTGACAGTCGCAGTGATTGGGAAGACACCTACATCAATGGCTTGGATCTGCTCGGTCTCAAGCATGAAGACCGCACTATCCCGTGGGACGGTGCGTGTGGGGTGTTTCACCCGCTGCTGACGGAGTCCGTGATTCGATTCCAGGCACAGGCCATTCAGGAAATATTCCCGGCCAGTGGCCCGGTAAAGACATCGATTGTCGGCAGGATCACACAAGAGAAGCAGTCCCAGGCCGATCGTGTAAAAGATTATTTGAATTATCTGATTACAGAGCGGATGACCGAGTACCGCTCCGAGACAGAGAAGATGTTGTTTTCTCTGCCGTTGGCGGGATCGGCGTTCCGCAAGGTCTATTTCGACCCGAACATGGGACGGCCCTGCAGTATGTTTGTTCCTGCAGAAGATTTTGTCGTCAGTTATGGGGCGGCAGATCTCACTACCTGTGAACGCGCCACGCATGTCATGAAGCGCAGCAAAAACGAGGTGCGCAAGCTCCAGGTGTCCGGTTTCTATCTGGACGTGGACTTGCCCAACCCTTCGCCGGATACCGGAGTCATTGAGCGAAAGTACAATGAACTGACGGGCGACTCTGCGAACTACGACATGGACGGTCGGCATACGATTTTAGAGGTCCAGGCGGATTTAGACCTGCCGGGATTTGAAGATACGGATAAGGGCGAGCCCACAGGGATTGCTTTGCCGTATGTGGTGAGCATAGATAAGTCTTCTCGTACTGTTTTGTCGATACGGCGCAACTGGTACGAGGACGATCCGCTGAAAGTAAAGCGGGAACACTTCGTTCACTACCAGTACATGCCTGGTTTAGGCTTCTATGGCTTTGGTTTGATCCATATGATCGGCGGATTAGCCAAATCAGCGACTTCTTTGCTTCGACAATTGGTCGATGCGGGTACATTAAGCAACCTTCCGGGCGGTTTGAAGGCTCGAGGGCTGCGTATTAAGGGCGATGACACGCCCATTATGCCTGGAGAGTTCCGAGACGTGGACGTTCCGGGTGGATCTATCCGCGATAACATCAGTTTCTTGCCGTACAAAGAGCCAAGCAGCGTGTTGTACCAGATGATGGGCGACATTGTTGAAGAAGGACGGCGTTTTGCCTCGGCAGCGGACGTCAAAGTGGCGGATATGAACTCCGAAGCGCCGGTAGGCACCACGTTGGCGATCTTAGAAAGGCAAATGAAGGTCATGAGTGCGGTACAAGCCCGTATGCATGCCTCGATGCGCAAGGAATTACGCATTTTGTCGGGCATTGTGCGTGACTTTGGGCCTGGGGAGTACCCTTACGAGCTCCAAGGCGAGCCCATGTCCTCCGAAGACTTCGATGATCGCGTGGATATCATCCCGGTCAGCGATCCGAACGCCGGAACGATGGCACAACGCATCATGCAGTACCAAGCGGCCCTGCAATTAGCGGCACAAGCCCCCGATATGTACGATTTACCCCTATTACACCGGCAAATGCTGGATGTATTGGGCATTCAGGACGCAGACGACATTGTTCCGTCCAAAGAAGCGTCCGATCCGGCGGATCCGGTCAGTGAAAACATGGCAATCATCAATTCCGCCCCGGTCAAGGCGTTTATTTACCAGGATCACGAGGCACACATACAAACACACATGTCGATGGTGCAGGATCCGAAGATTCAAGAGATGTTGGGCAAAAGCCCCAACGCACAAGGTATGCAGGGCGCTATGTCGGCACATATTTCCGAACATTTGGCGTTCCAGTACCGCAGTGAGATTGAAAAAGAGCTGGGTGTGCCATTACCGCCTCCAGAAGAGAAGCTGCCTGATGATATTGAGCATCGTCTGTCGCAATTAGTGGCTCCGGCTGCTGCCCAGTTGCTGGGTAAAGACCAGAAAGAAGCGGAAATGCAGAAGCGCCAGGAAGAAGAGGAAGATCCTATCCTGCAAATGCAGCGTCAGGAGCTCGAGATCAAGCAGCAGGAAGTTCAAGCCAAAGCGCAGGCCGAGATGGCGAAGATCAACCTGGATCTGCAGAAATTACAAAGTAAAGATCAGCTCGATCAGCAGCGAATGGATCTACAGGAGCGGATTGAGACCGCCAAGCTGGGTGCCAAGATCGCTTCAGAGAATTCCAAGGAAGAATTAGAGACTCGGCGCATTGCGTCTAAAGAACAAATCGAAGGGACCAAGATCGGTGTGGAGATTGCCAAGGAGCTGATGGATGAGTGATGCCATTGTTGAAAAGCTTGGAGCGGTTCCGGATAACACCCTGTCGTACCTGCGTCAGCAGATACGTCAGATTATGAATGAGACCAGCGATCACCTGAGTGCGGGTGCTTGCAAGGATCACAGTGAATATTCCCGATGTTGCGGCATGATCGAAGGATTGGCGCTGGCTGAACGGGAACTTCTTGATGTGCAGGAGCGCCTCGAGAGGTCATGAATCTCCGCATGTAGCGGTGCAGGCGACTCTGGACGCATCTTTCCAGTGCAAGGTACATACTAATGAGTGAGTCATTAGCACAAAACGAGTTAGACGCCATAGGCGATGACGCTCGCAGTGCTCAACAGTTACCTGACCCGAAAGGGTACAAGATACTAATTGCTCTCCCCGAACCTGAAGAATCAACGGAAGGCGGCATTATCAAGGCTGCACAGACGTTGTACGCGGAAGAAGTCGGATCGATCGTAGGCTTTGTCCTCAAGATGGGACCCGATGCTTACGCCGATGCACAGCGGTTTCCGTCCGGTGCGTATTGCAAAGAAGGAGACTGGGTCTTAATGCGATCCTATTCCGGTACGCGCTTTTCAGTTCATGGAAAGGAATTTCGGTTAATCAATGACGACAGCATTGAAGCTGTGGTTGAAGATCCGCGAGGTATAGTGAAGGTATGAGCGAAGTAGAAAATGCCGTTGAAGACGGTGCAGAAGAACCGCAATCCGCTGAAGATAAATTCTTTGGAGTGCGCACACAGATAGGGCAACGGGCTCAGGATCCGGTAGAGGAATCTACTGATCTGGATATTGAGGTCGTAGACGATAGACCGCCAGAGGACCGTCGTCCTCCACGCGCCGAGACCGCCAGTGACGGTGATGTCGCTGACGAGGAGCTGGAGGGTTATAGTGAAAAGGTCCGTAAGCGTATAGACAAGCTGCGTTATGAGCAGCATGAAGAGCGCCGTCAGCGTGAGGCTGCGGAGCGTATGCGCGAAGAAGCGGTCAATTTTGCCAAACAACTTGCCGAAAAGAACCGGGGCTATGAAGCTCTGATTCAGCGTGGCGAAGGAGCTTTGATTTCACAGGTCAAGGAGCGAGCGCGGCTTTCTCTTGAGACGGCGAAGTCATCGTATCGTCAGGCGTATGAAGAAGGCGACACAGACAAAGTAGTTGACGCGCAAGAAGGATTACTTCGAGCGCAGACAGAGCTGAATGAAGCAGAACGCTACGAGCGGAATTTACCGCCGCAACAAGATCCTAATGCGTATGCACAGCAGCAAGCGGCCTATCAACAGCAGTTGGCTGCACAACAACCGGCGCACCAACCACAGCAACCTCCACAGCCTGATCCGAGGGCTTCTGAATGGGCGCAGCGTAACCCGTGGTTTGGTGATTCTGGCGAAAAGGTTATGAGTGCAGCGGCGTATGCCTTGCATGAAGAAGCGGTCCAGGACCAAAGGATCGCAGCAAATTCGGATGAGTATTTTCAATATATCGATACGGGAATGCGCAGGCATTTCCCCGATTACTCTTGGTCGGATACCAGCGAGGATGGACTTCCCGCGACTTCGACGGCCCAGAGAGCATCGTCGGTCGTAGCTCCTTCCGCAAGGAATAATGGAGCGAGATCACGCAAAATGAAGTTAACGTCCACTCAAGTCACTCTCGCTAAGAGGCTTGGGTTAACCCCACAGCAATATGCGGCCCAAGTAAAAAAGGAGGCTAGTAATGTCTGAAGAGCGCACACCACGTCAAAACGATATGCGGGAAGAAGAAGAGCGTCCTAGTGATGCCTGGAACCCAGCATCGATTCTCCCCGATCCTGCTCCGCAGGATGGATGGGTGTTTCGTTGGGTGAGAACCGGGATCAAAGGACAATCGGACAATACCCACGTTTCACAAATGTTTCGGGAAGGTTGGTCGCCAGTTAAGGCAGACGATCATCCTGAGTTGATGATTCAGTCGGATATCAATTCCAGTTTTGAAGGAAACGTCGAAGTAGGCGGATTGCTTTTATGTAAAGCACCCGAGGAAAAGATGAAGTCTCGTACGGAGCATTTCCAGCAAATTGCCAATCGGCAAATGGAATCGGTAGACAACAATTATCTGCGTGAAAACGATCCGCGTATGCCGTTGATGCAACCACAGCGCAGTTCGCGCACCACTTTTGGCAAGAGTTAATCTTTTTGGGTTGGCTCTTAAATATTCCTAATATGGAGGAAATTTAGATGGCAACAAGTGCCACGCCTTACGGTGCAAGACCTATCAATACTACGAGTGCGAGCGGATCCTTTACGGGCAAAGTTCAGCACATCAAGATTGCTAGTGCTTACGGCACCGCTATTTTCTATGGGGATTTCGTTAAGTTAGTGACCGCCGGTACGATCGAAAAGGATACCGGAACCACGGCTTGTACCCCTATAGGCATCTTTTTGGGATGTAAATACACCGATCCCAGTACGAACCAGATGACATTCAATCAAACCTGGCCTGCTTCAACGGCAGCGTCCGATGCAGCCGGTTATGTTTTGACAGACCCGAATGTCCTGTTTCAAATGCAAGGAGATGGAACGCTCCCGCAGACGGGCCTCGGTGCGAACTATGCTGTCATTCAGACAGCCGGTTCGACGACTATCGGAAACAGCAAGAACGCTGTAGATGTATCGACAGTCGCTACCACAAACACGCTGCCGATTCGGCTCGTTGACTTTGTTGACGGCCCGACTAGTTCGGTTGGCGATTCGTATACTGATGTTGTATGTAAAATCAACGTAGGACATCAGTTAGTCAATACCACAGGTATTTAAGCAAGGAGCTTTAGTAAATGGCTATTTCTAGACCACAGATGCTGAAAGAACTCCTTCCAGGCTTGAATGCTTTGTTTGGATTGGAGTACGAAAAATACGAGGACGAGCACACGCTCCTCTACGAGACTGAATCTTCGGAACGGTCTTTTGAGGAAGAAGTGAAGCTCTCGGGCTTTGAAGCAGCCCCGGTGAAGGATGAAGGTTCAGCAATCAGTTATGATTCTGCGCAAGAAGCTTTCACGGCTCGTTATAACCACGAAACCATTGCTATGGGATTCGCGATCACCGAAGAGGCTATGGAAGATAACTTGTATGACTCACTGTCAGCTCGTTATACCAAAGCACTCGCTCGTGCGATGGCGTATACCAAGCAGGTCAAAGCGGTTAATCCGCTCAACAACGGTTTCACCAACAGCTACCAGTCGGGTGACGGGGTTAACCTGTTCACGGCTTCTAGTGATGGTGTCACTGGCGGTGACGGCCACCCCTTGGTTTCTGGCGGTAAAAACGATAATCGACCTGCGACAGCGGCAGACTTGAACGAGACCTCGTTAGAGAACGCGATCATTACGATTGCCGGTCTGACTGACGAGCGTGGCTTGCTCATTGCGGCTCAACCGCGTCGATTGATTGTTCCACCTGCGTTAATGTTTACAGCAGATCGCCTGCTAGAAACGACGCAACGTGTAGCAACTGCTGACAACGACATCAATGCGATTCGCAATCTTGGTGCGATACCAGATGGCTATTCTGTCAACCATTACCTGACAGATACCAATGCCTTCTTTATCGTTACGGATATTCCGAATGGCTTGAAGATGTTCGAAAGAACCCCGCTGGAAACCAGCATGGACGGTGATTTCGATACAGGTAACGTGCGCTACAAGGCGCGAGAACGTTACTCGTTTGGTGTCTCAGATCCTCTAGGAATCTACGGATCTCCAGGATCTAGCTAAATAAGTGGGGGGAGGGGAACCTTCTGGTGCGGCCTTCCTTCCCCCTCTTTTTTTCTTTGTTGCATGTTGCACCGACTAAGGAACCGCAACGTGCAACTTTTATCCTGACTAACTGTTTCACGTGGAACGTTAGACACTAGCCAAGACAGGAGAAAAGTATGGCTAATACAACTTTCAACGGCCCAGTCCGCTCAGAAGGCGGGTTTGAGCAAATCTCAAAGAATAGTACTACGGGTGCTATTACTACCAATTTAGATATAGACAGTAGCGGGAACATCACCACGACTGGTTATCTCTCCTCTTACGCCAACGTCAGCAGTATTACGGACGCTACCAAGTCGGTAGAATCCACTGACTCGGGCACGGTTTACACTCTGAACAGAGCGGCAGGTATTGTGGTTACATTACCGACTGCAGCGGCAGGTCTAAGCTACACCTTTATTGTTGGCACCACATTTACCGGCGCAGGCCAAATCAATACGGACAATGCCAGTGATTTGTTTTCTGGTTTTGCCACGGTCTTTGATCCAGCAACGGCTACGGATAACAATACCTTCATCCCTGATGCCAGTGACGATGATACGATCGACCTAGGTTCAGCCGCTCAAGGCTGGCTCGTAGGCGGTATTATTCGTTTGGTGGCAACCAGTGCTGCGGTATGGCATTGCGAAGCGTTCTTGCACGGTGACGGTACGCTCGCTACACCATTTGAATAAGGAGAAGTTTCATGGCTGATGCAGTCACTTCTCAGACTATTCTCGATGATGGCGGTCGCAACTTGGTGATGAAGTTCACCAATATCAGCGATGGTACGGGTGAAAGCGCGGTCGCAAAGATTGATGTGTCTGCCTTAACGGTTAACGCCGTTACGGGCCAGGCATGCAATCGGGTGGTGCTTAATCGTGTTTGGTTTAGCAATGTGGGTATGGGTTTCAAGTTACATTGGAATGCAGATACCAATATGTTTATTTGCCAAGCGCCCAAGGACTGGACCGATACGTGGGATTTCAGCGCGGGCATGGGTGATTTACCCGGCATTACTAATAATGCGGGTACGGGTGTTAATGGCGATTTGCTATTGACGACCAATGATCACACCAGCGGTGATACCTACAGCGTCCTCGTTTGGGCGTTAAAACACTACGCAAATCCGAGTTAGTCTGATGAAATCAAAGTATAAAGTGATCCAAAACGGCGAACGGGTTCCCAGTGGGGAGCCTGTCTTTCAGGTGGCAGAAACCATTGACGGCGAAGACGTGGTCGTGGTGACTGAGCTGATGACGAAGAAAGAGGCGGAAGCGGCTCTACAAGCGTTGTCACCTCAAGCTAAAGCGGCACCTAAAAAGGAGCCAGTAAAGAAAGCTTCAAAGAAGTCGTCTAAAAAATAATGACTATAGGTAGACCACAGGTTGGGAAGCAGACCCGAAGTGCGCCTTCGAGCAGGGGTAAACGCAAGACAAGAAAGGTGATGCGTGAGTTTAAGCGCGGTCAGCTCAAGTCTGGTTCTGGTAAGAAGGTGAAGGATCGGAAACAGGCTGTGGCTATTGCTTTATCGCAGAGCGGTCGTAGCAGGAGGAAGCGTTAATGGCGACAAGCGGTACTTATGCGTTCAATCTTGATCTGACGGATATGATCGAGGAGTCGTTTGAGCGAGCGGGTCTGGAGCTGCGCAGCGGGTATGACTATCGTACAGCGCGAAGAAGCATTGACCTGTTGATGCTGGAGTGGCAGAACCGTGGTTTAAACCTATGGACGATCCAGGAAGGGACGACTTCGGTGACAGCGGGAACGTCTCGGTACACTTTGGCTGGTGATATTCTGGATGTCATTGAGGCGTACATTCGTACTGATTCCGGTAGTACTGACAATCAGTTTGATCAGATGATTACTCGTGTTTCGGTCAGCCAGTACGCACACCTGTCTAATAAACTGACTCAATCAAAGCCTTTGCAGTATTGGGTCGAGAAGGATCCAGGCGCTATCTCTATTAACTTATGGCCGGTTCCCGATAGTGTGGAGACGTATACGTTGGGGTATTACTACATGCAGCGTATCGAGGACTCTGGTAAGCCAGGATCGAACAACATGGATATGCCCTCGAGGTATTTGCCATGTTTGGTTTCAGGACTGGCGTATCAGTTGAGTTTAAAAAGACCGGAAGTGTCTGATAAAGCGCCTTTGCTTAAAGCGGACTATGAAGAGCAGTGGAATCTTGCTGCCGATGCGGATCGAGAGAAGGCGGCCTTTCATGTTACTCCAGGAGGGTATCGATTCTAATGGGTTATGCCAATGGAAAGTATGCCTTTGGATTTTGCGATCGAACGGGGTTTCGTTACAAGCTTAAAGATCTAGTCGATCAGTACGAAGGAGGTAGGCCGACTGGCTTGCGTGTCGGTAGGGACGTTGTCGATGAGGATCAACCGCAATTGGAGCTCGGACGTGTCCGTACCGGAGATAACAACGCTTTGCGCAATCCGCGCCCAGAGTCTAGCTTGCCGGAAAGTCGCAGGATGTCTGCGTGGGATCCGATTGGTGGCGGTGTCACTGCATTGGGCAGCCGGACGGTAGGTTTGACGATGACGGGTGAAACTGGATTTATAAAGGTGACAATTAGCTAATGGCTTGGACTTATACCACATTAAAGTCAGCGATCCAGGACTACCTGGAGACAACGGAAACCACGTTTGTAAATGACCTGGGGGTTATCATCTCGCAGGCAGAGGACCGTATTCTTAAAACGGTACAGCTTCCTGATTTCCGGAAGAGTACTGCGGGGTCCATGACCTCTGGGAACTCGTACCTTGCCACGCCGAGTGATTTTCTTTCTCCGTATTCTTTGGCTTTGGATAACAGCGGTTACGAGTATCTGATATTCAAGGATGTGAATTTTATTCGAGAGGCATATCCCGTGGCTGCCACTACGGGTGTGCCTAAGTATTATGGTTTATTTAATGAAACCTCCTTTATCTTGGGACCAACTCCCGGTAGCGGCTATTCGGTAGAGCTGCATTATTTCTATAAACCGGAGTCGATTACGGTTGCGAGCGCAGGGACCAGTTGGTTGGGAACCAATGCAGAAGTAGCTTTATTGAATGCTTCCTTAGTAGAGGCGTATACATTCTTGAAGGGCGAACCGGATTTATTGCAGTTGTACGAGGGACGCTATCAAGAATCGATTGCCCAGTTAGAGAAGTTGGGTGAAGGGTTTAGCACTACAGACAGTTATCGAAGCGGGGCCGTTCGGAGTATGAGGGCTTAATGGAATACGATTTCCTGCTGCTGGGCCTTTCGGCGTATGGATTTCGTTCTTTTGGTTTGATTTGGATTATCCCGTATGCAGCTATTATGTTGCTGATGTGTAAGTTGTTTTGTTTAGGAAATAGGGAAACTAATGCCTGACCTGGAAAACAAGCATGTGGCCCTGTTGGGACTTGGACACAGTCAGTTGGATTATCATCTGTCTTTGACGCACAGCGAGCAGTACGACGAGGTGTGGGCGATTAATGCCATGTGCGCAGTAGTCCAACCGGATCGAGTGTTTATGATGGATCCCGCCTCACGGTTCTTTGATAGTGAGGATGCGGGTGGACAGACTGAGGTCATGCGGAGATTGTTACCGCAGCTTACGTGTCCGGTTTATTCCTGTGAGTTAGACGATCGGGTTCCTGCTATAGAGCCGTATCCGTTAGCCAAAGTCGTTCAAGACCTGGGGTGTGGCTATTTTAATAACACGGTGTCTTATGCGATTGCGTTTGCGATGTGGAGCAAGGTGAAGCGTTTGAGTGTATTTGGCGTGGACTTTACTTATACGACTAATATGCATTATGCCGAGTTGGGTCGAGCGTGTTGTGAGTTCTGGTTAGCGCGATGCATGGCTGCCGGAATGGAAGTAGCAATAGCCCCAAGATCACCGTTGTTAGATACCAATGTCACGGAGAAGAACAAGTTGTATGGCTATCATCGATTGGACAATCCGCCGGTAGTGTATGCAGACGACGGAGAATTAAAGGTGACGGCTTTCTCTAATATTGAAAAAGAAGAGGAAGTGGTCGTTTCGATTTATGGGCGTGAGGACGGAGTTCCTGTGACGCGCCCCGTAGAGCCAACGGGTTATTAATGTTTCAAGTTAATGTAGATACGTCGATCGGAAATCTGGGAGTACAGACCACGCATTATCGCGGTCATACGCCAGAGGAATTGGCAAAAATGGCGGCGGATAGGATCGTCAGTATTAGTGACGATGCACCGGAACCGATACGTCAGCAGGCGCATGCGTTCAAAGATTACATGGAATCATTACTAACCGGATATATGCAGAAGGCGGTGGAAGGCCATGTCTGCACTATTTGTAATGCACTCGAAAAGCAAGGCCATAGTGATCTGGCCGAAATTATTAGGAGACTTTAATGGCAATCACACAGGCAATGTGTACCAGCTTCAAGAAAGAACTTTTAGAAGCCAAGCACAACTTTTTACTCTCAGGTGGTAACACCTTTAACCTGGCGTTATACACCAGTTCTGCAACGATGAGTGCAGCGACGACGGCGTATAGCACGTCTCAGGAAGCGTCGGGTACGAACTACACGGCAAAAGGCGGTTCCTTGACACGGGTGAATCCAACGACCTCTGGAACCACAGCGTTTACCGACTTTGCTGATTTAACTTTCGGCACAGCAACCATCACGGCGAGGGGATGTATGATTTTTAATGACTCGGCTTCGGGTGATCCGGCGGTCGCGGTTTTTGATTTCGGTGGAGATAAAACGTCAACAGCGGGTAGTTTTACTATTACCTTCCCTACTGCTGATGCCAGTAACGCAGTGATACGAATTGCCTAGTCGATGGCAAATGTCACAGGTTGGGGCCGTGGTACGTGGGGATCTGGCGCTTGGAGCCAAGAAGATCCGGTTGCGCTTACAGGGTTGGCGGGAACATCCGCGCTTGGCTCTTTATCTGTCACGGGTGATGCCAATGTCTCTGAGACGGGTGTTGCCGGTACAGGAGCGGTTGGCTCTGTGGTTGCAACAGGTGCTTCCAACTTGGCGGTCACGGGTCTTGCCAGCTCTAGCGCCGTTAGCTCAGTCTCTATCTCAGGTGCGTCCAATCTATCGGTTACAGGTCTGGCAGGAACGTCGGCACTCGGAACGATCCTTGCCGCAGGATTTGCGATTACGGGAGTCAGCGGCACAGCCTCTACGGTCGCGCTGGGCGATGAAACGGTTACTGGCGATGCGAACGTTTATCCAACGACAGTGGCAGGAACTACAGCACTCGGATCGCTGGGCATCATTTGTGACAACAATATCGGAGTCACTCTCGATGC
>TARA_R110001592_G_scaffold45210_2_pt1 | contig 14665 bp, 21 predicted proteins | sample TARA_R110001592 | Tara Oceans TARA_R110001592 (sample SAMEA4398387) | marine metagenome | biome: Polar Biome; feature: [SRF] surface water layer (ENVO:00010504); material: water (ENVO:00002006), including particulate matter (ENVO:01000060) such as... | depth 5 m
TCAATGTAGCCGAGAACCTCGTCCAACGACTCGTGTCGTGGCTTGATGAACTTGAGCAACGCAAAGTCACTGAGGGACTCACTTCCGAATGGATTGGTGATGCAACTAAATTACTGTCCCAAGGACAAGGCTTCTTGAAATTAGTAGGCCAACTCAAGAGTGAGATTGGTGTTGATTCCCAACTCCTACTTGCCGACCGAAAGGTGGACAATATGATGCATATTCTCGTCGAGGTACTACGAAACGAACCACTCTATCTTGACCAAATCCAACTGCGACTTGCCACCATGCAAGCACCAGTCGTTACCTATGACGACACAGACTTTGAGGTGATTGAATGAAGCAAGAATGGGCTTGGATGGCTGACAGCAACCGTATGTTCAAGTGCGTTAAGCCACTAAAACATAACCCTCAATTTGAGGGCAAGCATCATTGTAAGGCATGCGCCGCCGAGAAAGTGATATTCGATTTAACGGGTGAAGAGGAATGAGTCTTAAAACATGGCGTAGCAAGAGTGCTACCATGCTCTTTACTCGCCCCATATATGAGCGCGAGTTCCCTGCTCTTGCTCAAGCGATGGCAGATGATGGCTTAAGCATTCGCTTAGTGAATAAAGGTAATGGTTATGAGTTGTATGTTGCAGACTACCAAGTCCCGATGAAGTCGGTCCGTGAAGTGTGGGGATTATCCCCTCACCAAATGCGACGATTTTTAGACTGGGCAATGACAAACGACACGGAGTTGATGTGATATGGGAGTAGTAATTTTTACCAAAGACGATGAGCGATACAGGAGCGGCGACTACTTCGTTATGTACGGTGAACTAACAGTATCACCTACGCTCCGCTACACCACCTACATTCTCCACATCGACAAGTTCAGTGAACAAGACGCATTGTATTGGGCGCAAGTCGTGCCATTTCGCCTCGTCGTGGTGTGCGACAAGTTGCCTAAGTTGACCAAGGCGAGTGACGAATGCGTAATCCTCGACCAATCAATCAAGACCAGTAAGCCGGACTTCTCACGCAAGATGAGAGCCGCTCTATGCTGGGCTGACCGTGACCGAGCACACACTGCCCTCGGACCTATCCCACTCCCCTTAGCGAACGCATTCATCAAGGTCAATGTCAATGACATAAGCCTTGGTAGACTGTTGGCTCGATGCCGATACACGCTACACGAGAACTACACTCGTGCCGCAATAGCATACGGCGTGAGCCCTGTTCGTAATTTTAAGTGGCCTTCTAAGAAGGCTAAGAACGATTATATAGTGCCGTATGGTATTAGACAAACAGACAGACACATAGCAATCATAGTCAACAACGATGTGTTGGCGGCTAATGAGTTGCGCATCAATGATATGAATGCGCTACCGGCTGGTCTAAACAAAACAAAACAAGAAGTGATACAATGGTTATAATGCAACAGGAATTAGAAGCGGTGTTCGTTTATGGGACGCTAAAGAATGGATATACGAATCACACAGTGATTACTGGACCTCATACTCAGTACATTGGTGACTTCCACACCAACCCTAAGTATGGACTGATTGACCTTGGTCCGTACCCAGCCATGGTGTACGGCCCTCATAGGGTGAAAGGCGAGGCTTACTTTGTCACCCCTAAGACTCTTGAAAGACTTGACATTCTCGAAGGCGTGAGCCTTGGTCTATACCGTCGTCGCAGAATCCCAATTATGAATGGTGAAACCGCCATGAATGCTTGGGTCTACACCTACAATGGTATCGCACAACAAGGGACTGTTCTCTTGCAGGAGTGGTGAGCATGGATTACGGCAGTGGCGGCTTATTTATTATTCTCGCATTACTATTGATGATTCTTCTACCGGTATTGCTTGACCCGGAATCTTATGATTACGGCGGAGCGTACCAGTTCGATACCAAAACCACCCTCGAACACGAGCGTTCGGCTATTCAATCCGAGTCACTTATTTGGATGAACCAAGACCAGTGATACTGATATACCATTTCTTATTACGCTTAAGCGTGTCGGCCAATAACAATAACAAAAGAGTGCGTCGGGCGATAGTGGAATTACTACTTGCTCATGGACCTGCTACTCGTGAAGAAGTAGCAGAACTCTTGCAGAATTACAAGGGTGTGAAAAATGTTCCTTCTCCCAACAGCCTTTCTGCTCTTATGTCAAAGAATCCGCAGGTTGTTATCGTCGGAAAGCAGAAGGTCGAAATGACTCTTGGGATAAATACTCATCACATGTTATTCGATATTGACCGAGAAGTAATCAAGACCAAGGATGATTTGATTTTGACCCGTCCTATTTCAGTTATGACTCCTGCTGAGCGGCGCAAAGCAGTTCAATGCAAAGACTGCGGACGGACTCGAATCATGCCTAAACAAGGCACCAACTGCATTACTTGTCAGCGTAGAGAGTAGGGTTATATAGTGGCGTACACTCATGGTAATACATGAGGCAAGTATGGGCTACCAAGCACCGACCTTCTACCCTCGCTGAGTTTGTGGGTCAAGAACACATCGTCAACGAGTTCGCAAATGTTATTGTCGACCTTAAATCAATGCAACATTATATTTTTCATTCTGCCGAAGCGGGAACAGGTAAGACCTCTCTCGCTCATATACTGGCTAATCAACTTGGCTACACCATTCACATGTATAATGCGTCGTCCAAGCGACAGCGTGGTATCGAGTTCGTCGAAGAAGAACTTGCTCCTATGACTCGGCTTGGCCAATGGGAAACCATTTACTTCTTGGACGAAGCAGACCAACTAACTCCTGCCGCACAGTCGGCTCTCAAGGGTGTCATTGAAGGTGCCCAAGGGTACTTCATCCTCACCTGCAACGACTTGACTAAGTTATCACCGTGGCTACAATCTCGATGCCAAGTAAGAACCTTTCAGCCGATAGGAGATAGTCAAATGTTCCTACGACTGCATCAAGTAGATGGACGAGAGGGCTTCGCCACATCTAACGACGACCTCGATAAAATTGTAGACTGCAACAAGGGCGACTTGCGAAATGCAATCAATACTCTCCAAGCATACCACACTATGCCGGAGGAAAATCGACAGCAATTTTTACTCTCAATATCCGAACCCGAAGTTGATGCGGCTAAAATCCTCACACTTTGTATTAAGGAAAAGCAGGTAGAGGAAGCCGTGAAGTGCATGGGTACTCCGGTCAACCTGCGAAAGACAATAGACGCCGTGTTTGATTACGGCATTAACTCCCCCGCTAAATCCGAAAGCAAGTTGCTCTTGGTAGATGCCGCAACACAGGCCCAAAGGGACTTGTTGAGTGGCGTTGAGGCCCACTATGTTATGTGGGACTTCTGCCGTAGATTGGCTGAGTAGGTAGGGTTATATAGTGGCGGAGATACATGGAAAGATGAGGCAATAATATGGTAGACATACAACAGATGATTGAACGAATAAGCAAGAATGTGAACTGCACAACCGAGGCACTGAGTGCCCGGATGGACTCGGTGCTCGACGAGAATCGAGCGGCGTGGATGGATGCAGGCAAGACAGAAGAGGAATGCGGTATCAACGCACTACGAATCGCAGGACGACAAGTGAAAAGCGAAGGAGAGCGACTCAAGCGTTCCGGCGCAACTCTCTTTGAAGGAATGTTCATTAGCGCACCACGATACAAAGACTGGGCCGAGTTCGCTTACAAGAAAGCGGCAAAGAGCATTAGCGACTCCGTTATTGCGGATGCTATGGTTGAAGATGGATTGGCAACAGTCTACGAAGACAACAACGATGGTTCCTACACCAAGAAGTACAACGCTTTCTTGGCTCGTGGCGAAGCATTCGATGCTGATGTAACTACAAGTGACATCAGTGAGTTGCCCAAGGGTACATACGATGCCGGCAACGGTGTTCACTTCCACTTGATTTGGGACAAGGCAAGCCCTACATTCCCATCCGGTGACAAGAACTTCAAGTACGGCAACCCTCGCCCACTAAGTGAGAAGGACCGCAACTGTATGTTCTTGGGCCGCAAGCAAGGCGACAAAGATGCACAGATTTACTCGATGCGCTTTACTGGCGCACTGGCAGAAGTAGACCACCCAACTTTTGTCGCAGGTAGCATCGCTATGCGTCCTGCCCGCAACGGCAACACTGCCTATGCTAAGGCTGGCGTTTCCAACTTTGCGGTTGACGACTCCCTACAAACAATCTTCTCCGACGCACCCGATACCATGAATTACGATGGTATCAAGCGACTCGAAGGCGGACTTCAAGACATTGAATCTTTTGTTGGCGGACTCTCCGACAAAGAAAAGTGGGATGCTCTTGTGTCAGTTGTTGTTGAAGTGGTCCACATTGACCCTCGTGACAACGGTGGCTACATCGTCACTGTTGGCGACCTCGACATTATGAGTGTTGCTGGAACCACAGACATTTATGTCCCTGCTTCCCAAGAATCACTCGTTGACTTTTCTGTTGGCTCGACTCTTATGGTCGTTGGTCAACCCTACATGAGCCGTGATGATGAGGCCCGCCTTGTCACTACTGGTTGGTGGTGTGCTGAATCTATTGGAGTCAGCGAATCATCCAATGAGAATGCTGAGGGGTGGGACTGATGGCTTGGGCACAGTCTAAAGCCGAGGCGGTACCTGCGAAAGCAGGTGCCACCTATGGGGCTGAGTACTACCGTGAGTTGTTCACCAAGAAGCGCGACAACCATGCTCCAATCCGCATGGCTCTCGTCGGCAAGGAGAACACAGCGAAGACTGGACTCTCTCTCGACCTCGCACTCAAACACACGGACAAAGAAATCATTGTCCTCGACTGCGACAATTCAGCGCAGAATACTGTTGACTTCCTACTCTCGACTAATGTCGAAGGGGCAGAAAGAATCCGTGTCATTCCTATGATTGACGAAATGGATGATGCTATGTGGAAAGACGACAACACAACTGACTGGCTCGCAGTAGTCAAGAAATTGGAATGGTTCACTGCCTACTTGGGTGAGAACCACGAAAGCATTGGTGCTGTCGTCATGGACGGCGGCTCCACCTTCCTCAAGTGGTGCGAGTTCGTTATGACTGAGCGCCTTGTTGAGCGTGGGGTTATCTCCGATGAAAGCGACAACTTCAATCAAAAGGAATGGCGTGAGCGCAACCGTGTGTTCAAGGGCGTCCTTAACCGCTTGACCGCACTACCAATCCCCTACATCTTCTTTACCTTCCACTTGAAGGACAAGAAGCAATTCATGGACATTGGTAATGGTACAAAGGCCATGATGAAGATTGGCGAGATTGTGGATTGGGTCGAAGGTACTCAGCGATTCGTCAGTCAGCAAATTATGCTACGCCGGTACACTAAGAAAGGTGACAAGACCGCCGGTGTTGAGGCTGACAAAAAGTTGGGCGAGGATGATTTCGTTATTCGTGCCACTGTCAATGAGATGAAGGGTCGCAACATGGAACACTTGGGTAAGCAGTATGACTTGATGAGTGTTGTCAATAGCAAAGTGACTTGGAACGGACTCCCATTTGGGTGGGATTGAATGCAAAACACTCAACTCTTTGAGAGCATCCTCTCCTGTATCAAACAGGCACAGGCTCACAGTACCCTATTGACCGAGCGCATTGTACTTTTAGTTGATGCAAACAACCTCCTTAAGGAGCGAGTTGCTGATTTGGAGAATGTCATTGAGGAACTCCCAAACCTTGGGAAGGTTCTCGGTGCCATTCAAGAACTCCAAGATGAACATGAGGCACCTGCCTCCAAGTTCATTCACTACATTAGTAGGGGGGGCATCTAAGTGAAAGTCACTAAGAAATTACTGGTGCATTTGCTCACCGTCACCATGAGGGAGCAACACATCAACGGGAAGGCACAGAAGCAAGTCACTGGGTGCGTTCTCGTACTCAACGACGGTGTACTGTCCACTACGAGCATTGTCAAGGATGGTAAGACCTCTTTGTCCCACTTCTCATTTGTTGTAGGAAAAGAACACGAAGACTGTACCGTACCGGTGCCCGATATTGAGCGAATGCTTGGTGTCTTGAAGTACCACGGTGAAGACTTTGTACGGCTGACTCACAAGGAAGGCAAGGTTCTCGTCAAGTCAAAGAACAAGCAGACCACCGTCACTGGTGGGTTTGAGGCCAAGGCATTTGCCAATAGCCAACACAGTCTGTTGGAATGGCATAAGCAAGCGGTGACTCGCTCTAAGCAGATTGAAGGTAACATTTACATCACTAAGGATGGGGACAAAGTGACTCCTTTCTTTGTGGCTGAACTTGATGCCGACGAAGTGTATGAGGCATTGCGCTGTGACGGAATGAACGGGCAGAAATTGAATCGCTACACCTTCGAGGTGAGCGACGGTACCCTGTTGCTAACGGTCGGTGACGCCTTCAAAGGCAAGACTACCATTGACTTTGGTGCCTTTGCTACCAAGGACTTCAATGCTACCTTCGAGGGTGGCTTAGAGAACATCGTTAAGCACTACTCAAAGAAGGTCAAGTTATCCTTCATCGACTTTAGTGAGTACGGACAAGGCACTCGTCTACTACTGACTATGGACAATGGCGATTGGGTATTTCAAGCCGGGGTATTGTGATGAATCCTGCTGTACCGGCTCAGTACGATACTATTACGGGATATTCCACTGGTGAAGTAGCGGTAGTATGTGAATACCCGCCGCTTCGTCGGTGGATTTATCGTGGCTCCCACAGACGAAGGCGTATGAGAATTATTTTGTCTTGCGTGTGGTATCATGATATGGAACCCGGAAGATGGTACACCACGGAGGAATTAACTCAACTGTGTGGTGAACATGACGCGAGGGGACCCTCGGCCATGGTAATCAGTAATCAAAGAGTAGGCACGCTATTGAGGGTGCTTATCGCTCGAGAACTGGTTCAATTTAGAGTTGTTAAGGGAAAAAGAGAGTACTTAAAAGGTGAAGAATATGAAAATGAAATGCAGCAATTGTGATAAAGAACAGATAATCAACCAAGGCCAGCCGATGGTAGCCGTGGGTGAAATAGCAGAACAGATGATTACTTGCATACACTGCGAGTCTGTGTTTAAATTATGTTTGACTTTGAAATCCCTACGGGACGACTACCGTGACCCTCATTGGTTGCGTGAGCAGTACGAGGGTAAGGGGTACTCCATGGCGGCAATAGCCGACATGTGCTCAGTGACCCCAATGACTATTCAAAATTGGCTACGCCGACACGACATCGAAACAAGAGGTCGTGGTTATCGAAGGATGATGAGCGATGAGTAGGGTCGGAGGCTCCCACATTTTTACCATAGAGGTGTGTGACAAGTGCGATAATGTTATTCGTGCCACCTCGGTACCGGTGGCTCCATGGAAAAGTAGAATCATGCACACCTTGCTTTGTTTTCATGGTTGGTGTAAGTGCGAAAAGTACTACACTTACCGAGAAGACTCGGGGTTTCTTGACCTCATAGATTAAGTAGTGCCGATGGCAGATGAGTATATATGATTGTAACACAGGTTGGCGGTAGGGACATACGAATCCGGTACCGTGACGAAAACCAAGAGCGCAAAGATATGAAAGTCAGCGCGTACCCGTACTGCTTTACCGATAATGTGGGCGACTCCTACGGATTGGTCAAGATTGAAGAGGGGTACGAGGGACTATACGGGCAGAAATTGAACAAGGTGTATTTTCGCACCGAGTATGACCGACGCTTGTGGTCCAAGGGCAGGAAGACTTGGGAGGCAAATGTGCCCTTCCCCAATCAAATACTGATTGACCGCCTCGACAAAGGCGAAGCCCCTATCCCCAACTACGAGCATCGTATTTGGTATCTCGATGGGGAATGGAAAATCAACTCCGGCGAAATTACCATGTTGTCAGTGAAGGACTCCTACACTGGTAGAATGTATTCGTGGGTCTGTCACCCCGACATAAAGGTGGGTACGCATCGTTCACTGGGAGAGTACCACTACGACACTCCAATTAAAGCGTTCGCTAATGAGCGTCAACTGCTCGCTGACTTTGCCTCACACATGGCAAAGCAGGACCCCGATATTATCGCCGGTTGGTATGTGGTGGATGCTGACATAAAGCAGATATGTGACCGTATGAGAGTAGTGGGTTTGGACCCAAAGACTCTATCCCCCTACAATCGACATGATTTCAAGTACAACTGGAGTGACAAGCATTGGTCACAGCCTATTGCTGGCCGTCTGTGCTTTGATTTAATGGTAGGGTTCAAGAAATTGTGGACTATGAAGAACGGGCAACTGGCCAGTCAAAAGTTAGATGATATTGCTTGGCAAGTCCTACAAGAAAGGAAGGTGGAGTTGCCGGATGGTCACGACACTTACTACTCGGACCCCGCTTTATACCTTGATTACAACCGCATAGATGTCGAGTTGTTACCTAAGTTGGATGAAGCAGTCAATGCCACAGGGTACTTTACTTCTATGCAACATGTGGTGCAGTGTCAATTGGGCACCACTCCGCTCATCACAGCGATGAGCACGAGTCTATTTTTACAAGACAATGAGTTCGACCTACGCATCCCCGACTCTCCCGAGTTCGATAAGCGTGACTATACCGGTGCTGATATTCAAGAGCCGGAACCTAATCGCTATGAAAGCGTGGCTATCATGGACATAAAGGCAATGTACCACAGCAATGTTAAGTTGCATCGTATATGCTGGACGAATCTCGATACAGAAGAAGGGGTGGACTGTGGTAATGGTATCAAGTTCATTCAAAGAGAGGGCCTGTTAGGCCGCACAATGGACAAGTTGACCATCAAGCGCAATGAGTACAAAGTATTGATGAAAGAAGCCCGTGACGCTGGAGATGAAATGGCCTACAAGAAGTGGGATGCGGCGCAATTCGCTACCAAATCAATGGTAGCGTCCCTTTACGGCATCTGTGGTGACTCTAAATACGGCATGTATCACCCCGATATTGCCGCCGCTATTACATTCACATCTCGCCAAACACTGTTCCGTCTACGGGACGAGTGTAATGAGCGAGGCTACCCTGTTCGATACGGACACACCGACTCTATTTTCTGCGAAGTACCATCCCCGGAAGAGGGCATGCGACTGGTAGATGAAATAAACAAGGCCATGGCACCTATTGAAACCGAGTTCGAGAAGTGGTGCGAATCCATGGTTCTCAAGGCCAAGAATCGCTACGCTGGCAAGGTCACATGGACTGATGGGAAGTATCACGAGCCCGAGTACTACTACAAGGGCTTGGAACTGATACAGGCACGCATGCCAAAGGCTATGAAATCGGCTATGGATTCTACACTTCGTGGTATTCTTGACGGTAAGCCAAGGGGTGAGGTGGACTTGGACTTGAGTGCACTGATTACCAAGGGGATTGCTGGTGAACTCGGTGAAGACTTGCTGATGGTTGGTAAGTTAAAGAAGCGGCTTAGCGAATACAAGGTCCTATCCGGCTCATCTGCCGGTGCTAAGTGGGCCAAAATGTATCTTGATAAGGACTACAAAGTTAATGAGTCATTCTTGACGGCAGTCAACCTAAAAGGTCAGCATATTGCCTTTGATAACATTGATGAGTTAAACGGTACTACTGAGATTGATTGGTCCGAAATGACCGAGAAGTTCATCGTCAATAAGGCGACCAGTATCTATGAATTAGTGGGCTGGGACAACATGGAGTTGCTCAATGCTCACCGAGGACTTGGTTCTGTTCAATGGGTATAACTATATAGTGGCGTAGATACAGTTAGTAATATGTCCGAAGAACAACCTCAGCGTAAAATGACAACTAAAGAACTCACCGGAGCGGTGCACAACATTGGCTCGTCACTGAACAGCCTTGCGCATGCACTATCGAATGACATTGCCCAAATTATGGGCGTTCTCTCCGGTATTCTCGTGCACATGGACTTATTGCAGACTATCACCTGCCCATCGTGTGGTACTGAACTCCAGCACCCTAAATTAGAAGGTGTTCCCGAACCAACACATTGCCCAAAATGTGGCAGTGATTTGGAATTGGAAGAAGAATGATTAAAACACAGACGGGGCGTGGAATAAATATGGCACGAGTATTGTTGGCAAGCATGGATGAAGAATTAGTCGCTAAGGCTATCGCTATTCACGGAAAAAGAGATGTATATGTTGCAGTAGATGCAACGGTCCTTTCTCGCATGAAGGCTCTCGAACTTGGTCTTGATACTCACGCATTGGTCGGCAAAGATGCCGATGCTTCGATTTACGAAGTATTCCCTGCCCCTACAAAGAAGGCTGTAAAGCCTAAGAAAGTAGAGGCGAAGAAAGATGAACCAAAGTCCGAGTAAATACAGCAAAGAGTGGTTTGAAATCCACGGACCCGAGCACGGACACGCTAACCCATTCAAAGCGACCAACAATAACTGGCCAGTCCGTCTTTCCAAGTCCGCATTTATGACTTATCTCGGATGCCCGCGCAAGTATTGGTGGGGTAATGTTGCCGAAATTAGAGGGCCGAGGAACCATTTTATGGTTCATGGGACCGCTGTGCACCGTGCACTTGAGAATCTCTATGGTAATTGGTCTGTTGACACTGAACGAGATTTTCCTACTTTGATGATGGAAGACTGGGAAGATAAATCCTCCCATGAACCGCAGTTGGAGTGGGATGATGAGCAGAAGCGCATATACGACGGCTCAGTCGAGGCTCTCGCTCAACTCGAAGAAGAAAGATTGCGTCGCTGGGGCGCTGATTCATTTGCACCCGAAGAGTTCGAGGTCAAGCATACTATCAAGGCACCGGAAAACAATTTTATTCTTGTTGGGATGATTGACGGAGTGCACAGGCACCCCGACGGTGGCCTTGTTATCACTGAATTAAAGACTGGTAAGGCTACTACTGGCAAGTTAAGCAAGACCCGTAAGGAACTGTGCTATTATCGCTATATGCTTGCGCTCCTTGGTTGGGACGAAGCAGTCTACTTCTACTATTTACTCCCCGAAGCAAACAACATCAAATTGTTTCACGAACTTGACGCTAAGAAAAACACCGAGGTGTGGCTTGGCGACCTACAAGGCATGGCTGTCTTGGAGAAGGTGCAGAAGCGTTCTGTCACAGCGATGCACAAGTCGCTTGACAAGACCTTTGAGGGTATAAGCAACTCCCTATGGAATATCAAATGGAATGACTATTTCTGTTCGGAATGGTGCGAGTTCAATATGTCCTGTGAAAGTCAACTACTCGGTATCGACGAAGACCCGACGGTGTTATATAGTGCCGACGATGAATGGTGATAACATGGAAAGCAACATAGAGTGTCCCGAATGTGGGAACAAAGACTTTGATACTGACGCAATGATGCTCGTAACCGGGCAAATTGATGGCGAGCAAAAAATGCTTATCGTGCACACTTGTCATGCGTGCGCACATAAGTGGAGGGGTCATGCTTGAACTTGCTCTCTTACCCAAGAGAGATAGGTTTGAAGCGTACCCTTATTCGCTCACATCATCAGTACAAACACTACCTCGAAAAAATGAGGTCCAAGACCTCATGCTACACAAGTCTATACTCATTCAGCAAAATGAACGAGGATGGCAAACCGGACTACCGGTACGCAGTAATTGATAGAGCATGGTGGGATTTTGATGCGGGAGAACGAGGCGGAATTGAACTTGTCAAGCGTGATGTGGCAGAACTCATCAAGAGATTGGATGGGGACCTTCGTGTCGTTGCCACCGGTAGAGGGTTTCATGTCCATCAACTCTTCAATGAATCTGTCTGTGGACCGGAGTACCGACTGAGCCTTGAGCACTACCAGCGTCGTAAGGCGCACGGGCTGGCCACGCTGGACGGCGTAGGCTTCCCCGAAAAAATGACTCGTATTCCTAACACCTACAACCCAAAGCGTGGTCGTTGGTGTGTTGTTATTGATGGTCGCGCCTTTGCCGAAGACCCCGATAATTTCGTAATCCCTAAATCCCCACAGATTTTGCCCCGCACACTACACCCGTTTGGGCGAAGAGCACACTGGCACGGTTGTTTTGATTTTAAGGATTGGGCGCAAAAATATGCCCCCGAAGCAGAAGATTACTCGTTCGTAGACCGTGTAGAATTAGACGATAAAACCCTCACCGCTGGTACAGTACCACTGATGCCTTGTTTGGCCCGTGCAGTGCATGGGAGCAAGCCTAATCACCATGTTCGTGTGGCACTCGTGCAACACATGGCAGATACCCTGCGAGATTTCGCAGACCCGGACGCCTTAACAAAGGACCAGCGGGTAGCAATCGAGGATGAGATATTCGACTACATCAAAGGACTTGGTTGGTCCAACTGGAACGCCACCAATTCAAGAAAAGGCATCAAGAGCACCATGAAATACAGAAGGGTGCCTTCGTGCGCTTGGTTTGTGGCAAGAGGCATGTGTGCCGCTAAGTGCTGGCGTTATGACGGGACAGTAGAAGTACCCAAATGACCATAGCCCTCTTAAAGAATCTTGAGTAATGCTTATTCGATGCTGGTAGTAGACGACCGAGAGAACGATTTGCTGAAACATAAATTGCTTGTTGCTATGGGCGACCATATCAAGGTCAAGCGACTTATTTCAGCAGACTATATCATAGGCGAGATTGGCATAGAAGCCAAAGAGATAAATGACCTGTACCACTCAATCATGGGACATGGTAGGAGCCGCACTATTGTTGGGCAACTACATGACCTTAATGAGAACTTTGAGCGACCTATGCTTGTCGTCTACAATACCAAATTAAAGCCGTATGTGCGTGGTGGAGGTCGTGCCGCAATCGCAAGAGAGATGAAAAAAATGCACGCGGTAATCAAAAAGTTCAAGCAGAACTTCGCCCTCCAATTCCCCAACATTCAATACATGGAGTTATCCAGCATGGATGAGTTCGTGGACTGGCTTAACGCCATGCACCATGGCCTAAGAATCCGCAAGATAACTACTGCCGAGCCACCCGAAATCGCAAAGAAAAGTAATCGCAATGTGGACCCGAGAGTCGCTGTGTTATCGGCAATTGAAGGCGTGTCCGAAAGAGCGGCTCACGACCTTCTCTCGCACTTCGGTTCTATTCCTCGCCTTCTACGCTCAAGGACAAGTCAGCGTATGCTTATGGAAATTGATGGCATAGGGCGTAAAAGAGCCAAGGCTATCCTATCCCTGCGAGATAGGTACCCCGACCAACCCGATACTCACTCGGAGTAGGTAAAGGAACCCGATTGAGAAGTACCCGATACCGCACGATTGTCAGTGGCAATCTGCATGTTATGCAACTCCACTGAGGCACTCGTTGCGTTGTCGCTACCTTGGCCTGCGTTGCGCTCAATTGTGATTTTAATTGTGTTGTCGGACACCTCCGCACCCTTGACTGACCCACTAAATAGCATGACATTGCCTCGGGCTATGTTACCTACTGTAACAGTGTTAGTGTGAATATCGCCTGTTTCTAAACATTCGACTGTCACCAGTAGGACTGCGCTACCGGAAGCGGCCCCCATGCTGGCTCGACCAAACACTCTAAGACTGTTTGACTCGGAGTTCGGTGGGATTCGAGCAGTGGCATTGAACACTGTTGGTGGGGACACCCAATCACCGCCACCGGCAAAGACCATTCCGTCTTCACCCATGATAGCATCGCCGGACGCAGGAGCGATAAACGAGTCGATGCCGGATATACCGTTCCCGTCCCTTGGAGCCACTGCCGGTTTTGTTTGGCCGAGGACTCCGAATGAGCCACCAGTCACGCTATCGTTGTTGAAGTTCATAGCGCCTTTAATCCTGTTAAGTGTGGTGTTGCCCATAGCAGACGAAGAAAGCATGTGGGCGCCGTTTATTGAGGTAGTCAATCCATCCGGTCGAGCAACGCGATTAGGCCCTGTGTTAGGGTTCAGTTGAGAACTACTGGTTTGAGCGACACCTCCGTCACCCCATCCTCCCCAATCTTGCCATCCTCCACCTTGAGGATTACCTCCGTTATCGCCATCACGACCACCGGTAGTGCCGCCATTGCCCGGAGTGCCATTGTCACCGCCACCGCCGCCACCGCCGCCACCTTGGTTGCCTTGGCCCGAGGATTGTGAGCCGCCTCGTGCTACCTTTGGTAGAATGTATGAGGTGAAGTTCTTTGCCGCTCTCGACACATCTCTCTCAAGTCCTATTGATAGGCTTTCGCTATCTCGACCGTTGATACTCCAATTGATACTGCGCACGCTGAGCAATTCATTCTCAAGCCCCATTTGCGGGTCAGTGTACCGTAGTGTGGTTGCTGGAACAAAGTTCCAATCGTCGACAATGTGAAGGCGAGGGGCGTACCACTCGGCATTCTCATTCCAGTAGTCGGCTTGGCCGAACTTGCGCACACCGAGCGGGAAAATACTGTTTGTGTTGTGACCTGCACTGTATGTGACCCCGGCCCAATTGTGTGCGTTTAGGTGGGTGTTGCTACCACCACAACGATTGCGCAAGAGTGAAGTCAAGTAGTCGTGGTTGACTGAAAGAATAATTCTTTCGGACGCTTCCCCCGCCCTTGCCCAATAGGTTGACGGTATAGGTATCTCGTACAACCCGTTTGATGAAACGGTAATCGAAGTGCTACTTTTGAGAGTAGGGGCGGCACCAAGGATGCCAGCCGGCCAATCGTAGTCCAGCAGGTATATGCGGAACAAAGCGAGGTTCGGGTCATTGAATGCGGCTTGTCGG
>TARA_R110001592_G_scaffold360936_1_pt1 | contig 14653 bp, 14 predicted proteins | sample TARA_R110001592 | Tara Oceans TARA_R110001592 (sample SAMEA4398387) | marine metagenome | biome: Polar Biome; feature: [SRF] surface water layer (ENVO:00010504); material: water (ENVO:00002006), including particulate matter (ENVO:01000060) such as... | depth 5 m
GAACCAGAACCAGAGCCAGAATTGTAAATATTTTTATTTAATTAATCTTTTATTTTATTTTATTTAATATATTATAATATAATATAATGGAACTATATGGTGTGTCATCTGGATATGAGCAAGGAAACGCCTATGGAAAGAGAATTGCAGGGCGACGTGCACAGAGAAGTGCAAACGCATTAAGTTTAGGAGATGCAATAGAGAACACTAAACTTGGAGCAACACAAGCCGATACTGGGCTTGATACAGAAGAAAAGATACAAGAAGGTGTAAATACATTTGAAGGGGGACGAGCGGTAACATCGGCAAAAGGAACTTATACTGAATTGAGGTCTAATTTAAGTAAAGAACCAAATACAACATTAAATACTGCAGATAGTCCAGAAGGAGCACTTTCAAGTGTAGACCAACATTCAGTCGCGCCAGATGTAGGCGCACCAGAAGGAGTTGAGATGACTGATTTATCATCTACTTCTGCCCCTGTTGCAAATGAAACATCACCATCAAGTGCAACCACACAAACCAGTGCAGCAGTAGATGGAACTGAAAGTGGAGGTGCTACAACTACAGCAACAGAAGGAGTTGAAAGTGGATTAGAAGCAAGTGCAGAAGATACATTAGAAGGTGGAGCAAAAACCACATTAAAACAAGGATTAAGGACTGGGGCAAAATTAGGAGGTAAAATATTTGGTGCTGCAGTTGGTGGAATAGGTGGTGGATTGACTGCAGGTATGGGAGTTGCTGCAGATTTACATGGAGGATTTAGTAAAATGAATACGGCACAGAAAATAGGTAATGTGTCAAATATTGCTGGTGGTTCATTAGAAATGATAGGTGCAGGAGCAATGATGATTAATCCAGTTGTGGGTGGGGCATTAGAACTGGGAGGTGAACTATTAAGTTTATTTGGTAGTAGTTCTACTGCAGGTGGTGATGCATCAAAGAAAGATACAAAAGAAGATGCAATTAAAGAACAAGCCGAGAAAACAGAACAAGGGGAACAAGCGGCACAAGACCAACAGACACAATTAAAAGGTGCTGCAGCATCTGGTGCACAAACTGGAACGGCATTTTCTGGCCAACAGCAGGCAAGTGCTCAAATACAAAGTTCTGGTAGTTTTTAAAATTATTAAAATTTTTTTTTTTTAAATTAAAATTTTTAAATATATTATTAATATATATAATAATACTATAAAAGATGAGTTTCTGGATAGCCGAAGACAAAGTTCCAATTGAGCAAACACAAACTGCAATCAGTGCAACAAATGGATTAAATTATAGTCCTGGCCAAGTGATACATATTGATGTTCCACCGACCACTAAATATTTTAAACCGAATGATTGTTTCTTACAATTTGATTGTAAAATTGAGACCCCAAATGAGGGCACTAATAAAACCAGATTGCAATTGGATGCAGAGATTGGTGCACAATCTTTAATTCGCAATTTGAGAATATATACCTCGCCTGAGAGTGGTGGAACTCTTTTAGAAGAAATCCAAGATTATAATGCGATGGTTGCAATTAAATACTCGTATGACACAGATGATAGCAAAAAGGCACTTCGCGCGATAAGTGGTGAAGGCACTACAATTAATAAACCAGAAACCAAAGGAACGCAAGGTTCAAATCGTAGTAGTTGTGCAGACATTACTACAAATCCTTTTTTCAAAACATCTCGTTTTGATGATGATGAAACAAGTGCAAGTGATACTAATTTTATTAATACTACATTTACTAATGCATCAAGAATGACTGCAAAATGTTGTTTACCAATTCATTCTGGTATTTTTGATAGTGAAAGGGTGTGGCCGAATATTTTAACTGGGCTTCGCATAGAAATTGAACTTGAAGAGGCAGATGTAGTTGTGAGGCAATTGGAAAGTGTTTTACTAAATAATAAATATAGATTAAATCCTATTTTTGATAGTGTTAATGGTTCTATTACGGCAGGTAAAAGTAATTTGGGAGAGAATGGTTCAACTCAAAGTATCTTTCTTGCACCAGATAATTCACAGAAATATCCTTATCAGTGCCCTTTTGTTGTGGGCGAATATATTAATCTTGCAAGTAATGCTGGCACGGTATATGCATCATGGAATACAAGTGATGCAGACGCATTTGAAGAGTATCCTCGTATTTCTAAAATAGAGTTTGATGAGAATGCAAGTGGAGGGGATGGACTTGTAAAACTTACATTTGATAAACCTATGTTGCAAACTGCGGCACATACATTCAGTCATGTAAATGAGGCAAGTCATCCAAACGGAGGCGTCCATCTATTTAGTGTATCAGTTTCACCTTTATCTGGTTGTCAAGTAGCGGCAGGGTATACATATGCGGCAAGTTATGAAATCAGTAATGTTGAACTTATAGTTCAAGAACTTGATATTGGAAAGACAGAAGAAAATAGAATGATGTCTCAAATGAAAGAGGGTGGAGTAATGGTTATGGATATTTTGTCAGTTCAAAATTATAAATATTCTCAATTAAAGAGTGATATTGTTGCAAACATTCGGCTACCATTAGATTTCTCTCGCGCGAGGTCTATTGTGTGTTTGCCGACAGATAGTAATAGTTATAATCTTGCAAAGAGGTTGACTGCAGATGATACATATCAAGTGTTAGCAAATGATAGTTGTGATGTGAGGAGTTTTTCAACCAGAACTGGACTGGTAGGCATAAGCGACCACTTAACTAATTATCAATTTTTATATGATGGACGCCTTCAGCCCTCTCGCCAAGTTCCTTGTAGTAAGATTAGTAGTAAGAAATCTATAGATGCTCAACCCTTAATTGAAACTGAAAAGGCACTCGTGCAGGCAGATATTCCAGTTAAGAGTTTTGCAAGTTTTAATGAGAACTTTGTTATTGCCAGGGCACTTTCACTAAACTCTGGCGTATATGATTGTAGGGGGCGCGACTTTAATCTCCAAGTTAATTATCAAGGTTCGGCACCAACAAAGAATAAGCTGTGGAAAAACTTTGTGTGGCACTTGCGACGCATTTCTATCAAAGGCGATAGTGTAAGTGTGGAAATGTAATTTATTGACATTTTTTAAATTTTTATTTTTTTTTTTTATATTAAACATAGTATATAATATAAACATGAGCAACAGATATTTAGATATTCGCCCAAGCAATCTGCCCCCTACTGGCAAAATAAGTTTTAAATCTGGCAATCCAGTCCTCACCTTTAATATTGGTGAAGATGATATGGCCCAGTTGAAAGGTAGAACTCTTAAACTTTCTGGTAATTTCAAGATTACTATTGATGGTTCAACTGCACCATCCTCTGCCAATTCTACTACGGCAATGGATACTGAACTTGGTATTTATTCAGTCATAGACCAACTTGTGCTTTCAAGTTTTCGCACAAAACAAACCATAGAACATATTAGGCATTACAATCGCTTTATGAAAACATACCTACCAGTTGTGAGCTCAAACCAAGATATGCTCGGGCATATGGCGCAGACGGCACTTACTTTACCGAGTGATGAAGCACAACAAGAGGCAGTTGTTCGCCAGAGTAATGTTAATGCAAACTCTTTCTGTGTATTCTTGCCCTGTGGTTTACTGAATGGTGTTGATGACTTTCCACTTACGCAAGGCCTCACTATTGATATTCACCTTGCCCCAGATAGTGCTGTATTGTTTAATAATAATGCAAGTGCAACTCAAAACCCAGACCAGCAATATGAATTGTCTAACTTGAAACTTACTTGTGAGACACACCGACCAGTTGGAGATGATTTGGCTAAACTCCAATCCTCAAAGACACGAGGGTTTGAGTATCAATCTATTTCAACTTATTATAGCACGATTAATTCTACAAACGCAATTCTAAATTATTCACTTGGAATGTCTCGTGTGCAATCGGTATTCATGAATATTATTCCATCTAAATATTTGAATAATCTTGCACATAATTCTATGCAAACTATATATCCTTTAAGGTCTAATGGTGAAGTTGCTGACATAAACCAGCTGATATTTACTCGTGGCGGTGAACGCTATCCTCAAAACTTTAATGTAGATACAACTTTCAAGGATAGTAATGGAAAGGTTAATAATGTTGTTGACCCACAAGCATACAGAGATTTCCTTAATGCAGTAAAAACATTTACTCGTTTGGATAGAAGTATTGCCTCACCTATTACAACTCATCCAGATATTATTAATGATGATGATGATGGTTTGATGGGAGGATTAGTGTTTGGTCTCGGTCAGTCATACACGAGCACTGGTGATGATGGAGCAGATTTCTCACGAGCAAACTGGGGATTACAGATGGATTGTGAACTCACAGATGATAGTCCTAATAGTGTATTTGTATTCGTGCATTCTAAAATGACTTTACTATTTAATGATAATGGCATTCAAGTATTAAAATAAACTCTATAATTAATTTTTTTAATTTTTTTTATTTTTTTAAAAATATTATATATAATATAAAATATATAATGATGAGTGATACATCCAGAAAAGAGGGAGACCCCATAGATGTTCCAGACCTTTTAAATGTTGGAGCAATTCCAAGTAATTATGCAGCCGAGATAGACACAGATATTCTTGAGCCTGTGGTTCATACAGATAGTTTCGTGCGATATCAGTTAGTTAATAAAGGCTTTCTTAATCCATATTCTCGCATTACATTTGGATTAACTTATGACAAAACTGCCAATCCAAATGAAAGGTCATTTTTGCCTCTTGGTGTTGGAGTTAATAGCTTGGTTCGCCGTGCAACTTTGAAGATAGGCAATAAGACAATTTGCGAGGTTGATGATTTTAATCATTTTCAAGCATATAGGTCTCTGTTTATAAGTAATGAGGCACAGAAAGAACGAGAACAATATTTAAGTGGCCGAACAATATCTCATCGCCAGACAATTGATAGTGATACTGGTTCAAAATTATTAAGGTCAAAGTTTATTGAAATTGATAATGGTAAAGAATATCTTGAAGTAAATGGTGTTGATTCAAATCTATTACTCCGTGATGAAGTTTTGATGACAAATCAACCAGTATTTAGTATTACACTTGAAGAATTGTTTCCATTATTTCATGGGGCTCAATTCCCGCTATATGTTTTGAACCAAGATATGCCAGTGCAAATTGAATTGACTATGAGCGACCCAACTGCAAGGGTGTGTGTGAATGCGAGTGATACTGCTGGTGTTTCATATACTCTTGATAGAAATCAATCTCGTATGATTGCTGATTACACTACTTATGATGGCAATGTTATGGAGGCGTGGGCACGAAAGAACTCGCAATTGATGTTTAGTTATATGGACTATCGCCTTACTCGGCAAACCATAGATGTTGATACTGGAAGTGATGTTAATCAAGGTATTGATAATATTAGGAATGTTGGAGGCGCGGGCCGTCTTGTATCAAAGATATTTGTTGGAACAAGTGCAAACGACCAGACGGGCACATCTTTACTAAATGTGTATGATAGTGAGGCTCCTGCTATTACTGGAACAACTTTTAATGAACTTACTGCAAATGTTAAAAAGAATGATACATTCATTTATCCTATTGATAGGAAAAACATTTCTCTACATTATCAAGCCATAGTAGATACTGAAAAACTACCTCCATTTGTGTCTCGTGATGAATATTCAAGGCAAGGTAATATTATATCCACTCTTGCGAGGGTTGAGCAAAATCTGCAACCTATTAATTTGAGAGGAAGGTTTTTCTGGACTTGTTATAAATTACCAGATGCAGCTCGTGTTAATTCAAGGGGTATTGAACTATCCACCTCACAGCAATTGCCAGACACAACCACATACACCACTCGTGCGTGGATTGAGATTGTCAAATCCTTCGTGATGGATAATGGTTCGGCAGATTGCTACTATGCATAATTTTAATAATATTTAAAACTTAAATTATTATATAATATATAATTAAATATGGAGGAGATAAAAGAAAGTGAAGTGTTTAAAAAAATAAAAGAGACCAGAAGGAAGAAGGATGGTAGCGAGATAAAAGATAGTTCAATTATTTCATACATTAAAACATTAAATACAATCAAGAAAAAGTTGGATGCAACGGATGATGAAATATTTACAACACAAGAAACATTAGATAAAATATTAAACATGGATATACATTACACAACGAAGAGGAATTATTATAATGCGATAATAGTTTATTTGTTTGCGATGGATTTGGCCCCTGCTCTTATTGAGAAATATGTAAAGGTGCGCGATGAAGCAAATGAAAAATATCAAGATATGCAAGCGCAAGATTACATTAGCAAAAAACAAGAACCTAATTTTGTTCCAAGAGAGAAAATAATTGAAATGGTTAATGAAATGGGTAAAAAAATTAAATCTGTTAAATGGTCTATTACATATACCTCGCAAGATTATAGTTTACTACAAAGATATGTGATGTTAAATATATATATAAGATTGCCGTTAAGAAATGATGTTGCTGGAATGATAGCAATAAACAAGAGACAATATAATAAATTGACAATCAAAGATAAGGTTGCAACAAATTATCTTGTAAATAGTTCAAAAGGGCCGATGTTTATGGTTTTGAATGATTATAAAACAAGTGCCAAATACAAAGAAAAGATACTTGAAATACCACAAGATTTATCTAAATTGTTAAAAAATTATATTAAGATAAATAAATATGGATATTTGTTTAAGAGTAATCGTGGTAATCCATACACTCGTAATCAAATTAGTCAGTTATTTTTAAAAACAAGTCAAGAATATCTTGATGGGAAGAACATATCAACTACACTATTACGCAAAATATATTTGAGTGATAAATATGCTGATGTTAAAGAAGAAATGAAAAAAGATGCAGAAATCATGGGTCATACAGTTGCGACACAACAGAGTGTTTATGTAAAGAAGGGGCCAGAGGTGTAATATTAATATCATCCTCACAAATATTATTATCATCAAGACATTTATATGCACTATCACAATTAACAAGTTTATATCCATTTTTTCGTGCTTTATTGATATAGAGTTGTTCTCTATGTCTTAATTGTCTAACTTTTTGTTTATTGTCATCACATTCTTGATATGTAAAAGTTTCTAATACATACATTTTATAATCATTTCCTTTCAATATTTCAAAACTGGTATTGTAGTGTCTTTTAACAACTCCTTTTTTAAGACCATAATGACCTATATAATCAGTTTTATGTTTAGAGTGTCTAATATTAGGAGTTTGAATAGTAGAACCAATATAAGATTGGTTGGTTTTAAAACAATATAGTCCATATATGTATCCGTGTAGTTTGATGTTTTTAAATTTTTTACCCATTTTAATCTTATTTAGAAAAAAAAAACTTAATCCAAACGAATTATATATTTACCTTTTGAGACAACAAGTCCAGCATATTTAGGATGTTTCATTCTTTTTTTATCATTTAATTTTTTTTGCATACTTAAACTAATGATAGGTGTGAAAGTTTCATTAATGGAATGACATAAATTATAAAGTTTACAACACCGGCGAACACTTGGAATGTCGCCATATTTACATATATCTCTCATTTGTATATTTATTTCCTCATAACTTTGAAATGAAGAATGTTGTAATACATATCCATTTTTACATAAATGTATAACCTCTTTACAAAATCTCATTACTTTATTTTTTTCTCTAATATTCAAAGGTTTATCTGGATTTTTATTCTTTAAAAAATGTATTAATTCTTGTAAGTTAGATGGTTTATATACAATATTATTTTCAAAATCAATATGAGTTTCATTATTAATATATGTATTTAATAAAATAGATAGTTGAGTTTTATTGTATACCTCATAGTTAGGTATAGTAATATTATAGTCAGTCATAATATCAATAAGGTCTCTCTTACTAAAAGTTTTATGTATCATTTATTTAATATATATATTTAAATTCTGCTATTTAAACTTATTATCTATGTCATATATATAATGGGCCGATTAGATGATTATAGTTTAGACCAAGTTGCAGGTGCACTTGCATTAGTAATATCAAGTTTAGGTGGTTTATTACTTATAATATTTAAATCAAGGTGCACGAGAATTAAACTATGTTGTGGATTGTGGAGTTGTATGAGAGAAGTGCCACAAGATAATGATGAAGATGAAGAAAAAAATATTCAACCTCAAAAAAAAATAACTCTACCTAATATAAATGCAAGCATCACAGACAGAAGAGACACCCCTACACCAAGACCAGAAACCGATACAGAAGGTGCTTGATGAATTAAGGATTATTAAGTTAGAACTTGATGAAATAAGAAGGGTTGTATATTTCATAAAACATCAAGTAGATGTTCCAGATTTTATGAAGATAGAGAGTGAGCCAGAAACAGAAATGGAACATATTGGCTGGAGGATTTGGTAAATATGTTTAAAATTAAAAAAAATAATATATCTTAATAATATTAAATGATGAACTTGTCAACTTACCTTGAAAATCCACAAAACAAAAGAAAATTACAAGACAGAGCATTAAATACACAATTTCAAAATATATCAATACTAACACCTACATGGAATAGGAATAAGTTTTTAAAGTTATATGCATTTAATTTAAAAATGACAAATTATCCAAAAGAACATCTTGAAGTAGTTATAGATGATGATGGAAGTGAACCATTTATACCAGATGTAAAAAAGTTTGAAGAATATACTGGTATTAGATGTAAATATTTAAGATATACAAAAAAAAGAAGTATTGGAGAGAAAAGAAATAATTTAGTAAAACAAGCGACACATAAGATAGTATGTTTTATGGATGATGATGATATATACACAGAGGAGTATATAAGATATTCTTATGGAGAGTTAAAAAAAATTAAAGGTCAATCAAAAATAGTAGGTTCAAATCAAATGGTATTTGTGTATCCAAATCATAATTGGAAGATGACATATATTAATTGTAGTAAAAAGTTTCAAATGCACGAGGCAACTATGATGATGACAAAAAAATATTGGAAAAGTATGAGAGGTTTTAAAGATAGTAGTAAAGGTGAGGGTGCAGATTTAATACAATTACAAGATAAGAATGTTGGTATGACAGAATGTATTAGATGTATGTGTTGTTTAGCACACGATGCGAATACTATAAGTAAAGATATGTTTTTAGATGCTCATCAAATAGGTGAAGGAGATACATTTAAAGGAGAGCAAAGAAAAATAATAAAAGAAATACTGAATATAAAATAATATATTAATATAATATAATATGAGTGCTACATATACAGATAGTATAATAGTCAATTGTAATCGTGCCGAGAGTGTAGAGGCACAGAGTAATAATGATGAGAACTTTGCATCATTTACAAATACATTAGGTCAAGGAGTTAAATTAGATGTTGGAGACCAAGTTGAGATACAATCAACATATATAAGTGAGATAGGTGCAGGTGCAGATACAATTGAGTTTAAGGGAGAAGTATTGAAAGATTATTTAGGTAGGCCAATAACAAAAACATTTACACATATAGAGAAGACACAGAAGTATCCAGTATTAAATCAAAAAACGATTTATATAGAATCACCAGAAAGTATAAGACCTCATAATAGAAAAGGTGTAGATTTTTATGAAGAAGAATGGGTGGAAAAAACAACAGACCCTATTAAATTAAGAGATAATGAGGCAAATATATTAGTAAATTATTATAAGAATGCAGATGGGCACGGATATATGTTTTTGCCCAGAAACGGCTATAAATATCAAACTGACTCACCATATACCTCACCAGATTATCTTGACAAGGGTAATGCATATATATTACCAAGAACAGAACAAGTATGTAGTGCAGATTATCATGTGGTTGATATGCCGAAGATGAAAACAATAGAACTTGGTGAGAATGTAGAAGAAATATATCAATCATCACTTGCTTTAACACAAAGATATGGAACTCAAAATGTTGATATTGATTATTCTAATCAAGTAGGTGGAGCAACATTAAAGCACGATAATTCAAGATACACTATGTATGTAAGAACAGATGAAAAAATACATCCTTATGCGTGGTGGTGGAATAGTCCAATACAAACTCGTTATAATGAAGGCAATAGACCTAAATCAATTACGCCGTGGAAACCAATATATAACGCATGTGGTGCAGTATTAACAGCCCCACCGAATAATAGAGGTAATCCATCCTTAGCAACATTTAAAAGATATGCAGAATTAAAACAATTATCAGTTGCAGCAGGGTTTAATTCACCAAGTAATATTGCGGCAGGTATAACGGCCCAATTAAAACATACACAAGAACCTAAAACAATATCTACAACTGCAAATGTATTATTTGATACTGGAACACAAACACCAGTATCTAATTTATTAACTGCAGAATTATGTAAACCATTTCCAGTTGCAACTCTTATAGATATTGCGTCTTATGAAGGTTATACAGACCAGTCAAAATCTGCAGATTGGCTTGAACCGAGTGCATCACTTGAAACTGCAACGGGGCAAGAAATAAGACAAGACACAATTCGCTATCATAATATATTTAACCAAATATATATTAAAAGACCAGATTTATATGACGCAGGACTACAATTTCCAGATTTTACTTTGCAGACACACATAGATGATGAAAGTGCACCACCTTTTATATCAACCAATTTAAATTATACAAGAGCAAACTTAATAAAGATGAATAATTTTTTCAAGGTTCAAGGTTATTATCCAGAATTAATGGAAAATAGTAATTGGGGAGAAGATTATGATATTAGGGCAGAAGATAATGGTAGTAGTAGTGCAGCAAGATTTATACATTTTATGCACGTGCCTCAAATATCTACTAATACAGATATGGCACAGATTAATGCGTGGAAGAATGCTGGTAATTTTGGATGTGATAATTGCACTGAATTATCAAAGGGCAATGCATCAAATGGGTTTCATGTAAGAGATATAGATAATTCAACAAAACCATTTTGGATTAAATATCAAACAAAAAATAGTGATATATATAATAATGGAGATGATTTAGATAATTTATCATTTGGATTTGCAGTTAAAGTAGCGGGTAAGATTGGTTTAGTTCCGCACACTATGGTTAGAGATTTCAGCAGTATAATACCAAATAAAACATTTATGTTGTTTGATGCATATGGAGCAGATACTACTAATCCTTTTGTTGCCCCACCTCTTTACGGCCCGACCTTTCAATACCGAATGTATGGTATAGATATTGGAACTAATTTTGGCTTTGATAGTCATTTTAATAGTTATGGTGCTGCTATGATGGTTGGATATAGTGGAAGATTTAGTCATGATTATTATAATCAAACAACAACCGATTTTGAGGCAGGAGGGCCTGGTGATTATAAAGTTTTTAGTGAAATCATAAGACATAGATATTTCGGTGCAAATGACCCTTTATTTAATTTTGATAGTGTAGAAAGTAGATTTTCATTTAGTAGATTACATATAGCCGAGACTGCAGGGCAATCTAATTATCTTGCAGGAGCCACAAGTATATATGCACCTGACATAAATGGAGAAAGTTTTAAAGAAGTATACAAAATGAACCCACGAGATATTATGTGGGAATGGACGCCATCATTAATGCCATATGGTAATAGTGATAATGCTCTTGGTAAAGCAAGAGGAGAAGTTTCACAAGAATATACTGCATCTTGGGGTGGAATAACAAATAATTGGATTTCAACTGGTGCAAGTGGTGCACAAACATTTTCAGTAATGAACCCTCATATAGAAGCATTTAAAATATTTGATAGTAAAAGTGGTGTATTTATAAGTGATATGGGTTTTGATGAAAGCAATTGGGATGATGGTTTATGGGGTATATTAGGATTTTCATATAGTCAATTTAATCAACAACTTGGAAAGGGTCTTAATTACAATACCAGAATAACACCAGAGAACAAATCCAAATTACCATATGTATTAACTAATTGTGATTTAGTAAATAAAGATGTGCAGGCATATGTTCTATCGCCGTGGGGTGCTCAATTTCAAACAACACAACAATCATCACTATTATTAATTGAAGGCCCTAATTTGAGTTCAAGTTCAAGCACTTGTTTTCAATATCCAGCAATTACACAACCAACCACAAGTATAATATTACTTGCCGAAAACTTACCAAGAAAGATGAAGAAAGGAGCATATTATGCCATTAGAAGTGATTTGATAGATAAACCAACAAGTATATCTACAAACGGCAGAAGATTACCAGTTATGCATATATGCGATAAACAATATAGTGGAGGAGATTTTTATTTTAGTAGTGATAATGTAAATCAATTTAGAATAACTATACCAAAAGTTATTACAGAAATAAAAACAGAAATTACAGACCCAGATGGTAGTTTTAGTAGATGTGATGATAATTGTGCAGTTATATATAAAATTACAAAAAATATAGTTGCTGATACTGATTTAGCGGCAGAAATTGAGAAACAAAATAAAAAGTAATCAATATAATATAATAAATGATACATATAATATTTATAGTGTTTATCAGTATTATACAATTTATTATTGAAATTATATACCATTTATGTGTATTTATACTCTTTACCATTAAAAATTTAAAAAACACACTAAATATGCCCAGAAAATTTGAATCTTGCTATAATTTTTTTTGGTATAAGAAAGACAACAAAAACAATACAAAATGCCCTCAAAGAAAGAACGCGCAAAGATGAAGAGGAGTGCGATGGTGAATGAAATGAGAAAATTGAAAAGTCAACAAGAATGTGAAGAAAGTCATAAGAAGATTGACAAAGAATATGAAGAAACTCAAATGAAAGCATTAGACAAAATGCTTGAAGACAATCCACATATGAATGATGAAAGTGGATACAAAAAAAATTGTATGAAAATCATGATAAAAACCACAAATCTAATGGCTAAAAACTTTCCAAAACACAATAATATGTTTAATGGTCGTGCCGAACTACCAAAAAAACTGATTGATGTATTGGATAAAGGTGGTTCTAACTCATTTGGTAAATCAATCAAGACACTTGGATTTTGGAATATTGTGAATGGTGATACAAAGGAAATTGAATACACATATGGAACTTATGATAATGGAGCAATTATGCCGATTAATGATAAAAGTCAAGATTTTCCTTTCCAAATGGAGTTGTAAAAATCACACACAAACCAGTCATAAAAAATTAGTATAAAAATCACAAGATACATAGTAAAAACAAAAATTTAGGGTAATTAACCCTTTTTTTGTCAAAAACCTCGCTATATCCAGAAAATTTGAAAATTTATATAAATTATTTCAGTAAGAACAAAAGAGAGAAAACTCTACAAAATGTCATCACAGACAAGAGAAGAATATAATGCATACAAGAGGGAATACTATGAAGAAAACAAAGAATATCTCCGTGCGTGTGGTAGGGAATGGTATAAGAGATATCCAGAAACACGGCGAAAATACTATCAAACAAACAAAGAATACATAATAAAAAGAAACACGGCATACCAAAAGCATAGGGTAAAAAGTGTAGAACAAAAACAGACAGACAAAGATTATCAAAAGTCATATTATCAAAGAAACAAAGAAAGATTGAAGGAGGAATATTACATGAAAAAATATGTTGATATTATGAGTGATTTCATATTATCATTAGAGACATTTTAAATAAAAATGTATCACATCACACACAAAAAAACTCCACTCGCCGGCGAGGATTTTTTGGTAAAAAAGTGTCAAAAACCTCGCTATAACCAGAAAATTTGAAAATTTCTATAAATTATTTCAGTAAGAACAAAAGAGACAGAAACTCTACAAAATGAATACCATTAACAAGCATTTCACATTTGGCGAACATAGTGGAATACAAGGTGGTGATGAATACACACAAGAGGAGTGGTTAGACATCATACTCAAAATCAAAGAAGAAGTCAAACAAAAAGATGAAGAGAATGCTAAACTGAAAGAGAAGCTGAAATCTTTGACTTGTATTTACAAAGAGTATTGTAAATTGGATAAGGTGAATGAAAAACAAATCAAAGAAATGAAACCTACAATTGAGATGGTTAAGGTTTTGAAGAAAGATGAAAAAATGATGAAACAGATGAAAGAAAGGTTTATTCAGTTGAAGATTGAAGAAGCAAAGATGAAGAAGAATGTTGGAAATACACAAGAAGGTGAGACCTTATGGGATTTACTACCACCAGAAGTGGAGAAGAAGATTATGTATAGGAAGAAGAGTAGAGACCACATGATTGGAGTTGGTGATATTTGTATGAAACCATACTTTCCAAGATACGCAAAGAAAAAAGATGAAAAAACACTTGGATTTTACAAGATTATTGGAGAAACCAAGAATGACTGGAAAGTTGAGAAAATCACACATACCACAGAGGAGCTCAAATATAGGAAGGGAGGTGGTTTCTATGAACTCACCAAAATACCACGTGCAGAGGAAGAACAAGAACTTACCAAACACAAACATGTATCAAAGAAAAGTGGAGGATTACAGATTGTTAGAGATAGGAAAGATTGTAAGACACTCACACAGCATAGGGTTTATGATTTAGACCTAATAAAAGCAGAAGAGGATGAAATGTTCTGGGTGTATTAAACAATTCTAAAAAAAGGAAAAGACAAAAAAAAACAAAAAACAAAAAAGACAAAAAACAAAACTATATCCATCATT
>TARA_R110001592_G_scaffold1470_1_pt1 | contig 14646 bp, 3 predicted proteins | sample TARA_R110001592 | Tara Oceans TARA_R110001592 (sample SAMEA4398387) | marine metagenome | biome: Polar Biome; feature: [SRF] surface water layer (ENVO:00010504); material: water (ENVO:00002006), including particulate matter (ENVO:01000060) such as... | depth 5 m
GGAGGCATTTTAATGATTGAACATTATTTAAGTTTGTTTATTAAAGCCGTATTTGTCGAAAACATGGCTTTAGCTTTCTTTTTAGGTATGTGTACCTTTTTAGCAATTTCTAAGAAAATCCAGGCGGCAACGGGTTTAGGTATTGCTGTGATTGTTGTGTTGGCTATCACCGTTCCTATCAATAACCTCATTTATACATACTTGCTTAGAGAAGGTGCATTGGCTTGGGCTGGCTTCCCAGACGTTGATCTGAGCTTTTTGGGACTTTTAACATATATTGGTGTTATTGCAGCACTCGTTCAGATACTCGAAATGGTGTTAGATAAGTATTTCCAGGATCTTTACAATGCTCTCGGTGTGTTTCTTCCTCTGATCACAGTAAACTGCGCAATCCTAGGCGCATCTTTATTTATGGTAGAGCGAGATTATCACTTTGGTGAGAGTGTTGTGTATGGTCTTGGCGCTGGCGTCGGTTGGGCTCTTGCAATCATTGCATTAGCGGGTATTCGAGAGAAGCTAAAATATAGTGATGTGCCTGAAGGTCTCCGTGGTTTAGGAGTTACGTTCATTACAGTGGGTTTGATGTCACTTGGATTCATGTCTTTCTCAGGTATCTCTCTTTAATGAGAGATACTCGAGTGAGTGTATTAAAATAAGGTATTGATATGAATGCAGAAATTATATTAGGCGTTGTCATGTTTACCGTGATAGTGCTGTCTCTGGTCGCAATTATATTATCGGCTAGAGCAAGACTGGTGAGTACCGGTAATATATCTATCGTTGTTAATGATGATACAAGTAATCCAATTGAAACTCCCGCAGGTGGAAAATTACTACAAACACTCGCTTCTGAAGGTTTATTTTTATCTTCAGCTTGTGGTGGCGGTGGCACATGTGCTCAATGTAAATGTAAAGTTCTTGATGGTGGTGGTTCAATGCTGCCGACAGAAAGAACCTATTTTACAAAAAGAGAAGAAGCTGAAGGTTGGCGTTTAGCTTGTCAGGTTTCTGTCAAGCATGACATGAAGGTAGAAGTGCCAGAAGAAGTTTTTGGTGTTAAAAAATGGGAATGTACAGTTGAGTCTAATAATAATGTAGCCACTTTTATTAAGGAGCTTGTTCTGAAGTTGCCTGAAGGTGAAAACGTTGATTTTAAAGCAGGTGGTTATGTTCAGCTCGAATGTCCGCCTCACGTCGTAGACTACAAAAACTTCGTAATTCAAGATGAATATCGTGAAGATTGGGATAAATTTAATCTTTGGCAATATAAATCTGAAGTTAAGGAGAATGTAATTCGAGCCTATTCAATGGCGAATTACCCTGAAGAGAAAGGGGTCGTTAAATTTAATATTCGTATTGCTTCACCTCCGCCTGGAACCAATTATCCTCCAGGGCAAATGTCTTCTTATACATTTAATTTGCAGCCAGGTGATAAGATTACTGTGTATGGGCCTTTCGGAGAGTTCTTTGCGAAAGACACAGATGCAGAAATGGTGTTCATCGGCGGTGGTGCCGGCATGGCTCCTATGAGATCTCATATTTTTGATCAGCTTAAACGATTAAACTCAAAGCGTAAAATGTCATTTTGGTATGGTGCAAGAAGTTTAAGAGAAATGTTCTATCAAGATGAATATGATATGCTTCAGAGTGAGAATGAAAACTTCACTTGGCAGGTAGCTCTGTCTGACCCAATGCCAGAAGATAATTGGGAAGGATATACTGGTTTTATTCATAATGTTTTGTACGAGAATTACTTAAAAGATCATCCTGCACCAGAAGATTGCGAATACTATATGTGTGGTCCGCCTATGATGAACGCAGCAGTTATTCAAATGCTTAAAGATTTAGGTGTAGAAGATGAGAATATTCTTTTAGACGACTTTGGTGGCTAAGAATTCAAGCAAAGTTAGCTATGCTAACTTGGCTTCTTCCTTTCTTGGTGTTTTGAATATTTTTATCAAATATAAAAGGTGGTGATAAAATGGAAATATTTATTGTGGCTTTTGGTGTGATATTGCTTTTGGTAGCTGCTATGTCTATCGGTGTTATATTGGGTAAAAAACCCATCTCTGGTTCATGCGGTGGTATGAGTGCGCTTGGGATGGAGGTCGCGTGCGATGTTTGTGGCGGTGATAAAACAAAATGTGATAAAGAAGAGGGTAATTCAGATACCGATTTTAATATGTCATACGATGCGGCTAAAAAGTAGTTCTAAAGTTTAAATTGTTGGTTAAAAAGGGATAGTAGGTTTATGGCAGAGTTTCACTATGATGTTGTTGTGATTGGTTCTGGTCCGGCAGGAGAAGGGGCTGCCATGAATGCGGCCAAAGGCCATAAGCGTGTTGCAGTTATTGAGGATAAACAAGTAGTGGGCGGTAACTGTACTCATGTGGGTACGATACCGTCTAAAGCTCTAAGGCACTCTGTTAAACAAATTATTTCGTTTAATACAAATGCTATGTTTAGGGATATTGGAGAACCACGATGGTTTTCGTTTCCAAGTGTATTAAAAAATGCTGAAAAGGTTATTAATAAGCAGGTTAAGTTACGCACACAATTTTACGCACGGAATAAAGTACACTTATATAACGGTAATGCCTATTTCTTAGATGAAAATCGACTTGAGATAAGAGGCGGTAATTCTGCAGACGTGCTGCATTTTAAAGAGGCCATTATTGCAAGTGGTTCTAGTCCTTATCGTCCATCTAATGTCGATTTTTCTCATAATAGAATCTATTGTAGTGACTCCATTCTTCAGTTGAATCATACGCCAAGAACCATGGTTATTTATGGGGCTGGCGTTATTGGCTCTGAATATGCCTCAATTTTTGCTGGATTGGGTGTTAAAGTAGATCTAATTAATCCTGGTGAAAAATTATTATCTTTTCTCGATGATGAAATTTCTGATGCTTTAAGCTATCACCTGCGTAACAACGGCGTTCTTGTTCGGCATAATGAAACTTACGAAACCGTTATTGGAACAGATAACGCCATAGAGGTAACTTTTGTGTCTGGTAAGCGTATTAGGGCAGATGCATTCTTATGGTGTAATGGTCGTAGTGGGAATACTCAAAATTTGGGCATTGAAAATATTGGCTTGGACGCAAACTCAAGAGGTCAGTTATCCGTAGATGATCATTATCGAACTAATGTCGAAAATATATATGCTGTTGGCGATGTCATTGGTTGGCCTGCTCTTGCTAGTGCAGCTTATGATCAAGGGCGTTCTGCTTCCTCAGCGTTGTTGAAGAACAATTATTTCCGTTATATTAATGATGTGCCGACAGGTATTTATACGATTCCTGAAATTAGTTCTGTTGGAAAGAATGAAAGAGAGTTGACAGAAGCAAAGGTACCTTATGAAGTTGGACAGGCTTTTTTCAAGGATCTTGCTAGAGCTCAGATTACAGGTGAAGCAGTCGGTATGTTAAAGATTTTGTTTCATCGCGAAACGAAAAAGCTTCTTGGTATACATTGTTTTGGTGACCAAGCAGCAGAAATTATACACATTGGTCAGGCCATCATGAGTCAAGACGGTGAAGCAAACTCTCTTGATTATTTTATCAACACGACATTCAATTACCCAACGATGGCAGAGGCTTATCGTGTCGCTGCGCTAAATGGTTTGAATAGGATTTTTTAAAATTCCCAGTTAAATCGTAATAATGCAACATATCTAACATATGCTGCATTATTATAGTGTCTCAGTTCACGCTTCCAAACTACTTCATTTGTAAGACTTTTTCGGATTTTGTAGCATTAGGCATATTAATGTAAATAGAACTTACATTGCCCATAATCTATTCCCGCTTTGTTGCCTGACATGGAAAAGTGCAATCTTTATGACAAATCAAATCAATAAGATTTTTATACTGTTCTCGTATTTATTGTTTTCTTTAATTATTAGCGGTTGTTCTGAAGGTGATAGAAAATTTATCGCTATCCCAGAAGAGCCTGTTGAAGAGCTTGATGCAGATATTTTTGTCACTGGTGGCGCAGTAAAAGGGCCTCTGGTTAATGCAAAAATAAATATTTATAAATTTGAATTAGATAAAGGCTCAATTAATTTATACAACAATGCCCTTAACGTTTGGTTTAATTTATTAGATGAGAACCAAATTCAGTTAGAAGACGATTCATATACTCTTGGGGATATTTCTGAAGAAGACGTTGTAGATAATTTATTAGACTCAATTAATCAGTTTGGCTATGTGACTGAATTAAAATCTTTTAAATCTGAATTAAAGGAAGCCACTGATTTTGCTGCTGCCATTACTCTAGTTAATGCTTATATTGCGACTAAAGAAACAAATGAAATTGTAAAAGGTGAAGTTCAGAAAATTGTTGATTCATCCGCTACATTAAGTGAGCTTCAAAGAGATGTTAATGAATTAGAAACATTAACAGAAAAGTTATTGGGTGCTGATTCATTCTCAGCTGCGAGTAGCTTGCTTAGAGAATATCGTGCAAAAGAATCTAATGATAAAAAACTCGATGGTTTTACTTATGTTCAGGGTAAAGTTGATTTATTGGCAAATCAAGCATCTCAATTTGGTTTATCTGGCATACGTAATTATTATACTGAGTATGTATATGATGTATTTTTAAATGAATTTTCTTTACAGAACGACCCTGTTGCGCGTCAGCATATTGTTGAACTGAAAAATAGCCTGGATAGCGCATCTACTGTTATTGACGCTGAAAACCTGATTAAAGTTGCTTATCGAAAAGAAGGTAATGAACTTATAAAAGCATCTTTGGCTGGGCTTCTTAGTAAAATAATTACAACTGCTGATTTTCATGACTTAATCGTTGGGTATGATGCTTTTTATCACGACTTTTCTCTTCGCAGTTCAGCTTTTGGATCAGAGCAAACAGATAACGAACCAGTGCCAGCCGTAAAACCATCGTTTAAAGACTTATTCGAACTAATTACTAAGACTTTTCAAGATAACCTAGAAGAAGCATTTAGAGGCTCTCTAATTATTGAGAATGATGCTGGCGACAAAACCAATCAACTCAGTTTTGGTGTAACAAACACTCAAGGTTTATTGTCTGGTTTGGTAGTAGGGCAGTATCGCGGTTTCGTTTATATGGAGGCGATTTCTACATCTGGAACCATCGATCTTAATTCTGGATCAAAACCCATTATTGATAAAATGGAAACTATTTTCCATACAGATGATATTTTGGGATATGGCGATAACGATCTAGAAGATGAAACTGTTTATTTTATCGTAAATGGAGAAATTCAACGGGATTCAGATGGCAAGCTTATTACAGATGTAAGTCTTGTTGATGCTAGTCCCCAAGATAAGTTACTTACAATAAGGCCTGCATTTTTTGCTACTCCGCTCACTGATTTAGCTATTGGTTTATCTATAGAAAAATTAAAAAATATTTTAGCGTTGAAAGATGATGTTGATGCAGACCAAATGCCTGACAATAAAATTACAGAAACTGTCTTAAACAGCACACTTAAAAATAGTGCTTATACGATAAAAGAAACTTTCGGAATTAATATATCTGATCAAAATTTATTACGTTCTTCACCGATTCGCTTAGCTGAAATGCAATATTCACAAGAAAGTGAGCTTCAGGCTATACAATATCGTTTGAGTATTGAGAATTACTCGTCGTTCTTGTATGACTTAATGAATATCACTAACTTAAAAGGTTCTGAATTAGTCGATCTATTAGCTAAGGATTTGATTGATGATCAAATTGATGGTCTTAATAAAAAAGAAAAAATTGATGTTTTATCTGGCATTGATCAACTTCAATACCTATTAAAAATTGATCCATCTGAAAGGGTTGTGCCGGATACTTCTGTGCCTGTTTCTAATATCTATTACTTAATGAATCAGCAGCAAGCACAATTATTACCGGATGAGCCTCTTGCACTTTTCAGGTCTAAAAATTCAGACTTAAGCATACTACCACCAAAAGGTGGGGCTGACTCAGATTCAGATGGTGTGTTAGAGAACGAAGATCAGTTTCCGAACGATTCTACAAGATCAAGAGATTTGAATCCTGGTTATACTGGTATTTGGTCAGTTAATTATAATAATTCAGAAACTGAATATATGCCTTTTAATAATCCTTTTGTACTACGATTTAATAAAGAGCAAGTTGAAGGTTTATGCACATTAGCACCCTGTGTAGGTTTGGGTGATATATCAACAAAAATTAAAACAACTTTTACACTTATTTCTGCGCCTGAGAATCATGACTTTGCTGAAATCCCGCAAACTGACACTTCTGAGCTTGGCTTTTCAGCCTTTGCTACAACACCAGGAAATTACCTTGTAAAAGCAGAGTTTATTTCTGACGTTGAGCCGGTTCAAGCCTATACTTTTTATATACCTATTCAGGTTGTTGATCCAAAGAGTATCCAGATAAAGTTTGACCCTGTAGAACCTCAACCAGGTAAGGCTATAAGTGTTTCATTCAAAGCTACCAAGGCGTTATGTACCCTTTACCCCATTTGCGGGGAGATCAATTTAAATGATGATGAAGATGACTTTTTACCTCTTTCTCTATTAAACGATATTTTTTCTATCAATCAACAGCTTAAGCGTCAATCTAATACTTTAGCCTATTCTAGTGTTGATTCTCAAAACGTAACTCAGCCGATATCTAATTTATCTAATATAGAGTTAAACGATACGGTCAATCTAACAGTAAGTTTTAATGCAGGTAGTCGTAGTTTAGTGGCTGCTTCCTATAATAAAATTGCTGGGGGTGATCAAGACTCCGATGGCGATGGCGTTTCAGATCTAAATGATTTCTACCCATTAGATGCTTTATGCTCTTTAGAAAAGGATGGTCTTCTTGATGAAAATATAGATGGTGAGATGAATGAATTAGACTCACCTTTTTGTTTTGAAGGTATTCAAACTGAAGCTACCGAGATACAAGATGTAAATTTCTTGAATGAAACATGGTTATATAACCCTCAATGGCATTATATTATTCGAAAGAATAAATATTCATCGGGTTATAACGGCTATATTAAAACGCCAACCTTGCAAGGCACGAAGGAATTAATAGAGAAATTCAAAGTAGATCAAGTTTCCAAACGAGTATATTTTGCCTATAAAAATGGTTCGGTCGATTACTACTCTTTAGAGAGTCAATCGATAGTTGATTTTTCTCCTTCTTATTCATTTGCTCCAGTCAATTCAATGAATCTGCTAGGTAGTTATTTATTGGTAGAATATGGTGCTGGTGTCGAAGCAAAATTATTCAATAAAGATGCAAGTCTTGCTGTTATCGATACTGATTCAGCTTATCCCTTCCCTGGAAATGCAATTACATTAAATATTGATAGCCAGAATTTGATCAGTGCGACCAATAACCTTTTCACTATCGATTGGGCATTAGAGCGAGAATCTAATTTAAAGGATGAGGATGGTAATTATATAGTTGATGTATTGCCTGTTTTAACGACTAACGACGAGCTTACTCTGGGGTCGGGACAAACTGTATTCGGTGATGTTGTTAAAGTCTCACTTACTTTCAATACAGAAGATGATCGAACAATTCAAATCATCAAAAATATCTTTGTATTAGGCGTTAACTCCTTTTCCTTTTCTGATAAGGCCTTTGCCGGTGACAAAGCTATTTCTATACTGTTGGCTGATTTCAATAGCGATGTTTTATCAACAAATAATACACGTCTTTACGTCGATTGGTACAAGAATGATGGTGATCCCGATGAGTTTTCTTATGCCTTAACCGAAACAAAATATCCATTTATTTTTGAGGCTTCAAGCTTTGAGCTAGGCGATATAGTTCGAGGTGATATTTATTTAAAGCATGGCGGAAATAATCTTTTAATCACAAGCTTAGAAGCTTATATAGTGGGAGATCTTGATAAATTCAACCCCACTTTAAATAGCGATGAGTCTACTTTTGATAATACGATAAGAGATGTCAATTTAACTTTGATTAAACCAACTATAAATTATAGAGAGTTTGATCAGGGAGTGTTTACACCTGTTTGGAAAGTAAATGGAAAGCCAGTTCCGGGTGAGTCCCTGTTTACTTTTCCTGCCTTAGATTCAACGATAGTGAGTTATGGAGATTCTGTCAGCGTTTCTTATCTCTATAGTCTTAATGGTATTGGTGGTGAAACAGGTGATTTATCAATAGATTCAATGAACTTTAATGTTTCTAGTAGCATATTTTCTCTTGACCCTGCTGTGGCGGAAGTTGGAGAGGATATTTCTCTTGCGCCAGGTCAATTTTCAGAAACAGAATTAGAAAACTTAGAAGGGCGTTGGAGAATTAATGGGGTTGTTGCGATAGATAAAGATAAACCTAAAAATAAAGATACCGGTGAGTATGAAGCTTTCAATTCGCTTACTTACCCAGGAAGTAAACTTTCTTATGGTGATGAGGTAGAACTGCTTTTACTTCGTAAGGGTACTGAAATAAAGGATGCCTTTGATTATATAGCGTCAGCTACTGTGGGGCTAAACTTAATTAGTTTAGCTAATAATCAATTAGACCCAGATAATGATTTGGACTCTGATAATGATGGAACGCCAAATCATCTTGATTATTTCCGTAACGATGCTCAATGTTCATTAAAAAGTGAAGGTATACCTGATGATATTGATTTAGACGGCATTAGTGATCTTGATGAGCTTAAAAATATACTTAAAGCTAATACTAATCTGATTGATACCGATGGTGATGGATTATCTGATTATGCTGAAATCAACATATTTAACTCAGACCCTACTCTTACAGACACTGATGAAAATGGTATTAGTGATTTCGAAGAAGTTAAGCATTTAATTAAAACTAATACTAGTCCTAGCATGAGTGATACTGATGGTGATGGTTTATCTGACGCAGCTGAAATCAACATTCACAACACAGATCCTATTCTTAAAGACTCTGATGGTGATGGCTATCTTGATGGGGTAGAAATTGATTTAGGTACTGACCCAAATGATCCATCCCAGCCAGGTAATTCAATTAATGATAATGATTTTGACGGTTTACCCAATGCGGATGAGTTAGACAATAATACCAAAGTGAATGTGTCTGATACCGACAAAGACGGCTTGTCTGATTGGTTTGAACTGAATATTGAAGACAGGGATCCTCGAATAGAAGTCTTAGGCATCGAAATAGACAACACAAATCCCTTAGAGGCAGACTCTGATGGCGATAAACTGTCTGATGGTGTTGAACTTAAAGTGACCTTTACAAACCCAAATCTGGCTGATACAGATGGTGATGGTATAAATGATGGAATAGAGGTGGTTCTTAAACTTGATCCTTTATCCACAGATACCGACGGAGATGGAATAATCGATTCTGATGAGTCAGACTTAGACTTTAATATAACGATTCCTTCAGTTTTATTTCTAAATGATTTAAAAAATTATAATAGTAATTTTTCAAATTTATTGAATGTAGAGCAGGGCACCTGTTTTAAAACATGGTTAGCGAATAATAAACCTGCCTTTGTGAACAATACGCATAATCCTCAGCTTGATTCTACTAGTACTCAGGAGATGGCTTTCGCTTCTGATGATTGGAATCAGATTATACGCTTTGATGCTACTAATAATGCATTTGCCGATCTCATAAAGCTTAATATTTATGATGCCAAAGTCACATCAATTAATTATGATGCTGTTAATTCGAATATATTATATGTTGGTTTTTCTGATGGTTGGGTTAGGCAATATAATTCTCAAACTAAACTAATAAGTGATGTTTTTAACACCGATAGATATATTTCAATTACCACCATTGTTGCTCATGATGAGTTCTTAATCGCAGAGCAAATAGATGATGAGGGAATTATTTATCACTCAGTATTTAGCTTAACGACACCTTTGGATGAAAACCCAGCATCGACTCTAATTTCAGGCTATAGCTATCAGAACTCAATATGGCTTGATGATTCAGCACTCTCGCGTTTCGAGCTTATCAGTTTTGATGAAAACTTTTCTTCAACTTCGTTCATTAAAGAAACAATAAACCCTGCATTAGCAAGCCCAGTTGTTTCTTCAGAGATAGTTGAACTGTCTACTTCGCTCGAATCACCGTTATTTATAGAACAGTTGAATGCGAAAGATATATTGAACTTTGCAAATGGTCGTAGTTACAACCTGTCTGATAATGCCTTGTCAGCGGAATCAATTACGCCATTTGGATTCGGCTTTGAACATCAAAGCCACCGCATTGTAACTCAAGCAAATACTAGTTTTCTTGAGATGACAACCTTGAGCAATTTATATGAAGGGAAATACTGGAGCTTAAAAACTCAACTTAGCAATAATAATGTACTTTCAGTGTTACCGGTTGGCTATCACCTATTAGCTATATCTTCGTCGGCACCTACAAAGCCCAAGGCAAAAGATGGAAAAATTGCCTTTCAATATATAGAGCTTGGGGATGAAAGTGGCGATAGCTTGCCTGATTGGTGGAATAATCTATCAGAGTCATTAACTGCTTCGGAGTATAATAATTATCAACTAACGGATGATGCCGTCATTCCTGACTTATTAGATGGCACGCCTAATGTTGATGATTCTCTGACTACTCCTGTGCTGGTTGACACCGACGGTGATGGTATTTGTGATAATTGGGAAACGGCGCTTTTTAATACAGATCCTTTACTAGCAGATACAGATTCAGATGGTATGTCAGATGCTCAAGAATTAAGTATTGATGTGGCGGGTACTTTAGACTGTAGTCTTTACCCAATGTTTAAGGTGATTTCTGATCCTTTAAATCGAGATAGTGATTCAGATAAATTGCTAGACGGAGAAGAAGCATATATCTACGGTACCCAAATATTAAACCCTGATTCAGATGGCGATGGTTTAACGGATTATCAAGAAATAATGATTACGCTTACCGATCCTTTGAATAAGTTTTCAAGCGGCAAGGATAGCGACGGTAATGACATCTTAGATGGACGTGGTGATGCCGATGGAGATGGCTTGACTGACTATCAAGAGATAACTTTATATAATACCGATCCCCAGAACAAAGACTCTGACGGTGATAAGTTAAATGATGATGATGAAGTTCTGGTGTATAGCTCTAATCCAAATGAAACAGATACCGATAACGATGGTCTTAGTGATTTTGATGAAGTAACTTTTTATAAGACAGACCCAAATGATATTGATACAGATTTAGATGGTTTATCCGACTTTGATGAAATAAGTTATGGAAGTGAGCCTTTAAAGCCCGATACTGATTTTGATGGCTTATCTGATTTTGATGAGTTTAATTTTGAATATGAATATTCAGATGAGCAGATCGAGATTCTAGGAAATCAAAATCTTAAACCAAGCCCCGTTAAATATGATACCGATCTCGACGGGATTTGTGATCGATGGGAGGTTTCCAATTTCACTAGTAATCCAGCCGAAGCTGATACCGATGGTGATGGCTTAACTGATGCCCAGGAACTAGGCATCATCATTGATCCTTCAATGATAGGTTCGGAAGATAACAGTCTTTCTAGCCCAGAGAGTTGTTTGTCCTTACCAGTGACTTTACCTATTTCTTCGCATTTAAATAGAGATACTGACGGTGACCGTATCTTAGATGGTGATGAGGTCTTGGTTCTGTTCACAGATCCTAAAGATTTAGACTCAGACGATAACAAGGTCAATGATGATCTTGAAGACCCTGATCAGGACGGATTAAATAATTATCAAGAGCTTTATCAAACACTTACAGACCCTCTTAATCCGGATTCAAATAACAATGGTATTAATGATGCGAATGACGATGAAGATAATGACGGTCTTTCAAATATAAATGAACTGAATGAGTATGGAACAGATCCTCTAAAACAAGATAGTGATGGTGATGGCATCAATGATAAGGATGAAGTAGAGGGTAGCCTAAATCCTCTTAGTACTGATACTGATAATGATGGCTTGCCCGATATTGATGAACTTGAAATTTATAATACTGATCCAAATAATCCGGATACTGACAAAGATGGTTTCACTGATGACGAAGAAATTGCTAAAAAAACAGACCCAAATAACCCGGATACTGATAATGATTTCTTATTAGATGGGCAGGATCCAGATCCTCTTAATCCTGACACTGATTCTGATGGCATACCTGATGGTATCGAAGTTAATTATTTAGGGACGGATCCTGAAGAAGTTGATAGCGATTTTGATGGTTTAAGTGATAGTCATGAGGCTTGGGTCTTTGCTTTTAATTACGATAGCGTTACCGAGTTAGAGACAAATGAATTAATGAGAACGGGTGAAGATTTAGATCAAGATCTGAACTCTCATGCTGGAACACCTGGTTGGCCTACACTTGTTAATGGGCTAGTCAAATTTAATGAGAATAATTTAGATAGGCTTGTTGTTGATTTAGTCGATGTACTAGACTCATCCTTCATCAAGGGCCGTCTATATATTCAGCGTTATTCTAACCCTGCTGTTGCAGACTCAGATGGCGATGGTTTATTTGATTCAACTGAGATTGAGATAGAGAGGGTTTATGGTGTTGATTATAATGAAACTTTATCTCAAGTGGCTTTTGATCCATTAGCAACCAATTTTGACCCTTTAGTCACTAACTTCGATAACTTTAAAGTTTCAAATCCTTGGAGCGCGTTTAGTATTTCTGAGATTGACTCAGATGCTGATGGTTTATCCGATTTATATGAAACAAAATATACATTAACTGATCCAAATAATGTTGATACTGATGGTGATGGCATCAGTGATGGTTTAGAAGATGAGGACTTGGATTTATTAAATAATATGGAGGAGGTTCTGCAAAAAACTAACCCTAATTTATTTGATGAGTATTTAGACTCAGATGGTGATGGTCTATCAGACGCACAAGAAACTTTACTGACACTGACAGACCCCAACAAAATCGACACTGATGGAAACTCTATAAACGATGGAGATGAAGATTTTGATAATGATGGATTGACTAATATTCAAGAGATGATTTATTTCAGTGATCCTTTCTCATTTGATCTTACCGATGCTCAAAAAGATGTTGATGGGGACTTTTACAACAATATTCTTGAGCAAAATAATGATAGTACAGGTGTGACTAATCCAGATGTTGATAATGATTCATTACCTGATGGTTTAGAAGTTTTGTTAGGAACTAATGCATCTAAAAGTGATACCGATGGCGATGGTCTAAATGACAGCTCTGAAATCAATACATTGTCAGTTAGAGAAATTCCAACTAATGAATTTTGTTCAGACCTCGAGTTAAGGATATCTTCAGTTTCCGGTAAAGATTACTGCTTTACTATTGACTACAAATCTTATCCAACACTGGTAGACAGTGATAATGACGGCGTTGCTGATAGAAGTGTTAATGAGTCGGATAATTCTATTATATTGGATTATTTCCCCTTGGATGCGTCTTGTTATTTGGCAAGCGATGGATTTACCAAGAGTGATGCTAGTATTCAGTGCTTTTCATCATGGATGGGGGAAGGAGAGAGTATTGATATTATTAAACAGGCGGAATGGATAGATACCTCTGGCGCAGAAGATATTAATCATGCAGATATTATGTTTTATAGCTCATCTTGGGACTCTATCGTTGTTTATAATTCACTCACAGAGACTTACGGCGCTAGAATCAGTGTTAAAGATGAAATCAATTTAGCAGAAGTAAGCTTGAAAGATTTTGACTTTAATAAAACAGCTAAGCTTGTATACATGCTCTACTCTGATTCAACTATTGAGACTTATAATGTTCAGACGGGTTTAGTTCAAACTCTTGTTGATACTGGAGCCGATGGCGCACCTTCGTCGCTTCAAATACTTAACTCTAGTAAGTTATTATTAGAAACTAAGACCCTGGCGGATAGTTTTAATTTATATCTAATCGATAGCTCGGGTAATGAATTAGCTTCTTTGCTAGATAAAAATATTGATATTAACGGTGCGGCTTCTGTTTGTGCTGATTTGAATGCTAACTGTACTGAGAGCATCAGTATATTTGGCTTTATAAAAGATTCAGTAGGTTCAAATATAAACTTGGGTCGATTAGATATTAATTTGCTAAGTGATTCTTTTGAAGCAAATGTAGCCACATCAACTATCTTGAACTCTCAAACTATCAGTGGTCCGATAAAACTATCTCTTGATGCTATGTCTATTCAATTAGGCTCAGGCCAGATAGTAAATCTGGAACTTGAGGATGCAGGTTCGAATCTGTCTCGAGTACACAATAACAAAACATATGAAACATATTTTGATTTTGTTGAGTATGCGGATCATTTCGTCGGTGTCGTCGATGTAGATTTATTGAATGTGCCTAGTGGTGAAGATGTTTCAAGGACACAAAATGGTTTGCTGGTTAGCGAGTTGGAAAGCATTAAAGATACTCTTAAAGACAGGCTTCCTGGTGATGCTTCGATTAATGATTTAAAAGAGTTAAATCAATACTTGCTACCGCCTCAAAAACTAGAAGAGCAGGTTCTTAAACTGATTCCTTTTGTATCAGATGTGTCGCTTGATACCGATGGAGACGGTCTTACAGATTATCAAGAAATAAATCTCACGAAGACCGATCCATTATTGAAAGATACTGATGCTAATGATACTGAGGATGCTCAAGAAGATTTTGATGGCGACAGTGTTTCTAATT
>TARA_R110001592_G_C13189919_1_pt1 | contig 14643 bp, 17 predicted proteins | sample TARA_R110001592 | Tara Oceans TARA_R110001592 (sample SAMEA4398387) | marine metagenome | biome: Polar Biome; feature: [SRF] surface water layer (ENVO:00010504); material: water (ENVO:00002006), including particulate matter (ENVO:01000060) such as... | depth 5 m
AGATATAAGAAAACAAGAAGCACAAAATAATTTTTACAACACAATATGAATAAAATAGTACAATCTTTATGGGTGGGTGAATATTTATCTGATTTAGAAATTATGTGTATTAAATCTTTTTTAAAAAATGGACATGAATTCCATTTATATACTTATGATAAAGTAAAAAACATACCCAAAGGCACAATTGTAAAAGACGGAAATGAAATATTACCAAAATCAGAAATATTTAGGTATAATAATGGTAGTGTATCCGCTTTTTCTAATTGGTTCAGATATAAATTATTACTAGACAAAGGAGGATGGTGGGTAGATACAGATATAGTATGTTTAAAATATTTTGATGATACTAGTAATACTATTTTTACTTCTGAATTTACAGGAGAGGGAAATACACATATAACTTCAGGGGTTATAAAAACTACACCAAATTGTCCCGTAATGAAATATTGTTGGGATTATTGTCAACAAAGAGGTAAATTAAATTTACCTTGGGGGGAAATAGGACCAAGATTACTCAATGAAGCTGTAGATAAATGTGATAGAAATTATTTAGTTAAACAGCCTCAAGATTATCACCCCTTCCATTATGAACAAACAAAAAATATGGTAATACCAAATAAATTAGATATACCTCAAAATTCGTATTCTATCCATTTATGGAATGAAATGTGGTCTAGATATAATATAAATAAATCTGACACTTTTCCTATTAATAGTTTATATGGTAAACTACAAGAAAAATATAATAAAAAATTAAATGTAGTATACTTAATAAATTATGAATATTATATTAGAAAAATGTCTAGAGTTAGATTTCATTCAATTTCAGCATTAGAAAATGAATGTAATTTAATGTGGTGGGGTCCTAATTTTGAAGGATATGATAGTAATAAAACAGTTAAAGAAAATATAAAATTATTAGAAGATAAACCTGATCTTATTATTACATATAAACCTTTAGAAATGAAAGGAATGAAAGATGCAGGAATCCCTGTATGTTTAAGATATAATGAAATGTATGATTTTAATTGGACTTCAAAAGAAATAAATGAAAGTGGCGCTACTTTAATAATTTGTCATCATGAAAATGATATGGAACCTTATTTAAACCATTATAATAATTTAAAGTTTATACATATCCCACATTGTGCTGAAAAATCAATATATAAACCTAATAATTTAAATAAAGATATAGATATATTATTGGGGGGTGCAACTAATGTTCATATGAAACTAGGGCAACATTACCCTTTAAGGGACAGATTAGAAAAATTAATGTTTAAACTATCTGACAAATATAAAATATATAGACACCCCCACCCAGGATATGATGTTAATGATGCTCACACAGATAGATATGCTAAAGAATTTGCCGAGATAATAGGAAGATCAAAAATAGCCCTTACAGATAGTGGTGCTCCTAATTCTAGATTCGCAAAATATATAGAAATTCCTTCTTGTGGTACTGCTTTAGCTGCAGATATACCAGGTCAAAATCAACAAGATTTTAAAGAATTTTTAATAGAAATTAACATGAGTATGTCTGATGAAGAAATATTAAATAAATTAATATTTTATTTAGAAAATGATAAAGAAAGGGATCAGTTAGCTAATAAAGGTTTAGAATGGAGTGATAAATATTCTCAAGAATATTATGCTAAAGAATTAATAAATCATATAAATTTATTTTTAAATGAAAGAAATTAAATTATTAGATTGGTTTGATAAAGTAAATTATCAATGGGAAAATGATTATAATGAAATAGGAACCATATGTTATTATACTAAAACAAGATCTAATCCCCAACTAGCATGTGATTTAAAAGATTATGTATGTGGTTATGGTTCTGAACAATCTTTTTTTGTTAAATCTGTTGTAGATTGGGTAAAAGCAAAATCATTTTTTGAAATAGGAACAGGTAGGGGAACAGCATGTATGTCTGTAGCTCTAAATAAAAATATTGAATATATTTCTACAATAGATATTATACCCCACACCCAAATCCAAAATCAAGCTATTGGTCATAAACCTATACAAGTATCAGTAAAAGACCTATATAACATGATCCCTTACAATGAAAAAGAAAAAATAGAATTTAGGCATCTATCTGAAATCAACAACCCATATAAAGATAAATTCGATGTGTGTTTTATAGATGGTAATCATGATGATTATAATACAGTAAGACATGATTTTGATAAATGTTTAAGTATGTTAAAGGACGATGGTATTATAATTTGGGATGATTATGATCCTAATCAGTTTATTGTTAAGAAAGTAGTAGATGATATAATTAAAGAACATCCTGAATTTAATACTTTACTAGTATCTTTTAGAGGTCATATGTTTGGGGAAAAAATCCCAGAACAGGGAGCAGGAGAAGTTATAATGACTAAAAGAAGTATATAATGAAAATATTTTTAAATAATGCTAATGATAATTGGATATGTAGTAGATTTTATGAGGAATGGTATGAACATAATTCTAATATATCTACAAAAAATATAAAGGAAGCAGACATAATATGGTTAATAGCAGGATGGCAGTGGAAAGATACTCCTGTTTCTTATTTGCAATCTAAAAAAACAATAATAACTATTCATCATATAGTTCCTGATAAATTTAATTTAGTAGAGTTTAAAGAAAGAGATAAGCTAATAGATATTTACCACGTCCCCTGTGAAATAACAAAATCCCAAATACAACAATATACAAATAAACCTATAATTGTAATACCTTTTTGGTCAAATCAAAATTTATGGTACTCTTTAGATAAAAATAAATGTAGAAAAGAATTAGGCTTACCTTTAGATAAATTTTTAGTAGGTTCTTTTCAAAGAGATACTGAGGGTCATGATTTAATTTCTCCTAAATTAGAAAAAGGACCAGACATATTTTGTGACATTGTTGAAAGCTGGAATAAAAATAACAATATAGAAGTAGTACTAGCAGGGTGGAGAAGACAATATATAATTAATAGGTTAAATAAAGCTAATATAAATTACTATTATCATGAATTACCAACACAAGATATTTTAAATAAACTATATAATTGTTTAGATTTATACTTAGTAGCTGCTAGGGTTGAAGGAGGACCTCAAGCTATAGGAGAATGTGCTTTATCTAAAACACCAATAATATCCACAAATGTAGGAATATCATCAATGATATTATCAAAAGAAAGTATAATAGAGGGAGATAATGAAGTAACACCTAATGTAGAGTACGCTTATAATAGTATTTCTAAATATAATATCCCTAATGGTTTTAAAGAGTTTAAAGATAAATTTTTATGCTAGTAAATATATTATATAATTTTTTAGATGGACCTTGGGGTGGGGGAAACCAATTTCTTAAAGCATTAAAAAATGATTTTATTAATAAAAATTTATATGAAGAATCTCCCTTAAAAGCAGATGTAATTTTAATTAATAGTAAAGATAATTTAGATAAAGCAAGAGATTTAGTTGTAAATCATAATAAAAAATGTATCCATAGATTAGATGGTATATTTAAATTATATAGGGGAAATGCTGATTATGATAATGATTTAAGGGTATATTATTTTATGAAAAAATATGCATCTGGAGTAATATATCAATCAAAATGGTCACAAGAAAAACATAAAATAAACGGAGCAAACCAATTAAATAAAGAATCTGTAATATACAACGCCGTTAATCCACTTATATTTAATAAAAACACGAATATAATAAGAAATAAAATCAAACTTATTACTACTAGTTGGTCTTCTAACCCCCGAAAAGGATTTCATTTTTTAAAATATTTAGATGAACATTTAGATTTTAATAAATTTGAATACACATTTATAGGTAATAGTCCTATTAGTTTTAAAAATATAAAAATGATAAATCCTTTAGATTCTAGAGGAATATCAGAAAATCTAAAATCACATAATATATTTATAACAGGTACTGAAAATGATACGTGTTCAAATTCATTAATTGAAGCTTTATCTTGTGGTTTACCCGTAATTGCTTTAAATAGTGGGGGATCACCTGAACTAGTAGGAAATGGAGGAAAAATATTTAATAATAATGAAGAATTAATAAATTGTATAAATGATGTAAGCAATAATTTGTCTTACTATAAATCAAATATAAATGCATTTAATATTAATGATGTAAGTAACCAGTATTATAATTTTTTAAAAGAATGTATAAAGTAAATATAAGTATAGATGATATTTCTCCACACCCTCAATCCTCTATTAAAGTTTTAAATAGGTGTTATGAATTAATAGATATATATCCTTCTATTAAATTTACATTATTTATACCTTTATCTTATTGGAGAACTATAGGGAATACTTCATCAGAAAAACCTTATTATATCCAAGATTACCCTGAATTTATAGAATCATTACAGAATTTATCACCTAATAATTTTGAATTGTGTTATCATGGATTATTTCATGGTATTCCTCATCAATCAAACAATGATGAATTTAGAAATTTAAATTATAAAGAAGCTCTTGATAAATTTAATGAAATGTTTAAAATTACAAAGAAATACAACTTAAATTTTAAACCCTATTTTAGACCTCCTGCATGGAGAATGTCATCAGATTCTATAAAGGCAGCAATAGAAACGGGGATTAAGTTATTAGCGTTATCCCCCAAAGAAGATATAAAAACATATTATGGGGATGCTTTAGGTAGTTTTAAAAAAATAGTAAACTATAATGTTAATCCACCTTTTGATCCTTTAAAATTATACCCTAATACTGAAATAGTATACCATGCGTGTGAGTGGGATAAAAACTATCTAGATAAAATTCAAACAAAAAATCTTATAAATCTTTTTAAGAATAAAGATATAGATTTTTGTTTTATAAATAAAATAAATTATTAAAATAATAAAAATGGAAAGATCACAATTAGAAAATTCTAATGATATACAAGAATTAAATAATATTATTAAAAGTAAAGGAAAATTAAGTAAATACAACCAAGTAGAAATAGAAGGTAATTGTTTATATAAAAATAATTGGCCTTTAAAAGAATGGAAACAATCTTTTGAACTTAGAGAGGATACAAAAGATTTATGTGAAAATCTTTACAAATTAGGATTAATATCTAATAATATATTAGAAGTAGGTTTTAATGGGGGTCATTCAAATGCTATATTTTTATTAGCTAATCCTGAGGCACAAATAATTAATTTTGATCTTTGTAGTCATAATTATTCTGAACCTTGTTTTGAATATTTAAAAAGTAAATATAATGTAGATCTTATTAAAGGAGATTCAACTATAGAAGTACCAAAATACAAAACAGATATTAATTTTGATCTTATTCATATTGATGGGGGGCACGGAGAAGAATGCGCTACTAAAGATTTAATAAACTGTAAAGAATTAGCTACATCTGAAACTATTTTAATATTTGATGATGCTAATTTTGGGGTAATTGAAAGTATACTAAGTGATTTTATTAATAAAGATTTTATTAAAGAAATAAACTATAACGATTTTAATTTAATAAAAACTTCCCCACATAGAATTTTTAAATATATTTTTTAATGGGTAAAAGTAATACAATATTAACACCAATATATAAATCTTTATCACCAAACAAAGGAAAAACAGCTCTATTAGGGTTTACTGATAATTCATTATTTGAAGGAGATTTGTATGATTTACAGTTAAAAAATTGGGATATTAATTCTAAATGGGGACTACCTAAAAAATATGATAATATTATTAGTATTAGATGTCCTTATTTTTCAAAAAATCCTGAGGATTTTATATTAAGGTGTTATAATAATTTAAATGAAGAAGGTACAATTTTATTAGATTGGGGATTAGGAGATCATTGGAGATTTGAAAAATATAAAATAGGATGGATTAAAGAAGGAGAACAAGAATATTGTTATGGAAAAGAAAATTTTTTATGGTCTACAGTATGGAGTGATGATTTTTTAAATGATTATGAATATAAAAAATTTAGTAATTATGTATTTAAATTTGGATATTCAGATATAAAAAAAGCTATTTTTAAAGAAGTCCCTTGTGTATTAAATTTAGATTTTATAAAAAATTATTTTGATATATCTTATAAATTACTAACATTATGGGAAGATAGTCCTCAATTATATATTTTTATACAAGGTAAAAAAAGATGAATTTTATAATAACTGAATGTACTTTTTTAAGATATTTTTTGCCTTTAACTATAGAAGGAAATAAAAGAAATATACAATCTAATTATTTTATTGGCACTTCAGGTAAATATAATTGTCCTAACCAACAAAAAAATAATGAACAAATTAAAAGTTTATCTTTAATTTATAATTTTAATATTTTTAATATTGAAGATGTAAAAAACCATCCTGGATTAACTTTTATAATAGAAGGTATAGGAACTAATTATTTAAATAATACACATAAAAAAGTCTCACTAACTTACATGACAGATTTTTCATTACCCCAAAATTATCCACAATACATTAATTCGGTTGATAATGTTGTAATCCCAAGTAAATTTTTAAAAGAATATTATAATTTGTCTAATTCAACTAAAGATTTATATTTAGGTAGTCCAAAATATGATGTTAAATTAAATAGAGATTCTTTATTAAAAAAATATAATTTAAAAGATAAAAAATATATTTTAATAATATACCCAAGAGGAAGAGATATCAATAAAATTAACCTTAATAAATTATATAATATATTACAAGAACTTAATTATACTGTTATTGTTAAAAGTAGAGGCAAAGATCCTATAAAATTTAAAGGGGATCATAATTTTTATGATTCTAGTTGGTTCCCTCATGATAGTATGGAACTTATAACAATATCTGATTTAGTAATAAATTTTAGCTCAACAGTTATAAAAGAATTAGTATTATTAAAAAAACCATGTATTAATTTTAATATAAAACCATTTGGTCTTCTTTTACCTTTTTTATACGATAAGAATACAGTCGAATTAAAACCTAATACTTTTACAAAAGAAGATATAAGTAAAGCTATTGATAAATTAAAACAATATAATAATTACGATACTTTAATAGAAAAATATTTATTTAAACCCGGAAAAGTAAGTAAACAAATATTAGATAAATTAATATGAATATATTAGCCATTATACCTGCAAGAGGAGGATCAACAAGATTAAAGCTTAAAAACATATATCCTGTATGGGGTAAACCTATGATATATTGGGCTATAGAAGCTTGCAAAAACTCTAAACATAATATAAAAATTTGTGTCAGTACAGAAAATACAAAAATAAAAAAAACAGTAAATGATATGGGGGTAAAAATACATAATAGAAACCCAAAAACCGCAGATAATAAAACATATAAACAAGTAGCAATCAGAGAAGCAGCAAAATGGTATGAATCAAAATTTGGTAAACAAGATATTTTTATATCATTACAAGCAAATTCACCTAAAATTATGTTTCATCACATTGATGAGGGGATTGATACTTTATTAAAGTATAATAGAGATGAAGTATTTAGTGTAGATAAAAATCTTATGCAAAATGCTGCTTTTAGAGTATTTAAAGGAGACTATGTTTATCAACAAGATTTAAGTACTAACTGTGGTGTAGTAGTTAATGCATTAGAAGATATTCATACATTAGAAGATATAAATAAATTATAAAATGAAAAATATATACATTATAAGCGAACTTTGTGGACAATGGGGGGGTTCTGTAAAAAAAGCAGAACAAATGATATTACAATCAAAAATGTTTGGGGCGGATGCAGTAAAAGTCCAATTATGGGATACTTACAGAATGCCAGGAGACAATAGAGAAAAGTGGGAATATTTAACTATGAATAGAAAACAATTACGTCAATTAGAAAATTTTGCTAAAAAATTAAATATTGATTTTTTTGCTTCTCCCTTTCATGAAGATAGACTAAAATGGACTACTAGTTATAAAATCAATAAAATAGCCAGTTCTTTATTAGAATGGGATTTTGATCTTTGTAAAAAAATAACTAATACTAGTGAAATAGTTTATTGTTCTTTAGGTAAATGGGATAAAAAAGAATTTCCATTTGATAAGGATAATGTAAAATATTTTCATTGTGTTGCTAAATATCCTCATACATTTGATGAAGCAAAAACATTAATGCCTAAATCTTTTAATGATAAATTAGTGGGATATAGTGATCATACAATAGGCATTGAAGCATGTAAGTTAGCTATAGATAATGGAGCTACAATTATTGAAAAACACTTTACATTAAATCATAACTTACAATGTGACACTGAAAGTGCACATATATGTTCAATGGATTATAAAGAACTAGAAGAATTAAGAAACTATTGTGATACAAGATATAAATAACATATTAATAATAGCAGCTCATCAAGATGATGAAACTATAGGTTGTGGGGGGTCTATAAAAAAATGGCATTTAGAAAATAAAACAGTAAATTTAGTTTTATTCACAGATGGTAGCACAGGAATAGACCAATCAACTTCATATGATGACATTACAGGATTTAGAAATACAGAACTAAATAAAGTAAAAAACATATTAGGAATAAATCAAATAATAAACCTAAATGAAAAATGTCAAAATATCCAAAATAATCAAGTAACTTTTCATAAAATTATTAAATTAATTAGAGAATATAAACCGGATTTAATAATAACACATTCAAGTATAGATAAACACAGAGATCATAGAACTATAAATGAAATAGTTGTAGAAGCTTGTTGGAAAGCCCAAGAAGATATACATTCTGAATTAGGGAAACAACATAAAATAAAAGACTTATGGGCTTTTGAAATAACAGACCTACTTCCTAAAGTAGATTATGTAGTAGATATTACAGATACTTACAATTATAAAATTAAAGCTATGGATGCCTATAATTCTCAACATAACATAATGGAGGGGATTAATAATTATTTAAAAGGAATGGCTTTATGTCGAGGATATATGATAGGAAAATTATATGGTGAAGCGTTTGTAAGAATTTCAAAACAACCATTTATATTATGAAAAATATAATAATAACTTCTACTCACCCAAGACATAAATACTATGCAGGTATGTTATGTGAAAATATTAATATAGATTATATTATATGGGAAGATAAACCTGCTTTAGAAGGTATTTTTAAAGATTTTAAAATTAAAGAAGAAACTAAATTTAGTAAATATTTAAATTATAAATTTAAATGTCCCCAGTTAAATATAAAAAAAGGAGAAATTAATAATATTTCTACAATAAATAAAATAAATAAAATAAATCCTGATATTATATTTGTTTTTGGTAGTAGTTTATTAAAACCAGAAGTTTTTAATTTAGCTAAGGAAGGTTGTATAAATATTCATACAAGTTTAGTTCAATATTTTAGGGGGGTTGATAGTTCTTTTTGGGCAATTCATGATGAAGTACCACAAGCTATAGGGGCAACTCTTCATTTTATAAATAATACTATAGATGCAGGAGATATAATAGATCAAAGACAAGCAAATTTATCTATAGATGATAATTTGGATGATTTATTTTTAGAATCATGTAAATGTGGTTTTGATATGTTATTAGATAACTTAAATAATATTAAAAATAAAAAAATAATTACAAAAAATTTATCAAAATGGGGAAAATTATATACTCTTAAAGATATGAATAGTAATATAAAACAAATAACTCAAAATAAAACATCTAACGTATTAAAAAAATATATAAATGGTTGATATAATTTTATGCACATATAATTCAGAAAATACAATTCAAGAATGTATTAATTCTATACTAAATCAGTCTTATAAAGATTTTAATCTTTATATTTTTGATGATAAAAGCACAGATAAAACAGTAAAATTAATAAAAGATTTTAATGATAAAAGAATAAAATTAGTAATATCTTCTAAAAACGTAGGAACATATGCTGGTAAAAATTTTATACTAAAAAATTTATGTAAATCTAAATATGTAGCATTACACGATTCAGATGATATAAGTTTACCTAATAGATTAGAATACCAATTAAATTATATGATCTTAAATAAAATAAAATGTACTGGTACTGCAGTATATGAAATTTTTGAAGATCACATACCACATACCTTATCAGAACATAATATTTTAAATAACGAAAGGATTAATATATACCCCCCTAAAATAGACAAAGAAATATTACCTAAAGTAATTAATACGTTACAAGAAAAATATTCAGATTATTTAAGCTTAAAATTTTGCATGAATGGAACTTGTATGTTTGAAAAAAGTTTACTAAATGAATTGGGGGGATGGGATGGAAATACTAGAATAGCAGCAGATACTGATATATTTTTAAGAATTTTAGGAAACTATGAGATACACAATTTAAAAACTCCTTTATATAAAAGAAGATTCCATAAAACATCATTAACAGCAGCTAAAGAGTATGGCATTAAATCTGATATAAGAAAAGAATATAATCTTAAAAGATTAGATGTAGCTATTCAAAGTTTTAAAGGATGCCCTCCAGTAAGAGATTTTTATTACCCAAAATCTAATTATACGTTATGTGTGGAATAATAGGTTCAACAAACTATAAAATTAATAGAATAACTTTAAATTCATTAAGACATAGAGGACCTGATGAGTATGGGGTTTATAATGATGAAAAAATAAACTTAGGACATGTTAGATTATCTATTATAGATAAAACAACAGGAACACAACCTTTAGTAGATAATAATTTAGTACTTATATTTAATGGAGAAATTTATAATTATATTGAATTAAATGATAAACTAAAAGAAAATAATACATCAGATACAAGAGTATTATTATCCTATTATAAAAAATATGGTATAGAAAAAACATTAAAAGATATTAATGGGATGTTTTCATTTTCTCTATATGATAAAGAAAAACAAAAAATATATTTAGTAAGAGATAGAGTAGGAATTAAACCTTTATTTTATTATCATAAAAAAAATAATTTATCTTTTTGTTCTGAAATAAACCCCCTAAAAGAAATAATAAATGCCCCCTTATCTATAGATCCTCTTTCCGTATCTATATTTTTTAATTGTTATTATATTCCTTCTCCTAAAACAATATATAAAGAAATCCATAGTTTAGAACCTGGTAATTATATAGAATATAATCTAAAAACAAATAAATTAAATAATAAAACATACTGGGGGTTATCCACACCAAAAATACATCCTTTAAATGCAGAATATTTAAAAAATACATTAAAAGACTCAGTAAATCTTAGATTAAGAAGTGAAGTACCTATGGGGGCTTATTTATCGGGGGGTATAGATTCTACAGCTATAATTAAATATATTTCTAAAAATAGAAAAAATTTTAACACATACACTGCTTTAATTGATGACAAAGAATTAAATGAAGAAGAATATGCTATTAAAGCATCAAATAAGTATAAAGTAAAATATAACCCCTTAAAAATTAAATCCCAAGAAATTAAATTAAGTTTTTTAAAAAAATTAATAAAACATTTTGGCCAACCTTTTGCAGATTCATCTATAGTACCCACATATAATATATCTAAAAAAATAGCAGAAAATGTTACTGTAGCTTTAGGAGGTGATGGGCCAGATGAATTATTTGGGGGGTATAATAAATATGAACATAAAACTAAAAATTTAGAAGAAAGATTTTTTAGGAATAATAATTTGGATTTCTTAAAATCTTTTTATATAAAAAATACAATGCATTATTTGCAAGAAAATTTGCCTTATAAAACTACAAATGATGAACAAACTTTAAGACTATTAGATATAAAATATTTTTTAGAAGGTGATATATTACAAAAAATAGACAGAATGAGTATGGCTAATTCTTTAGAAGTAAGAGTTCCTTTTTTAGATCATAGAATAGTGGAATGGAGTAATACTATTGGGTATAATGACTTATTTGGAATTAGAAAAAAACATGTAGTAAAAAAGGTAATAGAAAATGATTTTGATCCTAATTTTATTGAAAGACCAAAAATAGGTTTTATGTTAAACTTAAATTGGGTAAGTAAATTTGACTATTACATTAAAAATAATATAAATAAATTAAATATTGTAAATAATAATTTTAATATAAAACAAATCAAAGACAATTATCTTAAATTTGCTATATTAATGTTTATTTTATGGTATGAAGAAAATTATGAATAATATGAATCCAACTGTTTCGATAGTAGTTACTAATTACAATTATGGTAAATATTTACCTAGATGTCTAAGAAGTGTATTATCACAAAAGTATATAAACTGTGAAGTAATCGTAGTAGATGATGGTAGCACAGATGAAACTGAAAAAAATATAATTCCTTTTCTAGATGATATTAAGTTTCTAAAAACACCAACAAATTTAGGAGTAGCAGGAGCTTCTAATTTAGGACTTAAACATTCAAAAGGCCAATTTTTTATCAGAGTAGACGCAGATGATTTTGTTAATTCTAATATGTGTTATTTTATGAAAGAATATTTAGAAGCAAATAATGATGCTTTTTGTGTTTCTTGTGATTATACTTTAGTGGATAATTTTGAAAATACTATAGAAAGAAAATATTCACGAATAGATAATATATCTTGTGGGGTTATGTATCGTAAAGATTTATTATTAGATTTAGGAGGATATAATGATAATATGAGACACAGAGAAGAAGAAGAATTAAGAAAAAGATTAGGTAATCTTTATAAAATTCACCATTTAGAAATGCCTTTTTATAGATATAGAATGCATGACCATAACAAAACTAAAACCCCAGAATATAAAACAATAAAGATATGAAAAAACTACATATAGCAGTTTATGTAATGCCTTGGGAGGTAGATGAATTTTTTGGGTTATGTAATCGTTTAAAAATGGCTAGTAAGTATATTAAAGATAGATCTAATGAAATATTATTAGATGTAACTTTAAATTTATCATCTAAATTAATAGATTGGGAAAATAGTAAAATACCAAAACAACTACTAGAAGATAGATTTAACCATGCTTTACAGTTATGTGATTGGTGTGAACTTAAAAGTAATATAGTAACATTAGAAGGAGAATTTGGTTGTAATGATAAAAGAAGAAATGTAATAGAGGAAACAAACGCAAAATTCGTATGTTTTGTTGATTCAGATATAGTATTTAACGAAACAGCTTTGTATTATATTTTACAAGGTATTGATATTTCTTTAGATACCCCCTATGTTATTATAAGTCAAGAATTACCTAGGATGTGGGATGGATCGTGGGATTCTATAGTAGCCAAAAAATATATTAATCTACCTTATAAAGGAGATGAGCATTATATTAATTTTGATTTTACAGAAATTGATATTCCTGAAGACGTTAATATAGAAATTAATAATACTATTAAATTTTCAGGTGGTTTTTTAACAACTATATCATCTAATTTAGCTAAAGAAATAAAAATACCTAAATCTTTAGGTTCATACAAACTAGATGATACTTTTTTATTATTTTGTTCTTATAAATTAGCTGAAGTATTAGGCTCAAGATATATTAAACAATATATTTTAAGAGGACTAACAATTACAGAAGATAGAAAATACCAAAACCAAACATTAAAGAAATATTTAACAATGAATACTAAATATATTAGAGATAGAGAAACTATTGAGTCTTTAGGGGCTGAAGATCCTGTTTTTATGAATGAAGTTCAACAATTTTGTGATAAAAAAATTCCTGAAATAGTTAAAAAACACATTAAGTGAATATAACTATAGCTATAGATGATATACATCCTGAAAAAGGATGGGGGGTTGAAGGAGATAAATGTATGTTTTATTTAGACGAACTTAATAAGGAATTTGGGGCTAAATTTACTTTATTTATACCTTCTAATTATCATAATAAATTCCCTCTATCAGAACATAAAGATTGGATAGATTGGTTAAAATCAAAAAAATATTTTGAATTAGCTGCTCATGGACATTACCATATGTGTGAAAGAACAGATATAGGTGAATGTGAGTTTTTTGAAATAGACACTGAAGATAAAGCCAAATCAAGAATATGGCAAATGATGGATGAGTGGAGTGAAGTAAATCATAAACCTGTAGGATGGAGAAATCCAGGCTGGCTAGCTCACCCAGAAGCAGTAAAATGGTTAGGGCCTAACTTTAAATATGCAGCAGTACATTATGAACATAATCACAATATGCAATGGGACTGTAAAATGATATTTGGGGCAGATGGAATACATGAAACAGATATATCACTACATGATGGAAATATTATGTTTCAGTCTCATATAGCAGGTGATTGGAATGATAATTATTGGAATAAAGAAAATTATGAACAAGTAAGATTATCATTACAACATCTAACTCAACAAAATTATGCATTTAAAACGATAAGCGAAATAATATGAAAATAGCATTTTTTACAGAAGGAAGTTACCAAGGAAAAATATCTAGAGATAATCATAATATGAGAACAGATTTAGCTTGGATATGTGCCTTAAAAGCAGACCATTGGAATATAAACCAATTACCTAACCAGCAATATGACTTAGGTATTGTAATAATACCAAAAAATAACCCACAATTTGATTTAAGTAAATTAAAACAATACTGTAATAAAATAGCTGTAATGCAAGAAGGTCCCAATTGGTATTGGCAAGATTACCCATTACAACAACAAATATGGTATTATAATACTAT
>TARA_R110001592_G_scaffold245691_1_pt1 | contig 14640 bp, 11 predicted proteins | sample TARA_R110001592 | Tara Oceans TARA_R110001592 (sample SAMEA4398387) | marine metagenome | biome: Polar Biome; feature: [SRF] surface water layer (ENVO:00010504); material: water (ENVO:00002006), including particulate matter (ENVO:01000060) such as... | depth 5 m
GTCGCGATTTCCGACAACCCCGTGATCAATTACACCCCGCCGTCGTCACAGCCCAAACAGTCGATCCGCGCCCATAACCGGCGCCTTTCATTCTATGGCCAGAACCAGATGGCCATGCTGGAAGACGGGCGGTTGAAGGTTCTGGTCGGCGGGCGCTTCGATTTCGTCAAGGCCGAAAGCGAGACCGACGGCGTCAAGGCCACGGCGATCCATGAATCCGCCTTCACGTTCCGCCTCGGCTCCCTCTACCAGCTGAGCGACGCCTATTCCGTCTACGCCAGCGCCGCGCAGTCGTTCGAGCCCCAGGACAATACGATCCTCGACGTCAACGACAATCCGCTGGCCCCGGAAACCGGCGAACAGTTGGAACTCGGCGTGAAGGCGGAAACGCCCGACAAGCGGTTTTCGGCGACGGCGTCCGTGTTCTATTTGAAAAAAGAAAACGTGGGCGTGGTCGATTCCGCCCATCAGGATGCCACCGGCGATATCCGCTACATTCCCGGTGTCAGCCAGAAATCCCAAGGCTTCGAGCTCGACCTGTCCGGCTCACCCATTGCCGGTGTGAACCTGATCGGCTCCTACTCCTACACCCAATCCAGAACCCTGGAGAACCCGGAGGACACGTCGCAAGTCGGCCATCGTCTGGGCAATGTGCCGGTCCACAAGGCACGGCTTTGGGCGTCCTACGACTTCCCCGAGGACACGCCCCTCGGTGGTCTATCGCTTGGCGGCGGCGTGCGCTACGTCAGCGACAACCGGGCCCAGTTCGACACCGCCGTCGTGCTGGATTCCTATTGGGTGGCCGATCTCGGCGCCAAATACACATGGCGGTCAATGACCCTGAACCTCAACGTCTACAACCTGTTCGACAAGCATTTCTACGAACGCGCGTCGACCCAGGCCATCGTCCATCCGGGTGAGCCGCTGACCGTTCTGGGCCGCCTGTCCATGACGTTCTAAGCGCGGGCAGGTTCCTTGACCGGCGGCGCGCGCAAGGCCCTTTACCGGGTCCATTCCTGGCTTGGGCTTAATCTGGGCCTGCTGCTCTTCGTGCTCTGCCTGTCGGGAACCGCCGCCGTGTTCGGCCCGGAACTGACCTGGCTGACCGATCCGGCCTATCGGGTGGACCCGCCGCCCGCGGCGGAACGGCGGGCCCTGTCCTGGCAAAAAATACACGACAGCGTCCGGCAAGCCTATCCCGACGGCGTGATCCGCGGCATCGCCGCCCCCCGGGGGGCGCGCTGGGCCGCCAGGGCCCTGGTCCACCACGGGGCGGGCGGCCTGCGCGTGGTGCTGGTCGATCCCTACAGCGGCCGGGTCCAGGGACAGCGCAGCACCTTCAACGCGCAAAGTTTCTTCCGCCTGTTTCATAAACAATTCTACATCGTGCCCACGGTTCAGGGCCTGCACGGCATTCTCATCGTCGGCTCGCTGGGGTTGGTGCTGCTGGTCTCGTCCGTGACGGGCCTGTTGTCCATCAAACGGTGGTGGCGGGCGCTGGTCCGCCTGCGGTCCGGCCAGGGGCGCCGCGTGCTGTGGTCGGACCTGCACCGCTTTGCCGGCACCTGGTCCCTGGTCGTCGCCGTGGTGCTGGCCGTCACCGGGATTTGGTATCTGGCCGAATGGGGCCTGCACAAGGCCGAGGTGTTGACCGAGGACGCCCAGCCGGTCCGTCTTTCGGCATCGGCCATCAAGAGCCTGCCGCCGTCCGCAAGGGCGCTCGACCTGGACCACGCCCAGGCCTTGGCGTGGCGCGCCTACCCGCATCTCGATATCTCGGCCGTCACCTTGCCCCGCCGCGCCGCCGACCCCCTGATTTTCCGGGGTCAGGCCGAGGCCTGGCTGGTCCGCGACCGCGCCAACCAGATTCATATGAATCCCTATACGGGCGATATCCTGGCCATCCGCCGGGCGACGGATCTCGGCGCCTTCGACCGCTGGGTGGAGACCGCCGACCCGCTGCACTTCGGCACCTGGGGCGGTTTGGTGACCCGCGTCATCTGGCTGATCGCCGGTCTTCTCCTGTCCGGCGGCATCCTGGCTGGTATGTACGGCATGTGGCTGCGTCGCCGGGAAAATGACCGGGCGCGGTCGCGCGCCTGGGTGGCGCTCGCCGCCATCCTGCCGACCGCCGCCGTCATCGCGGCGGCCATTCAGGGAACCCTGGCCTACGGGCTGGCCCAACAGCACCACGCGCAAATTGCGTCGGAAACGCTCGCCCCGGTCCCCGACCTGTCGCCCGGATTCATCCTGTTGATCGTTCTGTTCGCGGGCCTGATCTTGGCGCCGGGGGCCTTCTGGACCCTGTTGCGGTTGCGCGCCTGACGGGACGGCGGATCAGTCCTTGGCGCGCCAGATGTCGCCGGTCGCGACAAGGCCGCCCGAGGTATTGGCCAGCCAGGGCCGCCCATCGATGGTGACCGTCACCCTTTCCATGGTCTGGGTGATGTTGACGTCGTCGAACCGGCCGTTCGACGCGTTCCACTTTTTCAACAGGAATGTATTGCTGTCGATAACATAGACGGACCCATCGGCCCCGACGGCCATATCGGTGGCTTCCTGCGCGGTTCCCTTCGGGCGATTCTCGAACTTGCTGCCGGTGTACTGCTGCACGTTGGAATCCTGGTCGATGATCCACAGATCGCCGCCGGCGCCCAGGTGGACATAGAAAATGTCGCTGCTTTCGATCTGTTTGAACACGCTCTTGCCGGCTTCCATCTTGTAAAGCTGGGCACCGACGGCAACGTAGACCGTACCGTCGGCGGCGACCGCCATGTTGCGCGGCGTGTTGATGTCGGTGGAATTGATGACGTAATAGGTCTTTTCCTGGGTTCCCTTGAGGCGGTAGACGCGGGCCGGCGCGATGTTGCTCAGCGCCCACAGGGTCCCGCTTTCATCCTCGCCCACGTCCGCCAGGGACGAATTGGAGAAAGCCTTGTCCAGGGCCTCGAACTTTTCAGTCTTGGTATTGAACTTGAAGACCCCCGTGTCGCCCGAGATATAGACCGCGCCCGTATGTCCGGCATGGACGTCCGACAACATGCCCATGTTGGCTTCGGCGGCGCTCGACTTGTACTTGTCGAACTTCAGGTTCTTGGTGAAGGTGAACGCGCTGGCGCTTTGCGACGAGACGACGGCGGCGGTCGTGCCGCTGCCGGTGGTGTCGCCGCTCGACTTCTGGGCCAGGACCCGGTCGCCGGCCTCGTTGCGTTCGAAGTAGCGGGTCGCCAGGACCTTGCGCGCGCTCGTCACGACCCAGGGAAATCCATTAGGGCCGACGGCGACGGCGGCGGGCGTGTGGCCCGGCACCACAACCTGGGAAAATTTCTTGTCGCTCGGGCGCTTGCGCATCAAAAGGTCGTTGGTGTTAACCAGAAACACCGTGCCGTCCGGCCCCACCGCGATGCTGCGCGCCATTTGAAACAGGGGGGTGCAGGGACTTTTGCCGCAACGCTGGGCGATTTGATCCTTGCTGATGGTCCAGGGCGTGCCGTCCGGCCCCGCGGCAACCTGAATCCCCAACCCGGGAACATTGCTGGTCTTGCCCGTCGCATTGTCGAGCCGGGACAAGATGCCGTCGGCATTGGCGAACAGCACGATATCGTCCTTGCCGCCGATCGAGATGTCCGACGCGGTCACCCCCTGAACCTGAACCCAGGCCGTGCCATCGTGGCGGAACACTCGGCCGACGCTGGTCACGCCCCAGGGGTTCCCCTGGCTGTCCACGGCGATGCGCGCCAACTGGCCGGGAAAGCTTTCGAACGCACCCCGGGCATTGCTCCACCGCGTGATGCCGCCGCTGGTATCCAGCGCGAACACGCTGCCGTCGCGGCCGATGGCGATCTGCTGGGCGGTGCCGCGCGTATCGACGAATTCCAGTTTCTCGTTCGTCGTGCTTGCGGCCGGGTCGCTGGTTCCGCCGCCGCCGCCGGGAGAGACGGAATTGCTGTTGGAATTGGACTTGTTGCCCGTGCCCGAGCCGCTGCCCGACGTGCCGATGGATTGGGCCGTCGGCGTGGTCGCCTTGGCATCCGGCGCGGTGCTTTCCGTGGCCGTGCTTGCCGTGGCCTGCACGTTGCTTGCCGTGATCTTCGGCGCGATGATCGGTTGTGCCTGCGCCAGCGGCGCCTGGGGCACCGGCGCATGCGGTGTTTCCGCCTTGTCTTTGTTTTCTTCCTCGGTCAACGGCACCTGATCGCGGATCAGCACGGTGGCGAGGATACGCCCGTCGGCCAGGGTCACCCAGGGGCCGCCGTTGGGGGTAAGCCCCGCGGCGATAACGCCGGTGATCCCCTCATAGGGCACCCAGCGCACGGGCGACATGCGCAGTTTGCGCAACTGTCCGTCGCCGTCGACGATGACGGCCGAACCGTCGGCGCCGAGCGCGATGTCGCGGGCAATGCCCGGCATGGCGATCCACGCACCGTCTTCCCAGCGCATGATCTGTCCCTTGGGCGTGACGATCCAGGGTTTACCCCGGATATCGAGGGCGATGCGCCGCGCCGATTGCCCCGGCACGGCCTTCCAGCTTTGCGACAGCGGCTCCCATTTTTCGACGGCGCCAGTAAGCCGGGCGATGTAAATGTTGCCGACCGCGTCACCGGCCACGTCGGCGGCCTTGTCGCCTTTCGGTTCCCACCACAGGCCGTTGAAGCGCATGACGTTGCCGTCCGGGGTCACGCCCCAGGGCCGGTTGCCTTCGGCCGCGGTAATGCGCACGAAGGCCCCTGACATTCTGGCCCATTTCTGGCTGACTGCCCGCCACCGAAGGGCGACACCGTCATCCCCCACGGCATAAGCCATGGCGGCGGCATTGATCGACAGATCCTTGGCGCGGCCGGGGATCAGCGTCCAGGCCGCCTTGATCGTTTCACCGGCCGGCGGCGCCGTTACGCGCGACGATTGCCCTGTCGCGGGACGACCGCCGACAAAGGGCAAAAGCGCCAGCACAAGTACCGCACAGGTTATCCCGCGCAGAAACACGTTCTTCACCATCACAATGCGTTGACCCCTCTCATCGATTGCAGGCAATCGCGTTGGATGGGGGTGATGCGCCCACCGCTCAGAGACGATTAAAGTTTCTAATTGTTCGCCAGTCGTTTTTGGATGCTGGCAATGTGTTCAAAGTTTCTGGGGTCTTCGTTCCAAGCTCTGAGGCGGAAATCACCCGACCGGAATTCCTCGAAGAACTCGCGTTTCTTCAAGGTATCAATGACCTGATTGAATGTCGGACGCGGGGTGAACCAATCTTCGTGGCGTTTGGACAGGCGCTCCAGATCACGTTCAAGGTCGCTCAAACGTTCGCGGGTCTTCTTGCGATTGTCTTCCGCCTGGCGGGTATACTGCGGGCGCCGGGGCGTCAGCAGAATCAGAATCGAGCGTTCGAAGTGACGCTTCGACCGCTCGGAAAACAACAGGCTGATGCCCGGAATATCCATGAGTGTCGGCACACCGTCCTTGGAATTGGACGTTTCACGCTCGCTCAACCCACCCAAAATCAGGGTTTCGCCGAACCGCATGGTGACGGTCGAATTTACATTGGTCTTGGTGGTGTCGAGGCGGAATTCGAACAGCACGGAACTTGCCGGGTCGGTCAAGAAGGTCCGTTCCGCGACCACGTGAAGGCGCAGGAAGTCGTCCTCGAGAATCTCCGGCGTTACCGCCAGCTTGACCCCGACCTCTTTTTGCACGGAAACCGAATCTCCGTCGCCCCCCGAAACGGCGGCGGCCAGGATTTCCGTGCCCGAGAAGAATTCGGATGTCAGGCCCGACTGGGCGACCAGGCTCGGCTTGGCCAGAATTTCGTTTTCCGAATTGGCCGAGTTCGCGATGTTCAACGAATAGGTCACGGCAGGGATGCCGATCTGATTGGTGATCGTCCGCGTGTTCTCGTCGAGACCGCTGTCGATCTTGTCGTTGATGTTGTTGCGCGACCAGCCGAAGCCGTAGGCACCCGTGGTCGGGTTGCCGAACTGAAGCTGCAGCCCGTTCAAAAGGTTGATGCCCCGGGTTTCACGCACGTCTTCCTGGGTCCCGATGATGACGACATCGACGACGACCATGCTGTTGTCGTTCTGGAGCCCCCCGGTGGCGGTGCCCGGCGCGACACCCGCGCCGGAATCCGCGCCATAAGGGTTCGCGGGGGCGCTGCCGTAAGGGCTGCTCGGCGCCCCGTAGGGATTGCTCTGGCCGGACGGCGAGCCATAGGGATTTTGCTGGCCGAACTGGGCCGGGATGACCTTGGCGTCGTGCTCATAGAACCCGCGCCAGGAATGCAGCCGGCGTTCAAGCTGTTCGACCTTGCCGTTGGACGCATCCTTGTCGCGGAAGGAATTGAGATAATCCTTCGCGGCTTCATTGTCGTTCAGGGCCGCCTTTACCAGGGCCTGAGACCACAGGATGTCGGGGTCGGCCGCCGCTTCCGGCGAGACCTTGGTCAACTGGTTCAGGGCCGCTTCCGCCATTTGCGGATCGTGGCTGTAGTAGGAACTGGCCGCCAGATTGTAGAGCAAGGCGGCATCATTCGGCCGGTGCAGGGCAACCGCGGCAAGATGCCCCTGAGCCAGGGCGTAGCGGCGTTGATCCATGTAGAGCAGCCCCAACTGATAGCGCGCCGCGAGATGGCTGGGATCGAACTTGAGGGCGAGCAACAGCCCCTGTTCGGCCAGTTCAAGCTTGGACCGATCCTTGGAAATACCGATCAGGTGATAGGCGAGCCCGTTGAGAAACTGCAAATCCGCGTTGGTGATATCAAGCTTGAGCGCGCCGCTGAACAAGCGCTGCGCCTTATCCAGGTCTTTGTCCCGAAGCGCCTGTTCGCCCGCCCGGATCAAGGTGACAAGCTCGCGCGGCTGCGACATTTGCGCCGACAGGTTTGCCCCCTCCTCGCCGGACGACATGGTCGCCGCCGTGTCGAAGTTTAGGGTCTGGCACCCACCAAGAGAGGCGGCCAGCACGGCAACCGGCAGAGCGCGCCACCGAACACCAAACACAAATCCGTTATTCACTGATACCCCCGTTGCGGCCTGTTGCAGGCCGTCTTTTCCGTAACCCCAATCACTCGGCGATCGCTCACAAAGTGTATGCAAATATTAAGTGAAAAAAGACAATTCGCTACTCAAAATCGTCCAATTCTCTCCTCAATCGCGAAATTTCCCCGCCGACTTCCCGCGAATACACATAAAGCGTACGCTGGCTGCAAATCGGCAGATTACTGCTTACACGGCCAGACAGGCGAGGCACAAGCACACCGCGTTATGATCAAGCGCACGATTATGCTGCCCGACCAACACGATCCGGCCCCGCGCGCCCGCCCACGCAAGGCATTATTCTTTCCACGATGGATTAAGGGGGAGAAACCCGGAGACCGAAAGCGCAAATAGGCCGTGCATGAGGTTTTGCCGCGCAAATCGGACATCGGTTACGCAAATCGGATAGTGCCCCACCCGCAGGGCTCACCGGCATCGCGTTTGCGGCGGCAGACCGGCCTTCCCGGCGCCGGGCAGGTCCGGGCGATTCGCCCGATACGCCCCCCGGTCCTATTTTGCCGGAGCGTCGAACCCAAAGCGAGCCAACACCTTCTGACCGTCGGGGCCCAGGATGTAATCGGCAAGCTGCGCCGCCGCCTTGGATGCCCCCGTCATCAAGGTAATGCCGTAATCGGCGCCGACGGAAAGGGCGTCCGGCACGGCGACGATTTGCAGGCCCGGCACCTCTTTCTTCGCCAGCACCGCGTTGGTGCAGTAGGTCAGGAATACGTCGGCGCGCTTGTTTTCCATGACCCAGCCGTATTGGTTGCGGCCCTTGGGCGCCTTTTCCGAGGCCGGCCCGCCGGTGAGCTTCACCGCCTTGGCGTCGAGCATCTTTTCCGCCCCCGGCTTGACCTTGTCCGCCTTGGCGAACAGCCGCCAAGCATAATCGCCCGAAGGATCGGCCTTGGGCGTCGAGGTGCCGACCGTGATCTTGGGATCGAGCAGCACGTCCAGAAGCGTGTCCGTCGACACGCCCACCCCGGGCTGGGCGATGGCGCAGAGCTTGTTGCGCGCGAACATGCGCACCGGCCCGGCCTTGCCTGCTGCTTCCAGGGTTTTCGGATGTTTCATGTTGGCCGAGGCGAAAACCGCCGCCGGCTCGCCCTTTTCGATGCGCTGGCGCAGCAGGCCCGACGGCCCGAACGCCGTGTCGACCTTGTGGCCCGATGCCGCCTGGAAATCACCGGCGACCTGTGTGAGGGCGGCCTTCAGGCTGCCCGCCGCGTGTAGTTTCACGGTATCGGCCATGGCCCCTCCGGACATCAGCAGGCAGGCGGCAAAAACGATGGTTCGCATGGGCATGATCCTCCGTGCCGACAATTCCGTTTTTTATGTTTCGGAATATTTGCGTGATTATGCAGGTTTGTGAGACCCTGTAAATGGCCCCCGGCGCCCGAAGCAACCCGGCGAACCGGGGCCGCCCAAGAACATAAACCCGCCCACCAGCATCACCCCATTCAGGAGTCAGGCTCATGAAGATCAGCGCGCGCAATCAGATCACCGGCAAGGTCGTCGAGGTGAAGGACGGCGTCGTCACCGCCCAGGTCACCGTCGATATCGGCGGCGGCAACACCATCGTCTCGTCCATCACCCTGGATTCCGCCAGGAACCTGGGCCTTGCCGCGGGCAAGGAGGTGACGGTCATCATCAAGGCGTCGGACGTGATGCTGGGGGTCTGACCCCCGGGGGGCCGGTCAGGTTCCCGGTGTCTCACCGCGGCGGCGCAGATAGGCGCCGCGCAGGGCCTCCGCCGCCAGACCGACGGCCAGGCCCACGGCCATGTTGACGCCGACGCAAACGATACCGGTCAGCAGGATGACCACGCGGCAGCTTGGCTTGACGCCGAGAATCCGGCGGTTGAGGGCCATCTCGGTCCCCGCCACGGCCAGGATCGCGCCCACGGCGCCGACCGGCACCAGCATCAGAACGTCGCGGGCCTGCGGGCCGAAGCCGATGCCGAGCGTCAGACAGAACAGCCCGAACAGGGCCGGGGCGGCCCAGGTCCGCGCCCCGAAACGGTACTGCGCGATCAGCCCGCCCGACCCGTGACACATGGGCAAGGCGCCGAGCGGCGCCAGCACGATGTTCAACACCCCCGTCGACAGCGCCAGACGCCGGGGACTGGTGCGTTCCTTGGCGTCGTCGGGGAAGTATTCGGCGGCGATGGCCGAGGTCGCCAGGACCGCGTTGGACAGGGTCAGCGCCAACTGCGGTAAGGCCGTGGTCGTCAGCGCCGCCTGGAAATCCGCCAGGGCCGGAAAGCTCGGCAACGGGAAATGCAGACCCGGGCCGGTCACCGCAAGCCCCGCGCCGCCGGTCATCAGAAAGGCCGCCGCCGCCGTCACCACGACGACCAGCGACCCCAGATGCCGGTAGGGCGTGAGGAACAACAGCAACAGCAGGGCCAGCGCCGCGCCGCCGAACAAGGGCTCGCCCGCCATGTGTTGAAACCCGAGCAGCGCCAGTTGCGCGCCGACCCCCAACTGCACCCCCATGATGACCGAATTGGGAACCAGCCGCGCGATGCGCGTGATGATGCCCGTGACCGCCAGGGCCGCCAGCACCCCGCCGATGATCAGGCCGCTGGCCATGGCCTGGGCCGGGGTCACCGCGCCGACGATGATCAACGCCGCCACGGCCTTCATGGGCTGAATGGGGATGGGCCGGCGGTAGACCAGGGCCACGGCCAGGGCGAACAGGCCGAAACCGGTCAGCACACCGGTGCCGTCGAACCCGCGCACGGCCAGCACGCCGATGACCAGCGGCAGAAACGTGCCGAAATCGGCGACCGCGCCCGACACCTCGCCAAGCCATCCCGCCGCCTTGTTTGCCGTCGTCTGGGTCATGGGCCTCCCGCAGGTTCCGGGAAAGGGCCGGAACAGTGCCGGAAATTTTGCAACATATACCGAAAAAACACAATCGGCGGCGACGATCCCCGGGCGGCAGGCAGACCGCCCGGGGATCTGCTGCGGGGATGCGGATGCCGAGGAGGGCCGCCGTCCCCGTGGTTCATGAACAGACCGTCAGGCCGGCAGTTGGGTGAACCGCGCGCAGCGCGCGACGTTGCGGTCATGGACCTCGCGCATTTCGCACAAATCGTCGTACAGATCCGGGTCGGCGATTTTCGGCAGAAACTCTACCAGCCGCCGCGCGACCCAGGATTGCCCCTTGTTCAACAGCTCGATCTTGGCCTGTTGGTCCGCGGTATCCCGCAGCTTGTCCAGGAACGCGCCGGTTTCGATACTGGGCCGGCCACCCAGGCGTTCGATATGGCGGGACAGCATGGCACAGTACCGGGCTTCGTCCTGGGCGACCGCGGACAACGCGACGCGCAGTTCCAGGTCCGGGGTTGCCCGCGCCATCTCGATGACGCCGCGCGCGCCGGCCCGCTCCCCTTCCAGAAGTTCGTTGAGAAACGCGGCCGTTTCCTCATCCGTGAGATAGCCCATGTAGGCGGGATCGGCCTCGCGCATCATGCAGGGCGGCTCTCCCGCGTCGCCGGCGGACACGGGACCCGCGGCAAGGGGATTCCGCGCCGAGATCCACCGCACGCCTTCTTCCGTGACGATCGCGTCCATGGGAATGTCGTGCGGCTGCGGATGGATGGTGGGCAGGCGGTCGGCGGCATAACCGATGCCGATGGCCAGGGGCCTTTCGGCCGAGGCCGCCAGGGTCCGGTCATAATAGCCGCCGCCATAGCCAAGCCGGTATCCGGCGTCGTCAAATCCCAACAACGGAATCAGCAACGCGGGAGGTTGGATCCGCTTGCGCGACGCCGGAACCGGGATGCTCCACACCCCCGGGACCATCTTGGTCTCCGGGCACCATTCCCAGAATTCGACCGGCTGCTTTTCCTTCACGACCACCGGCAACGCCATCGCCCCGCCACCGGACATCGCCGCCGCGGCGAAATCACGCAGATCCAGTTCACCCCGGAACGGCCAGTAGAACCCGAACCCGCCCTGGCCAAGCCAGGGCATTTCACGGCCGAGATGTTCGGCGATCCTGTCCCGGGTGGCCTTGCGGACCGCCAACGGCCGCGCCAGCCTGGCGACCAGAATTCCGTTCCGCGTTTCCCGCCGCCACTTGTTGACCTCACGCCATTCCATTCACTCAACCTCCTCGAAACGGCCCGACAGGCCCGCGACGATCCCGGCCGCCTCGGCCATGATCCTCTCAATCCGCACCGCCGCGGTGGGAATGTCGTCGATTTCACCCGCCACCTGCCCGGCGAACAGCGCCAGTTGCTCAAGCTCCCCCCGCATGTTGCGCAGCGGGGAATCCGTGCTGTAGCGGTAGATCGGGCGGTCGTCTTCCAGGGCGATGGGCTCACGCTTGCGCAAATAAGGGTCATGGCCGAAACGCGCGGCGCCGGCCTTGACCGTCAAGCTGTTGCCGATGACCCGGACCGACGCCCCGATGGGCCAATTGATGGCGAACAGGTCGGTGCGCAGGGTGTCTTCCGAACGCGCGCCGACGACCCGTTCCTTATGATAGGCATGGGCGAAGGATTCCTCGGTCGCCAGGAATGCCGTGCCGCAATGGATTCCCGTCGCCCCCAACGCCAAAGCCGCGACCAGCGACCGGCCCGAAGCGAACCCGCCCGAGGCAACCACGGGAACGGAGACCGCCCGCACGACCTGGGGAACCAGAACCAGCGACGACGTCGTGCCGTGGACATGCCCGCCGGCCTCCACCCCCTGGGCGATGATCACGTCGGCGCCGGCCTGTTCGGCCAACCGTGCGTCCTCGACCGTGCCGACCTGATGGAACACCAGGCAGCCATGATCCTTGGCCCGCTTGATGACGTCCGGGTAGACGTCCCAGAACAGGCAGATCGAATGCACGCCGGCATCGAAGCAGGCGGCCAGTTCGTCGTCGAGCAACCGGGCATCGGTCGCAGCGGGGATCAGGTTGACGCCGAATGGCCGGTCCGTGCCGTTCCGCACGGCGTCGATCTGTCGGCGGATCAGGTCCGGGCTTTCGCGCACCATGCCGAGAAATCCGTAGCCGCCGGCACGGGTCACCGCGCCGACCAGATCGGCCCGCGCGACGCCGCCCATGCCCGCCTGAAGCACCGGATAGCGGCAGCCGAGCAGCGTGCAGAGTGTCGATTTCACCATCGTTCCGTCCATGGCCCTACTCACATATCCGTTCGAACAGAGACGCCAGGGTGACCGCAAGAGTGATCGCGACCAGCCGCTGGACGACGAAAGCCCCCTGCGTCTTCGGGTGGCTCCAGATCATTTCGGCATTCCGCCGGGCGCGGTTCCAGACCGGATGGAATGACCTGGCGGGCGGCGGCGTCACACGGGCCGCGCCGGGGAAGGGAATGACCTCGCAGCGATGGTCGTTGTTCGATGCCTCACGGGGACGCGCATCCGGGCCCAGCATGCGATGCAGCCTTCCCGACACGGGCGGGCCGATGAAGAAATAGCCGAACCAGAACCGGATGTCCGACGGCACCATCGTCATCCCCCGGCGCCGTTCCAGGTCTGAGGATCGGCGGTGCCTGCCGCCGCGCGCGGCCGCGCCAAATTCTGCGCCGCGAACCCCCAGTTGACCAGATGCCCCATGATCGTCGCCACGTAGTCGGGGCGCCGGTTCTGATAATCCAGGTAATAGGCGTGCTCCCAAACATCGAGCGTCAACAGCGGCGAAAGGCCCCGCATGATCGGCGTCTCGCCGTTGGGGGTCTCCATGATCGCCAGCCCGGGGCCATCGATGACCAGCCAGACCCAGCCGCTGCCGAACACACCCAGGGCGGCCGCGGTAAATTCCTTGAGAAAGGCGTCGTAACCGCCGAACGCGGCGTCGATGCGGTCCGCGAGATCCCCCGCCGGGCGGCCGCCGCCGTCGGGATGCAGGCAACGCCAGAAAAACGCATGATTCCACGCCTGCGCCGCGTTGTTCAGAAGTCCCTTCTGATGGCCGTTGCGGGACGCGAACTGGATGATCTGTTCCAGCGGCATGTCGTCCATGCGGAGTTCCTTGGCCAACGTCCTGGCCTTTTCCACATAGGCGCGGTGGTGGCGTCCATGATGGGCCTCCAGCGTCGCGCGCGAGATATGCGGCTCCAACGCGTCATAGGCGTACGGAAGGCTGGAATGGGTAAGCTGCATGATCGTTCCCTTTCGCGGACCGGCCCTTTCGCGGACCGGCCCGTTTCCGGTGTCGAGTCCGCCCTGTGCCTGTGCGTTGGTCGGGAAAGGGTACGACTTGGTTTTTATATCTTGCAAACGATTAAATTTTGCCGATTAAATCGATACTACCGATATAATTTTGACCACATGGTCAGGGAGCCCCCGTGGATACCGAACTCGCCCGCACCTTCCTCACGGTCATCGACGCCGGCAATTTCATCGGCGCGGCCGACCGCCTGCACGTCACCCAATCCACGGTCAGTGCGCGCATCCATTCCCTGGAGGAACAGCTGGGCTGCAAACTGTTCGTGCGCAACAAGGCCGGGACGGCCCTGACCCCGGCCGGGCATCAGTTCCAGAAACACGCAGCCGTGCTTGTCCGCACGGTCGAACACGCGCGCCAGGACGTCGGCATTTCCAGGGGCTACCGGGCGTCGCTCACGGTGGGGGGGCGGTTCGGGTTGTGGGAACGCCTGTTGCTTCGCTGGCTGCCGTTGATGCGCGAAAGCGCCCCCGACGTCTCGGTCCGCGCGGAGATCGGGTTCGAGGCGGAGCTTATGCAAGGATTGATCGAAGGGCGCCTCGACATCGGCGTCATGTACACGCCGCAAAGCCGCCCAGGCCTGACGGTCGAGGCCCTGATGGCGGAAAACCTGGTCATGGTTTCGAGCCGGCCGACGGCGCGGGCTGAACCGGATGCCGATTATGTCTATGTCGATTGGGGGCCTGAATTCTACGCCAAACACAATGCGCGGTTCCCCGAATTCGTGGGGGCGGGGATCACCGCCAATATCGGCTGGCTCGGCCTGCAACATGTGTTGCAGTTCGGTGGATCCGGGTATTTTCCGATCCGCCTGGTGCAGCCCTACCTCCAGGATGGGCAGTTGCACCGGCTGCCCGACGCGCCGACCTTCCCGCTGCCCGCCTATCTGGTCTATTCCAGAGACGCCGACACGCACCTGTTGGAACCGGCGCTTGACGGCATTCGCCGGGTCGCCTCGGAAGCCGCCTGACGCCCCGGCGCCGCGCCGTCACTCCACGGCGATCAGCTTTTGGACCATGTCCTTGCTGGAGATGAGGTCCGCCAGGGTGTGCCGCCTGAGGCTTTCGAAAAAGGCCTTCTGCGCCTCGGCAAGGGCGTTGCTGAGAGAGCAGAACGGCGACAGACGGCATTCGATGGCGGCGCAGTCGATCAAGGGGGCGGCCCCCTCAAGCCGCGCCAAGACATCGCCGACATTGATCTGGTCCGGCGGACGGGCAAGCTCCATGCCGCCGCCCTTGCCCTGAAAGGTATTGATGAACCCGGCCTTGCCCAGTTCATGGACGACCTTGCGCAGATGTTCGTGCGAGATGTTGAAGTAGGCGGCGATCTTCGACAGCGTGCCCCGTTCGTCGGGACGCGCCGCAAGATACAAAAGAACACGCAGGGAATAATCTGAATGGCGGCTTAAATGCATGCGCCGGAT
>TARA_R110001592_G_scaffold170253_7_pt1 | contig 14631 bp, 4 predicted proteins | sample TARA_R110001592 | Tara Oceans TARA_R110001592 (sample SAMEA4398387) | marine metagenome | biome: Polar Biome; feature: [SRF] surface water layer (ENVO:00010504); material: water (ENVO:00002006), including particulate matter (ENVO:01000060) such as... | depth 5 m
TTGGGAAGAGGGGAATGGTACAGATATATATTCTTTTAACGATCTAGGTCGGTCAAACTGGCTAACCTCAAGTTATTCTAACTCTGCAGAAGTACTTTGGAACCAACAAGGTGCACGTGCTGAAGGATACCTAAACTCTACTGACATTGATGTAATATCATCTGGATCAATCGCCGGCGGAGCTAGCGAGTATTTATATTCTGTACAAAATTTTGTTAAAGGCCACGAAGATTTATTCGTCGATATAACAACTCAGCTCTCGGCTACAATGGCTGGATTTCTGCCTGATAACGGATTTCTCATTGCATTTTCCGGATCTGAAGAAACCGATTCAGCGTCTAGATTCGTTAAAAGGTTTGGCGCTCGGCACGCTCGTGACCCATATTTAAGACCAACAATTATAGTAGCATATGATAATCATAAAAATGATGCTAGAAATAGAATGGTATTCAACACAACTGGATCTCTGTTCCTAGAAAACAAAGTTTTAGGAGCATACTCGAATCTACTATCAGGTTCAAACAACACCAATATGACCGGTTCTGACGTGCTAAGTGTTATATTCCACACTGGTTCATATGCCATAACAGCATCTGGAGGACAGTACAGTCCCGCAAACAAACACTTGACAGGGATATATTCTGCGTCGGTTAACTTTGACCGGTTTGTTACTGACACTGTAAGGGCATCTGCCGGATTTGATGAACATATTAATACATCTGGTTCATTAAAAATATATGAAAGATGGATGGATACTGACGAAAACGTGACGTTTTATTCTGGATCATTTGACGTTAAACTCTCGAACACAAATACAGGCACGTCTAGACCACAGTACAAGTTCTCGGTTACAAACCTACAAAAAGATTATAAGCTTAACGAGATTCATAAAATTGAATTATTCCTTCGAGATGATGCAATTGCTCATAATCCAGTTAGAAAAAATTATTCTTTAAAGTCATTAAAAATAAACGAAGCATATTACCAAGTTAGAGACCTTAGTACAGGACAAAAAGTAATACCTTTTAACGAAACAAATAATTCAACTAGAATATCAGCTGACATTAACGGCATGTATTTTGATTTTTCAACTACTGGACTTCCAGCCGGCAGATCATATACCTTTGATATAAGGGTAAAGTTAGGCCAACAATATACGATATATGAAACAAACACTAGTTTTAGGATTGAATTATAATGAGTAGTAACCAATCTTTATTTACGTCAAATATTAATAATAATCCAAAAGCAGCCCGCGGCCAAAATAAGGCAGTGACAAGAGCTAGTCTTAAAGATGATTATCCTAATACAAATAGCGAGCTAAGTTGGGAGTATGATAACCCTGGCTCCGGAATAAAATCGACACAACAGTTAAAGGTTGATTGGACAAATTTTTCCGAACACACGTTTTTCCACTCTGCCGAAGTAAAAGTTAACGCGGCATATGAAAGATTAATCAACCATTTTCCTTATGACGGATCTGCAGAAGAAGTAGAAGAATTCGTCAGCAGCCTTAACGGCTGGGAACATCATGTTTTAGATATGTTTCCAAAATACATTGGCTATTTAAACTTTAATTCTTCTATTTTTATATCTATAAAAGATAGTCAAGGATACCTTTTCCCTGCGCTCGCAAAGAAAAACACACTAAAATCAATAATCGGTGCCGGTAGTTCTGAATCCGGCTATACGTTTGAGTGCTTTTACAGACCTCCAGACGATTCGACGACAGTTGGAAACCAAATACTTTTTCAAAAACTATCTACCGACGGTAATACCGGGATCACCATTGCGGTCTCTGGATCAGCTGACACAGCAAACTCTGTAGAGGTTCATTCTATATTGTCGAGTGGTTCAGGAGATAATGTATATACATTGCACACTTCGGCTTCGATAAATAAAGGAAAGTTTAGCCATATTTCTACAGTATACGATAAATATTTAACAAATACATTGAGCATTTTAAAAAATGGTGTGTTGCAAGATACTAGTACAAGCCGTTTAGAAATTAATAACTTAAATTTTGTACTATCAGATATTACTATCGGTTCTGGCTCAAACCACGCAACTGGCTCTACCGGATTTGAAAACGGAACATTCTGGGCACAGACCCCTTTAACCGGAGCACTTGACGAAATAAGATTCTGGACGCAACCAAAAAACCATACATTGATTTCATCGTCTATAGAACACTCGGCAAAAGAAACAGATAACTTAGGTATTTATCTTAAATTTAACGAACCTACCGGATCTTACAATAGCAGCAATATAGTACTAGATTCAAGCGGAAACGGTCTTCACGGTTATATAACAAATTATAATAACAGCAGGAGAATAATAGAAGACACAATACCACTTAAGTACGAAAACCCAAAAAGAAATCCAGTGCTATTCCCGGATTATCCTACTTTAACCGCAAAAAATGTCGCATTACTAGTAACAGCCAGTAACTATGATGTTATTAATCCAAATTACATATTAAAATTAATACCAAAGCACTATCTAGAAGCTGATTCTGTCCAACCAGTTGATCCAAGTATATTACCAGAATATACATCCTCCGTGTCGGTACCTGGCGGCGGCAAAATGCCTTCAAATCAAATAATTGCTCAATTTCTGTTTGTATGGGCCGCATTTTTTGATGACATTAAAATGCATATCGATTCTGTGAAAGACATACAAGCGTTAAATTATAAAGACATTAACGGGATCCCAGATCAAGCAATAAAGTTAGTTGCAAAACAATACGGGTACGATTTACCAAATATATTTGCAGATGCTACACCTGGTCAGTTTCATTTAGGGAAAAACTTAACAAAAGACGAAGTGTATGGAGAGAAATCATTAAAAACTATTCTCCACTCAATGTGGCGTCGTGTAACGGCGGAAATTCCTAATATAAATAGAGCAAAAGGAACAATCGCTTCTATCAAAATGATGTTAAATTCATTCGGAATCGATGCCGAATCAAACTTTAGGATTAGAGAGTTTGGATCAAATCCGATAAAGACGGTGCAGAGTGCCAGAAAAGAAAAATCATCGGCTTTAAACTTTATTAACTTTAATACCGGTTCGTCGATGTATATGTCTTCTTCTAACCTATTAGCATATAGATGGGCCCCTGGTTATCCACTAGCTCATGGAGAACAACTACCGACATACAATATAGCGGGAAACGCTTGGTCATCCCATCCGCGACTGGTCCCGCTTACTTCGGGCTCTTGGTCGTTTGAAGGAAGATACAAAATTAACAAAAGCACGCAACATGCAACACAGAGTTTAGTAAGACTAGATCTATCTGCATCTAACGGTACTACCTCTCCGTTCATGAATGTTTTAGCATACTCCGGAAGCAGTTATCATCCAGAGGATTACAGGATCTCGGTTGTAATGTCACTGTCAGGCGCCTCAACACCACCTGGTACAGCCATAGATCTCGAACTACCATCAGTTAACATGTATGGCGGAGATTATTGGCACATCGCAGTAACATCAAAACAATCTGCTGGCTCCGCTCAAATGACCTTGTCAGCAATAAACGCCAATGGATCGAGAATATATCAAAATAAATCAACATCGTCTTATTACACTCTAACCGACGCACATCCGCTTAAATCGTATATGCGCACGCCAGGAGCTGGCTCAGCTCCTGCAGATGATCGGACTGAGGATGATGTTCCCTTTTTATCTTTTGGTAGCCAGACTGGATATCAAAATAAACATTTAGGAAACAATACTCCAACAAATTTCAACGGATCTATTTCGGCTATTAGATTTTGGTCAAAAGCGTTAACTAACAACGAGATAAGTGATCATGCTTTAAATCCGTTTTCGATTGGTTCAGCTAATCCAGTCGTTAATTCTCCGTTTTTAAAAATCGACCACCCGTCCTTAGGGGTTACAGGTTCGCATGCGTATCCTAACGTTAATCCAGCATCTGGACAAATTAGCTTAAATTCCGGGTCATGGGAAAGATTAAGATTAATAGGGGATATAATAAATTCGAGCACGTCGTCGGATGCAGCCGGTACTGCTGCGATAGTAGACTTAAGTCGTAATGCGTATAATCTAGGAATTACTAATGCCGCAGCTTCATCACAAATTATTTCCCCGGCGATGATTAATTATAGCGTCTTAGAGACAAACTGGGACAATCCATCAGTTACAAACAAGGTTAGAGTTAGATCCTATCAGGACGCTGAGCTGGCTAATTCTACGGGAGCAGTAGTTGGAAAACTTACAAACCTAGATCCTAGGGAGAAAGTAGCAGACGACAAAAGATTCGCTATAGAAGCATCAGTTTCTCAGGCTATTAACGAAGACATATCAAACTTGATATCAGATTTGTTTTTCTTAAACAACTCTATCGGCGCACCAGAAATGTTGTTTTCTATAAATTATCCAGACCTGGATTCTATGGCTGATACATACTTTAATCGATTAGAGGACAAAGTCGATTTTAAAAATTACTTCGAATTTTTTAAATGGTTCGATTTAAATTTTTCATCAATGATAGAAAATCTGATACCATCAACAACAGAGTATCTAGGAGCTCATTTTGTCATTGAAAGTCACGTTTTAGAAAGACATAAATTACAATATCAACAAGCTGATGTACATATAGATCTAAGTAGAAGACTTGCAGCACGAATCGAGAACTACACTGACTGCACGATAACAACATAATCAGTTTAACTAAAGGCATATCATGGCAGATCCAACGTTAGAAAGAAAATATTATTCTGATGCCTCGAGGCGAAAATCTGGGGCATCTAACCAAAAGTCAGCAAAAGACCCGACGCGTCTTGGCGGCGAAGCATATACTCAAGGCTATTCATCTCGTAGTTTACTCGCAAAACGAGGAATGTTGCCTACCCTAGGAAGAAACTCTAATTTTAAAACAACTTTTACGTATAGAGTAGATAACGGCACCGACGCAGATAGAACAATATTTGCTATAGAAGATTTTAAAAGTAATAATTATTTTTTAGATACAGACAGATTGACAAAGTCAAAATTTTTATCTAGTATAGAATACGTCACACCTACTGTTGATAACTTGGTTGCTTTTATTTTACCAGACGGTAGTTTGCTATCCGACCCAGACGGAGAAATAAAAAGCACGTTTTTTAATGATATCAAGCCAACCTTGGATTTAGAGGGTTATACAGATTATTATGGAAATATTCCCCTCCCTGTTAAATACCATTCTATTTTTAAAGGATATACAACAACTAGACTAAAATATGCCAATCCCCCCCGCGCTAACGTTACATTTCCAGATGGGGGTATCACTCAATCACCGGATTACAGCATAGGCATGATGACGTATGGAAGTGGTAGAGAGTTTAGCGCAACCACTGTGTTTACAGAGCTCCAAAAATTTGATGCAATAGAATTTGTGAAAAACAATTCACCAAATGGCATGTTTCCAGAAACTTCAAAGTCTCCGTCCTATTCGGTAGATCAGATATATAACGGGATTATAGAGCCTTTTTCAATTCGTGATAGATTATATGGCAAAGAAATATTAGCAGTTGACGATGTCAAGCCAGGCTCGTTAAACGGAACTATGACAGATCCAATAGAGTTTTCTTATAGCGTATCAGAAACATCCAAAGGTGCTTTCGCAATGCTAGAAGACGTTGCAATTGTTAATAGTGCTGAGGGATACTTACAAGACATATTTGTGTCAGAAACAACATATAGACCAGATGCATATGAAGATCGTGACCCATATGATTCAGTTTATGTTGATGAAGAATTAGAAAATGTACTAATTAATATGGATGCAACGTTAAATGAAGGAAACTTATCCGTACGGCACATCGACATGGCTGTTGGATTCGACGGAATAGCTAAAGACCGATTTGGATCGATAGTATACCGTGGATTAATGAGGTAAAAATGGCAATATATTCTAGAAATAAAACACCACATAATTTTAAAAAGCAGTTTAGGATTAACAATGGTACAGTGTGGGATAAACAATCTGATTTAAAGTTTTGGTTACAAACATCTGAGAATTTAAATACTCTTGTTGATGTTTCAAATCCTGGCTTTGATGTTACGGCTACAGGAACGGGGAATTTAAACTCTGTAAAAGGCCCAAAAACTAGATTTCAATCACCTGCCCTAAACTTAAGCACAAAGTATTTAACTGTATCTGGCGGTTATGACGCCGACGCAGCAAGTGCCAAGTCGATTATATTTTCTGGGTGGATATATTTAAATTCTAGTCCGGGCTTAAATAACGATGGATTTCCTATCCTCAGAGCATCTGCCAGTAACGGTTATTCTATATATGTTACCAACGAAAACAAACTAGCAGTTAGAATATCTGAAAACCCACTGCAGATAGATAGTTCCGGAGATCCTCACGTCCCGGCTGCTTCACACGATTCTACTGAAGTACGTACTGTTGACCCAGTCGTTTTCGAAGGAAAGTGGGTTCATTTCACAGCCACCATAGATTCAGGGACCACGAACGCAGTCGCCTTTAAGACTCGAGTAAGAATATTTATAAATGGCCGAAAAAGAGCAACAGAAACCGGTACTGAAAGACAGACTATAGGAAACCTTAGCACCGTGACAGCTTCTTCATCGATTGTGATTGGTTACGGCCCTGCTGCAGACGAAAATGATCTATTGTATCTAGACGGAAAACTAACAGATCTTGCACTTTTTCAGCCCACCGGAGATGTAACCGACGCCCAAGCTCGGTCTTTGTATACAGCAACTCAGGATGGGTCATATAGCCTGTCTTCCGGATTTTTGAGTGTATCACCTAGAAACGTATTAAAAGACGCAGACTTAAGAAAGACTGTATCAGCAAATCTAGCCCAAATTTCTAACGATGGTAGATTAGGAAATCACAATATACATTTTGATGATAGCCGCGCGATTAATATTACAAATTCAGGACCAACTAGTTTTCCATCAATGTTGACTAGCGACAATCAGTTATTTGATTCAGTATACCTCGGTCATGTTGATGGCCAGCTTAATTCCACAGCGGCATCAGCGTCATTCGGAATTTACGATCAGTATTACTCAGAAAATAATGAATTGCCATACAAACCGTTCGTCGAAAGCGCGGTATACATAGATCTAGTCGAACATAATGAAACGTTTGCTGGCGAATATCAAAACAATTTTTATCTAACAGGCACATCAGATTCTGTTCTACCTGACTTTGATCAAAGTTTAGCCAACAAAGCAATAATAAGTTTTTATGGTGACGTGCAAGAAGAAACAATAATAGGTTCTACAACTGACGTAACTTCTCCGGAGAATTCATCTGCCGCTGGCGGCAACTGGATTAAATATTATAGCTTTACAACCCAACAGTTTTCAAATGTGGGATCGCTCCGCGGAACCACTGGGGATGCTACCGATGATGATGCTGGTGGTGAAGCTGAACGCGAGGGATTCCTAAATAATAATGCACTGGCATTTTCCCCTTTGGGATCACAGTTCATTATGGGCTTACCAAAAATGCAAGGCGCCTTGGCCACCCTAGGAAAGGTTTTTTATGATAACACTGGGTCTTTTGACTTTCCACTTTCTGGCTCCGCTGGTTGGATAACAAACTTAGCCAGGCCAATAGATACTTTTGGTTTCCCGGGAACTGATTTATATGAGGCACCAGACGACGTTACTATAGATTTAAACGATAAAATATCCGGCCCATTTTTACTAGAAAAAATATCGGTTAGGTTTGACTTTTCTTCAAGATTTGAATCTGACGACCGGCTTACAATACGCCAAGAATTGACCAGGAACTCCGACCAAACCGAGCTTCCCGGAAACCTAGGTCCCACGTGGGTTAATACTGAAGACGGAACAACAGACGGAAACAGCTATTCAATATCTGCAAAAACCATCACCGCGTTTTTGCTTCGCCAGTCAAAAGAGAAGAAAACCCCGTACACGTATAAAACAAACATCCAATCAGGATATGGCCAAGTCGCCCACCCGAGAACAGTATCGGGGAGTTTTAGGGACGTTATAGGATACGGGCAATCTGTAATGATCCAAGAGGCAAATAATTTTAACAGTAATACTAGTAAATATTTAAAGGCCTTAGATCCAAATGGCTCAGAAGTTATACTTAACAAAGAAGCTTTAGTTAAGCATGGTTTAAAAAGAGAGCAGCTCATTGTATTCCCAAACATTGGCGATGATGCGGCTGCAGACACTAGTAACGAATTTAGTTCAACTGCTGAAATTAACTTTGTCCCCAAGAACATATTCGCATCTCCACAAAGGGGTCTTATTCAAATAACCACTCCAATTATTGGTGCCGCAACCAGCCAAACTTATATGTCTCTAGAATGGCAGCCAGATCGATCTTTTTTGTATGATGATCGAGAGTTAGTTGAGGAAAGAAGATATACAAATGGAGTTAATGGGACAATCCCGGATACTAAACTACCAACCACCACCATTGCCACCGGTCAAGGAACAGGCAACGTACGTTCAACTTTCACATCTCCGCCTTTGAATCACGAAGATTATGATAAATCTGCTCCGTACATCTTATACCCAGAAGACAAATTAATATTAGGCATACAAGGCCCTATTGCAAATCAGTGGGCCACTGGCGTAAAAATAAAGGCTAACTATATTAAAATTCATCCATCTAAAATCCAGCTTACACTTTACGGATCTTTCCTTAATCAAGATAAGCCAACTGCAGTTAGCCATGCTCAAAATTTAAATACCAATGTTGTATACACTGCGATAGGAGAAATAACTACAAAAGATTCGTTTAACACATCTCAACGATTACAATACGCCGGTTCATGGTCCGATGATGTAATATCCGGCTCTTCCGATCCGTCTAATCAGTATTATGGATGGATGGATCAGTCTCAAGGTAATCCAACTCCTGGTGCTACTGAAACTTTCCTGGCCCGCAGGGTTGGCGGCCGATCCTCGCAAGGAACACAGGGGGAAAAAGGTGCGCTTAAAATATATAACCGATTAGTCGATAAAAAAGAAAGAGATTACGACTCTATAATGCCTTCGTTCATCGATATGGCTATAGCTGATACGAAAGAATATTCGTTAGGCCCCGGCTACTTAGATAAATTAAAAGTAGGAAATATCCAGCTTGGTAATTTTGTTGACCTCGCCGAATTTAATCACGCTTGGCCATACAGTTTTCCTTTTGAGAAAAGATTTGCAAACATCTCTAGGGTAGATCAATTTATTGATAATTCCGGTAATTCTATCGACAGGCTTAGAATTAACATTAAAGACACAGCTCACGATGAATCGTTTTTCCTATATACTAACGCTGGAGTTGCAACAGGGGTTAAAACGTCAATTGTACCTAGAAACTTTGGCACTTTCGGAACATCAATTGCAAACGCCGTATTAGAAACCGATATCTATATGACGGTCGCAGAGTCATCACGCATATTGTTTGGTATAGGCGACTTAAACAGAGGAAGATACTTTGTACAATCAAGTACCACAGAGAATCCAGTTGGAATAGCTTTCTCCGGCGGGTTTAAATACGGAATTAGCAATACTAGTCCTAATTATTCTCAAGCTATTTATAGTAGAAAAAGTTACGGTCAGTTTAGAGATCTAATAGAAATGAGAAACCTAGCGGCCAACACGATTGATAGTGTTACAACATTCGCGGTAGAGCAAAAATTCTTTACCAGGGCCGGTCAGCCGTTAAGCAAAGAATTAAGGTACCAAACTAGTTGTTCAAACATATCTACATATGCATCATCATCTATTCCGTTTTTCGATAGAAATAACGGAGCAGTATCTACTAACGCTGATTTAATCGCTAAGGGACCATCCGATATATCTCCTAACTTCGCTGTTGGCCGCGGCCCGTTTATAAGAAAATCTGGATTTTGATTAAGGAGCTTTTAAATGTCAAATAACGGAAATAATTCAAGTAATGGTTCAAATGTAATCTGGACTAGTGATTTAATTGCGCAGACCGACTTTATGGTCTTTAGAGATATATCTACCGATAAAATCACCAACGTCGTTGCTCCAAATGGGCTGCAGGTTGGGTTGTTTGATGACGATCATACTGCGGATTTAAATGTTACAGGGGATATTACTGGTTCTGGAGAAATATATGCTCTAGAAAACATTACAGCAAATCTAGGATTTACTGGTTCGTTACAAAAACTAATCGACGGAACAAATTATTTGCGCGCCGGTGCAAATGTCACAGTGACAAATAATGCAGACGGTTCAATATCATTAGCTTCCAACACATCATCTACAACTGCTAACAATTTAACTGCCGGCACAGGACTAGCTTTTAATGCCGGATCAACGTTTGATGGTTCGGCTGCAAAAACATTATCAATTGACATCAATTCTCAGTCTGCTGTGACTGCTGCCACAGCAGATTACGTATTGATCCATGACGCTACGGATGGCACACTAAAAAAAGCAACAGTCGGAACAATTCAAGCAGCCGGTACTAGTTTAGATATATCTGGGCTATCAAGCGCTTTGAGCGAAAGTACACTGGCTTCAGGGGATCTTTTAGCAGCTGCCGATATTAATGATTCAAACGAAGTTAAAAAAATAACAGTAGAAGATTTCGGACAATATTTAGCTTCCGGGACTAACGCGGGTATAGGAGAGTCCGGTGGGAAGCTGACAATTGATTTAAACGATTTGTCAGCAGCCACAGTCAACGTTGCAACCGACAGTCTGGCAATAATAGATGCTACAGATAACACATCTAAAAAAGAATCGATCGCTGATATCGTAACCGGCATCAAAGGTACAACCGCAAGCACAGCACTTGCAGCCTCTAGCGGCGTTCTAAGCGTCGATATTACAAACATGGGCACTACGACACTGGCAAGTAACGATGAGGTCCTAGTATACGACGTCGACGCTGCAGCGCTAAAAAAAGCCACAATCGCAGACCTATCAGTTGGAGCTGCTCCAGTCGGAGCACAATACGTTGTTTTAGCATCCGATGGTACACTAACAAACGAATCAGTGTTAACTGCCGGAGACGGCCTAGATATCTCCGGAGCGACATTTTCTGTTGACCTTAAATCTTCTGGCGGCCTTAAAATCGATTCTACTGAATTAACAGTCGAACCTGGAGATTTCGCTGGAGCTGGATTAGAAGACGATGGATCTGACAATTTAAGAATTGCAGCTGCCGCAGCAGGAACCGGTTTAACTGGAGGAGGAGGATCAGCATTATCAGTTCAGTATGGAACATCGGCTGGTAACGCTGCACAGGGAAATACTACTTTTACGTTGAATGCCGGGGATGGCCTCTCAGGCGGAGGATCGGCGCAGCCTATAGGCGCCAATATTGCCTATACTTTAGATGTCCAGGCAGAAGATATTGCTGGTACAGGATTATCTGTATCTAACAATAATTTGAATATATACATGGGAGTCGGGGCAGGTACTACGGTAACAACAGGCTCAGAAGGTGATTTAATTATAACACCGAATGTAAAAGAATACCATTTTAATTCTCCAGCTGCAGGATTTGTAACAACAACTGGATCCTTGTCGTTGGCTGGAAACCTAGGTGCCAGCCACAAATCTTCTGACATCGGAACTGACACATTCGTATACTTTTCAGGGAGTCAAGGAAGTAAAGACGGCGCATCTCCCGGAGCTACAGTGTTCGGCGGCGACGTAGTTATATCTGGAACGTTGCATGGTGGGTCACCACTGAGAATAGGGACAGAAGTTATATTCTTAAACAGCATGGAGGTCCAGGGCCCACAAACGTTCACCGGGAGATTAACCGGACAGAATAGCGCTGGCATTACCGGTAGTTTCGGGGTTCATGATCTTGTGCTTCATGGTCGTGACGAGACAATGTGTAAAGGTAATGACGTCGCTCATTGGTTTTCAGGGAGTATCGGAAGTAAAAATACAGATACAGCCGGCTTAGCTCTTTTCGGTGGGGACGTTGTTATATCCGGAACACTGTATGGCGGATCACCATTAAGAATGGCATCGGATCTTGTTATTGGAACATCAGCTATAGATGGTGTCAATCATAGTGGGTCAGTTTCAGTTGCGGGGGATCTAGGGTTAGATTACGCAGCATCTCAATCAGGCGCAGACGTTTTCTTTTTTGTTTCTGGGAGTAAAGGATCTCTAAGAAACGGCGCCTTTGGTACATCTCTTTTCGGCGGAGACATATACATCAGTGGTTCGATAGTGTCCAATTCCGGAATATCCGGCTCATTAACCCATTTAGCGGATGGTACCTCGTATCTGATAGCTGGAAATAACATAACTATCTCAACAGGATCAACCGGTGCAATAACGGTTTCTTCTGAAGCCGGTGCATCAATAACAGCCTCTTCCGGTTCAACGACAGTCTCAGAATTGTCGACAATTAAATTTGGTCCAGGCTTCATCATGAATACTGAAGGTAGTGTTACGGCTGCAATTACTGCATCAATCGGTGAAGCAGAGGATAGTTCATATTCTGACGGACTTTTTACTGATTTTGTTGCTGCAACACCTATAGGCACTGCGATTGACAGATTCAACGAAGTACTTAAAGGATTAGCACCGTCCGCAGCTCCGCAATTAGATGATATAGACTGCGACGATACAGGTACTAGTGCAAAATTATCTTTTGGTAATTCACAATCAGTCACCGGGTATACAAGTGCTCGTCCGTCAACGTTATCTCCTTCTTCGGGCTTGTCTGATATCGACATCAACGGTGCATATAGTACAGCAGCTGCTTCAAACGACTTACGTCGAGCATGTTTCGGAGCTATAACTGAGATAAATGGAACTCTTAACGAAGATGTTTCTGCTGACGGGTTAAACTACGTAGCAGATTCATTCGGTGATGGAAATCAAGGAACACTTAAACTTTACGTTAACAACAATTCTACTGTGATACATTCAACCGATTTGAGCTCATTTGTATCAGGGAACTCTTTAAACGGAAATGGCTCCGGATTCAACGTATCTGTTACGACACCAGGCCATTTTGCAGATAGCAGCGATTTTGCAACGTTTCAACATAGACAGGGTACTTATAAAATTGTTGCTGCCGACCAAAGAAATGGTTGGAATTACGCCCGTGTTGTGCATACGATCGGAAGTGCAGATAGAGTTTGCAATTATATAGAATGGATTAATGATCCAACAGGAGCTGGGATTGCAATGTCAACTAGCGCCGATTCGTTAGCTTCTTTATCAATGTCTGGAACTAAATATCTATCTGGCGTAAAGTATCATACCGGTGGTTCCGCCTCATACGGGATAACAATCGCGAATGCGTACAGAAATGTTTATTCTGCTAATCAAATAACATTTGGCGGTAGTAACACGTCAACACCAGCGCAAAGCATTCCCAGCATCAACTACGGTGGAGGTGAGGATGAAACAAAAACGATCGTCCTGTCAGGTATTACAGCGACAATTAATACAGACCCCATCTTAAATGGTTCAATATCTGTTAACACAAATGTACCACATCCATTAAAGTCAAACCTATCCGGAGCTGGAAGTCAATCAATATCTGGCATTTTATTATATAACTTAAGCGACACAGCCTCAGTAATTTCTGAACCGATGCGCGGAGAATCCTACCGGATGAAGAATTCTGCATACAACGCTCAAAGTGATGTTGCCGGCTCAAATTTGTGGGATTCAACAGACAGTTTATTATCTGTTGATGGACTGTTGGTATACAACCAAACTTTGATTTCTCCATCTCGCGGAGCTAACTCAGGTAATTTTTCTGGAATTACAAATGGTCCCGGATCTAACGTAAACTACAGTAGCATTACGTCAGGCACAAGAACATACTTTCGAAAGTTTACTAATAATTCAGGTGGATCAAAAACAAACTTTAATTTAACCGTAAACGGCTCCGGCACAATAGTTAATTCAGGAGGAACATTAAATTCATCTAATATTAAAATATTCTGTAAGTTACCAAACAACGGCTCTTTTAGCACAGGGTGGATGGATTTAGCTACTGCTTTTTCCACTGGTCAGGTGTCTGACAATAACGGATGTTTAGTAGGTTCTTTAGACTCTTCTTTAAATGCTACAAATCAAGTTACGTTCGGTACTCAGTCAGCTGGATCGAACGAATACGTAATTATAAAGGTTCTAGCTGATGCTTCTTGGACCGGAAACATATCACAAATAAGCATTTCCTGGTTATAACGTTATGGCTTTAAACGATTCAACAAAAATAAATATATCTCTTAAAAAGTTATCAGGCAAAGCGCACACTTCAAACGATAAGTCTCTTGCAAGTGAGGGATTACCGTCTGGTGTAACGCTAAGCAGTACAACAGTTTTTGGTGAATCAATTCCAGCATCACCAACAACGACAAATCTATACGATAGATCTGGAACTGGAGACTATCAAGTTGAGTTAGTTAGATTCGAGTGTGAATTTATAACCGGTACCGATACATCTAACGGTCGTCATTCGTTTAAGCTTAAATTGCCTTCTGGGTATGAAGATGGATCAAGTCACGGCCCAACCGGGGCTTTTGTTGATAGCGCAGTACTTTATAGCTCAAACGGCGCGTTACAGTTAGTGCCTCCATCTTTTGGTAACTTATACGAAGCAAAACCGTTTTATGGTGGTTCGTCGACGAAAAATTC
>TARA_R110001592_G_scaffold19847_4_pt1 | contig 14623 bp, 19 predicted proteins | sample TARA_R110001592 | Tara Oceans TARA_R110001592 (sample SAMEA4398387) | marine metagenome | biome: Polar Biome; feature: [SRF] surface water layer (ENVO:00010504); material: water (ENVO:00002006), including particulate matter (ENVO:01000060) such as... | depth 5 m
AAGATGGCGAAGGTGGTAACAAGCCAGGCAAAGGTCCTGAGAAATATACTGCTGAAGAGAAACGTTCGATAAAAGAACAATTTAAGAATGCTACTATCCAGGCGGCAAAGGCGGCTGGTGCAGGTAACTTACCTAGTGGAGTTAAAAGACTTATTGATAGTTTAGTTCAACCACAACTTAGTTGGAGAGAACTATTACCACAAGAAATACAATCAGTTATTAAAAGTGATTATAACTTTAACACACCTTCACGTAAAGGCATCGACCAAGGTATATGGATGCCTGGGTTGGATAGAGAGAACACAATTGATATTGCATTAGGTATTGATACATCAGGTTCTATGACAGATACTATGATGAGAGATATCCTTAGTGAAACAAAAGGTGTTATGGATCAATACAGTGACTTTAGAATTCACTTGTTTTGTTTTGATACAGAAGTTCATAACCCACAAGTATTTACTATGCATAACATGGAAGAGTTTTTAGAGTACGAGCCAGCAGGTGGCGGTGGTACAGACTTTGAATGTTGTTTCAACTGGTTCAAGGAAGAAGGCATTGTGCCTAAGAAGTTTGTAATGTTTACAGATGGCTACCCTTGGGATAGTTGGGGAGACGAGAACTACTGTGATACTTTGTTTATTGTACATGGTGGCGGATACGGTGGTAGGGTTCCACAATCACCCTTTGGTACAACTGTACCTTATGAGACAGCGGACAAAAAATAATGTCCACATGGTTCTTTGGTGCAAGTTCAGATTGGTCTCAACGAATAATAACTCAACTGGAAGGACCGGTTGAGTCATTTGGTCGACAAGCCAACCCCACCAAGAACATCAATTATGTTGATTATCAACCAAGTGCTATTAAACCATTTGTTGATTCACTAGAACTATTACCATTACCTGATACTATAATATACAATATTAATGTAGGTGCCACGTCAGAAATTGAAAGCGGAATGGGTTATGAAGAATCCTTTAGAGTATTTAATAAGTGGTGGATGGATAATAGAGAACAACTTTTCTTTAAAACATATCTTAGCAATTGGTTAACAACAAAAGGATACACAGGAAACATCTGTTACATTACTAGTCAGATATCAGTAGACCATAATCCAGATTGGAAACATCTTCACATGTATAAAAATCTCAGAGCATTGGACTATGAGATTATATGGAACAACAGAAACAACAACATCAATGCGTATGGTATATGTCCTGCCTCTAATGAAGTTCCTATGGATTGGGCAGACTACATAGCAGGCAAAATTAATACCGGAGACCTAGGCAAACAAGAAGATTGGTTGTACGGAGTAAGTAGAAATTATAATAACTTTTCAATGATAAAATGGAAAGATTGGGAGAAGGTTTAAAATGATAAGAAGATTTAATAAAATAACCGAAGCAGAGTTCACAGCACTAACAGGCACTGAAAAGTTTGCTAACATGTTAAGTAACAAGTTTATGACAGATGACTGGGAAGTATGCGAATGGTTATATGACAATGCTATAGGACAATATTGTGTACTCAAAGATATGGGAGAGCAATGGATCATATATTTTGAATCAACTGATGATGTACAACGAGTACTGATGCAATTCGATAGTCCACAAGTACCGACTGCTCCAGCAATAGAAAGGATAAATATTGCTGATGACTTCCAGCAATAAAAATACTTCGAAACCAGTTTGGTCCTGTAACGAATGGGACCCCCTAAAAGAAATAATTATAGGCACTAGTATTGGTGCCAACATTCCAGAGAATGATTTAAGTCATCATGCAACCAACTATGCCAATTTAAGTCCAGAAGAGTATGCTCAAATGCCTAAGGGCAAGTACCCTAAGAAGGTATATGAAGAGGCAGAAGAGGACTTGGATAACTTAGTATCCATACTAGAACAAGCAGATGTAACAGTTCATAGACCCGATACGAGCTCCGTAGACTTCACTACAGCCGTTTCAAATGGCAAGTGGACTACTGACCAGTACGAAGCATACTGCCCTAGAGATAGTGTAACTGTGATAGGCGATACTATCATAGAAGGTGCTATGAGTTTGAGGGCTAGATATCACGAGACATTCTTATTCAACAAGTTGTTTCAAGAGAAGATGATGGCTGGTTCTAAATGGCTACCAATGCCTAAACCTATGTTAAATGATACTTTGTTCAGGATACAGCCTGGACTAGATCCAAGCATCACTAATGAAGAACCTATTTTAGACCCAGCAAATTTGATTAGAATGGGGTATGATATACTGTATTTGGTATCAAATACTGGTAATGAGAAGGGTGCTAAATGGCTACAAAACACCCTCGGAGACGCATTTAAAGTTCATATGATGCACGATTTATATAGCTGGGCTCATGTAGACAGTACCATAATGCCTTTACGTCCTGGGCTTGTAGTGTTGAATGCGAGTAGGGTGAGTGTACAAGACGTTCCTAAGGTGTTTGATGGGTGGGATATTATATGGTACACAGAAGATATGTGCGTAGGGCAGAAAGCATACGAAGACTTTGCTCCAGCAAGTAGTTGGATAGGCATGAATACACTCAGTATTGACCCAGAAACAGTCATAGTACCAGAGGAAGAAACGCACTTAATGAGTGCAATGGAGAAGCATGGCATAACTCCAGTACCAGTCAAAATGCGCCATATGAGAACCCTTGCAGGAGGCCCACATTGTGTGAGTGTAGACCTGGTTAGGGAAGGCAAATTAGAGCAATATTAGGTTGACAATACCCCCCAGAATTGCTATAATATGTGTATAGTTTGTAGGAGAACTTAGACGATGAGCAAATATTTAGTACTTGGAGATATACATAATGAATACAGATTCTTTATGGATGCTTCAATATACGCAGAAAAGAATGATTTGCACATTATTAGTGTAGGTGACGTTGTTGATTATGGAAAACATGCAACGTCAACTATTGCTCTTGCAAGTACATTATCCAAGACTGGTAAAGCAACTTTCATAGAAGGCAATCACGATAACAAAATAGCCAGATACCTTAAAGGTAATGACGTAACTATTGGACATGGCATGACTGGTACAGTTGATGCATTAGATAGTGATGAGATTGTTAGAGATGACTTTATGGAATTCTACAGCAAGATGAAAACACATATGGTGATTGGTGATACTCATATCACTCACGGTGGGTTTACTGCTTCTTACTGGACAGATGATATTGACCAAAAGAAATTTAACAGAGCTAGGTTGTTCGGTGAAGTAGATACTAGCAAACCTTTTATTGAGTGGAATGGTAATTCATATCCTCACAGAACATACGACTGGACTAAAGCAATTCCAAAAGGTTCAACTGTTATTGTTGGACATGACAGAAGTCCTTTCTGTGAAGTGCCTGCATTTGAAAGTAACATCAATGAGATTGTTACTTCTACAAATGACTTAGGTGGTACTGTAATCTTTACTGACACAGGTGCTGGCAAAGGTGGCTTTGTTAGTGGTGTTGTTATAGATTCTGACGGTATTGTCCAAGATACCGTTGTGTTTGACTAAAAATACACCATTTTAATTCCTTATTCATTAAAGCATGTTATAAATAAATGCATATAACAAAACATTAAACCGGAGATATTTTAATGGCTAAGAAAGAAACAGTTTCAGAAGAAGTAGTAGAGCAAGAAGTTCCTACTACGGAAGAAGGACAAGCACCTGTTGAATCAATCACATTACGTGACTTGGATCAGATTGCACAAATTATTGACCTTGGAGCACAACGTGGTGCTTACAAAGGACAAGAGATGAGTGTTGTTGGCGCATTGTACGACAAGTTAGCGATGTTTTTAGGCAACGTTAAAGAACAACAAGATGCGGCAAAAGCCGCCGCAGAAGCCGAGGGTGCACCAGTTGAAGGTACCGAGGCTCCAAAGGAGAAATAAAATGGCAGAATTATTAAAACATGTTGGTAAATATGGAGACAAACCTTGCGTGGTTGTATTCAGACAATTACCTGACGATACAGAAAACGCACTTATTGTTGTAAGTGACTCACTAGAAGGACAATTACATGATGACGTTATGTCAGTTATTGATTCTCCAGAAGGTCAAGAATCTAATAGCGTTTCAGATGTACTTTTTAGAAGAAGAGCAACAGATGGAAACAACTTATTAGAAGTATTACATACAACTAAAAAACTAATCAAAGTTCCAGTCGCAATGGTTAAACTTACTCCGATGCCAAATCAGGAAGTAGAGTTAGCAGATGTGAATGCAGAACTTGGAAAAATCGAAGCAGGTAGTAACCCGCCTTTAGTAACTGAAAATATGACAGTTGGTGATGTTGCAGACGGTCCAGCACCAGTCGTAACAGACATTGAAGAAGGAAGTGAGCCTAGCGACGTAGCAAACAATCTATTAGCACAGGCATCATTATTGGAAGAAGATGCTAAGGCATTGTTAAGTGACGCGGAAAGCAAAAAGTCAGAGGCATATAGACTTGCACCTGAACTTAGTCCTAAGAGAGGACCAGGCAGACCGCCTAAAGTTTCTACTGACACATAGGAGTCTAGGAACTGATAAATATAACAAGTAACGTTATATTTTAACTTACAATGTAGGAGATTTTAAGTGTCGAATAATGACATAAAGATTGTATTGGTTGCAAAACATTCCAAGAATGAAAGGTTTGAGAATCTATTGAAGCAGGTGTTCCCACAAGAGATACCTGTTACAATGATTGATAGCATAATTATCGAATTTCGAGACGGTACCAACGCCAAACTAGACCATAGCGAATTAGCAGACCCACTACCAACATCTCCTAACGCAACCTGGCAGAAAATGATATCTGCTTTCTCTAATGTGAATCAGATTAACATAATTGTTGACGTAAGGAAAGTAGAAAAATCAGTTGATACTAATGTATCAGAGATGCTAGGTAAACACTTTGACTAACAAACCCATGAAGATTGCAATCACAGGACACTCATCCGGTATAGGTCGACAACTCGATACTATATTAAGTTTGACTGAAACAGATTGGGAAGTTAGAGGATACTCCAAAAGTAACGGACATAATATCGCAGACGATAATGGCGATAAGATAATTCAAACATTATTAGATTATGATCCAGATGTAGTATTCAACAATGCATACTATCCTAAGATGCAGACAAAGATACTGGAACACTTGTATTCCAAATGGTCCGACAAGACCAAAGTTATAATTAACACAGGTTCTATTTCAGGTCATCTAAGTGATGTATTAGATTCTGAATCAGACTATGTTAAAGATAAAAAGGAAATGCAAGAGTTTTGTATTAAAAGTAGTTTCAACTATCCTTGGAACAATAAGACTAGGCTGTATAATATATCTTTCGGTTTTGTTAATACAGCCTTAGTTACTAAAACAACTAAGAACTTGAAGTTTGACTTAATGATAGACGAGGAAAAGGCGGCATGGATGCTTATAGATTTAATAGACGAAAAGCCATACCATGTAGTAGAACAGGTAGTGAATTGCACATTCACAGAACAACGTGATATGCCAGATACATTTACTACGGCTTCACGTAACATAATGAAACATATAGTAAGGTCTAATAAAAATAAAACTTGACAATAGCCAAGAAATCCGGTATAATACACGCATGAAGCAGAAATACATTATAACGGACATCGACGGTGTTGTTCTCGACTGGGAAGAAGGGTTCAACGTTTGGATGCAACATCATGGTCACGAACTAGTAGAAGGATATCAATTCCAATACTCTATAGGTGACAGGTATGGTATGTCTAGAAATGCTGGACATAAATTAGTTAAGATATTTAATGAGTCTGCCGCGATAGGATTTTTACCTCCTTTACGTGATGCACAATACTTTGTTAAAAAACTTGCTGAACAACATCAGTACAAGTTTATTGCATTAACTTCTTTATCTTTAGATCCTTATGCTAAAGAACTAAGAACTAGAAACCTAGCAAAGTTAATGGGAGAAGGTACGTTTAGCAAAGTAATATGTTTAGACACAGGTGCTGATAAAGACGAAGCATTAGCCAGACTTGCAAAGAAACATAAAGGATGTTACTGGATTGAAGACAAGCCAGATAACTTAAAAGCAGGTACTGATATCGGTTTCAAAGGAATCTTAGTAGAACATGGACATAACATGGATACTCCTGTAGATGGATTAGTTGCTAAGAATTGGGAACAAATATATAACCATATCGTAGAAGAAGCAGAACTAGAAGGATATAGAAGATAGTGACCACATGGTGGAACAATTTCTTTATTTGGGGTCTGATAGGTTTAATTGCATGGTCAATCAAACAACTACTCAGCTCTAAATAAACACCCATAACCAGACGAGTAGACCGAAAGCAGTAGGTCGAATAGTCAACAATAAGGGGCTGGCCCTTGGTAAGATAGCCTAGTGATTTGTATGTCCATTTCACTAGGATTTGTTTAGGTTAGTGGTATAATGGTATTACGGCGGTCTCCAAAACCGTAGATTGAGGTTCGATTCCTTGCTAATCTGCCAATTTTCTTTAAAAATCCACTTTTTCTGGCAGAAAAAGGTTGACTCCTACCCCAATATCCGCTATAATATGTACATATTAAATAATTAAACGTAGGAGTTTTATATGACATTAATAGAAATTAAACAAGCAATCAAGAACGGTAACTTCAGTCTTACTGAGTTGAACGAATTAAATGCGTTCACTAACTCTGTTAAGACATTAAATGCTAAATCTAGCATTCAAGTAGGAGACCAAGTTTATGTGGTTCAAAAGACCAAAAAGACTTTAGGTGAAGTTATCAAGGTTAACATTAAAAAGGCTATTGTGGAATTACCACAAGGTCGTTATAATGTTCCTCTTTCAATGATTGAGAGTGCATCATAAATGGCATTTATTAAATCAAGCAAACTGTTTACTGGACGTGAGTTAATAGCTCACGCAGTAGCAGTTGACGAATTCCAAGGCTTCAAGTACATCAAGTCACATGAAGTCAACAAGCATAAAGGCATTGAGTCTAACTTCAAATTGATGTTAGGTTTACTGCATGACCCTAAAACTTCATTAGTTTCACTCAACGATTCTCATTTTGAGAAGGGCGATGAGATTATCGAATACTTTGAAGGTCTTATCTTTAAGGCTATGCAACGTGACCTTACAGATTTTGAAAAGAAGATTACTGCTCTAATTAAAGCAGAAGATATTAGTTTAGCAGGTAAAGACGATAGGCTACCTATTGTTGGTTCACTACCTGGTGTGTTTAGAAATAATGTTAAACACGATGATTGGACTTCAAGAGAACGTTCTCTTAGAGATGTATCAGAATATGAAGGTGAACTTAAAAAACGTAATAAGTTTGAAGGCAAAATTGTTATGTCTAGGTACATGAACCGTTCTAACAGCATGTTAGTAGCAGTCCTTACACCTAATGATAACATAGTTAAGTTCTTCTATGACTTATATCGTGACTCTACGGGCAAGGAAACACTTGCTGAAGGGCAAACTATCAACTTCAGTGCCTATGTTAAAAGCCATGAAGTGTCTGAATACTCTAAATGCAAAGAGACCTTTTGTAACCGAGTATCATTAGCCAAAGAAGATAAATAGTATTATAACTTTAACTAGGAGTTACTCCTAGAACAGTTTAGTAACTGATAGAGGTATAATACATATGGCAGTCTTTATGAATGCCAAAGGCACGCAAAACTCGAGTTTCCAGTTTGGGAAAAGAGGTGCGAAAGTCTTCGGCGCAACAACAACACCAACAGCATCTGATGTAAATACAGGTGATTTATGGTTTGATATTTCCAACAATGCAACTAAAATTGCATCTAAGAGTGGCGACACAGTTACTTGGAATCAAATTGTAACAGACAATTACGGTGACCTAACAGTTACAGGTAACCTAACAGTCGAAGGCACAACAACCACAGTTAATTCAACCACTGTAGAAGTACAAAATGCAATGGTATTTGAAGGTGCGTCAGCAGATGCACATGAAACAACCCTTACAACTATAGAACCAACAGCAGATAGAACAGTTAGATTACCTAATGCAAGTGGTAACTTGGTACTGTCTGGTGCAATAGATATAGATGATATGGCGTCATCAAGTATTGTAACAACTGCTGAAACATGGAATGACAATGATAGTGAAATTGCTACAACAGGTAGGATTTCATCATTTATTGATACAGAAATAGCAAACAGTTCAGTCGTTATGCATACAACTGGTACTGAAACAATGGGCGGTGTTAAAACATTTACTAATGGTATTACAGTACCAAACGGTGGAACAATAACACTAACAAGTGCAACAGTAGTAGGACTAACCACAGATAGTGTTAGTGAAGGATCAACTAATAAGTATCATACAAACCCATTAGCCAGAGCGGCTATTAGTGTTACAGATAATTCAACTGCTGGTGATGAACTTACTTACAATAATTCAACTGGTGTTATTAGTTGGAATGGTAGTGCTTCAAGTACAACTAATGTGGACAAAGTTACTGCATTATCCTTTGGAACACTTACTGACTATGATGTAATTACTGCTTCAGCAACACTAACAAGTGACTTTGGAACTGTAGCAACCACAGGCAATACTGAAAATGACCATGGATTCCTACAAACTGATTTTGGTTTACCCCAACTACCAAACTATACAGTAGCAAGTTTACCTAGTGGTGTAAGTGCAGGTGACCTAGCATTATGTGTTGATGAAACTGGTGGCGCAACTGTCGTATTTAACGATGGTACTAACTGGCGTAGAATGGCTGACAGAGCCGTTGCTAGTTAAAATACTCTAAGATATATTCCCCAAACCTTTTATTATAACTAGATGGAAAATGATTTGTTGTAAGTGAATGGTCGTGATTGACATCACTTGCCCAGTCAAAGAATCCTGACTTAGATGGATCAATAATTTTAACATAGTCAGAATCTTTTAAATCATAATACTCCTCTATTTGGCCTTTGTAAAGGTCTACCATTACAGTTTTAATCTTATGATAGTCTAAATAATAATACATATTTTCTACATAAACATCTTTATTATAAGAACTTATATGTTCATTCTGTAGGTATGTAATCCAAGTTCCAAATGCGTTGGAAGATTCTATACCTACTAACTCTAGGTCTCGTTGATATTTGTCTATAATACTAGGAATGTTATCACTAATATAATCGGGATTATAATCTGGATATTTATATAATTCTTGATGAGATTCATTACCACCCTCTACCGAAGAGTTAATAATATTATTTGCTTTGATAGGACTGTTTACGTCACTGTTACTTGGTATCAATACCCTTTCATGATGTGTTTGCCAAACTATCATATGTGTGACATTTAATTCTTCTACAGCATATTTCATTTGTGCATGAATATACATTGAGTCTGCTCCACTTCTAGCAAGGTTATGTAATTCTAAGTTTAGTCCCTCAGAAACGAATTTGGGCCAACACTTATGTCTAGTATCAAGTGTAGCAAAACTATCTCCAACTACGGCTAACATTAAATCCAGCCTGGATAATCTTTATTAAAATCTTGTACTAACATTTTATGTTGTTCTTCATTGAAATGTGATATACACTCTCTAAATTCCGCTGATTGAAACAATGTTTTCTTTGTTATAGTCTGATATATGTCAAATACATCTATTTGTAGGAATTGTTTCATATTAGCAACTTGTTCTGGTTCCATAAAAGGACAAGCAAATAGTATTTTTATATTATTATTGTTACAATAATTTTTAAGTAAACTAATATAGCCAAGTCTAGTATGCATATATTCAAATCCAGGTTGTACTTTTAAATAGTGATGTATTTCAGGATTGTCTGCTAATGGAGTCATACCACTTGAGCTGAATACTACTAAGTTTTCAACAGCATCATACGGAGTATTGCCATTAGCATTGCCAGGGGGAATAGTAACGTGCTTAGAATCATGTCCTCGAAAGATTGATTGTTCGTACTGAGACCTTGCTTGTTCGTGATAAGCCTTGTTTAATTCTGCTGTTCTTCTAACACCACCCGCATCCACCGGAGGACGCATACGTTCTTCTGCGCCGTAAAACTCTTGTGGAGTGTCTTGACTAATAAATGCTTTATTTAATATTGCCATGTTCGAGTCTACTATTTGCGTAGATATTCTAACAAAGTCTGTTATAAAAAATATACAATGAGTGTAATTGTTTTGATATAGTTCTTCCATTGCTGTAAGGGAAGTATAGCCTAAGTCAAAACCACCAGCGCCTGTGGATATAGCATTACCATTTGAAATAATTTCTGCCCAGTGTAGAAAGCCACCCTTTAATTCATTAACACTATTAGTAACATCACCATTAGGTATTGTTTCTTTTGGAAACTCTGCAAAACTATCTCCAGCAACTAATAACATTATACTTTAAACCTAAGCATTAAACTCTTTCTTATGCCTTCAGTAATTATTGGTGCTTGATGCCAACTGTCTGCAGAGTTCACAGTACAGAACATACTGTTTGGTTGAAACGGAACTGTTCTGCTATGTTCAAACTTATCTAGTTTATCATGTTTTGCCTGGTGTGGATACTTAGTACCTTCGTCTTGATTAGCATCTTGTTCTATATCGTCTCCGATATATCTATATAACTTTGTGCCTAACTTAATTTGAGATTCGTCATTTGGTAGATATATTTGACAACTAATAGTTAAATCTGTATCGTAAAATGCATCTGTGTGTATGTCTGTTATAGTAAACTGCTCTGAGTCTTCCCAGAATGTAGCAGTACAACTAACTAGTTCGTCTGTTACTTTGCCAAGTCTAAACTTCTTGCATAGTTCTTCAAATAATTTATTACTTTCTTTTTCCCATACCCAAGCATCTTCTTCATTGATAATTCTGTATTCTTTTCTACCATACTCATCGGTCATCTCTAAATCAGTATGTGTATCTAGTTCTGTGATACCTCGGTATGCATCATACTGTATGACTTCTCTGATATACAGATGTCTAAACGGAACTTCTTGTAGTTCAGATTGTTTGACTGCTTCTTGTATAGATTCAAATTGCTTTATAATTTCCGTAAACATGATTTCTTCTCATAGGTTTATCTAGTATTGGACTAGAGTGCCAACTATATTTACTCCTAGGCATTATATAACATAGATTATGTTGGAAAGGAAGTTGCTTTAATAATATACAATCCTCTCTAAGTAAACTCTCGTCTATGTCTGCTTCGAAGTCTGGCTTCCAAAATTGTGTGCCATAATTTATAATTGAATTATCTTGTGGCATATATAATCCAAACGTTATATCAAATTCTTTGTAATCAACATGTACATCATTTACTGTAAACTCTTCTGAGTCTTGCCACAACCAACAATCTACATTGTATTGTTCTTGTAGTCCAAACTTATCTGCTATTGCACATTTAACATATTCATCATTTAATACTGTCATGAATAATGTAGCGAATACTGTATTGCAAAGTATATCTTTCTGCAGACGACCTTTAACATCTATTGTATCCATATCCTTGGGCCATGCATCTATACATCTTGTGTACAGAACTGGATGTATAAAGTTCTGCATAACAATCATGCCATTGTCTTTGTTTATTTCTGCGTCTACTATTGCTTGTAGACTCCATTCGGTGTATTCGGATAAGTTGAAATCATCTATGCTTTCAACCATGCCACCGTCAAGTAGTATAGGTAGTCTTGGATACCAAGGTTCCATATCTATTTGTCCATGTGAGCAACTATTCATTAGTCCACATTCTTTACATTTTAATCGGGGGAAGTCTGGATTGTATTCCGGAGGATGAAACGGAATGCCGTCTTTGTCTCTAGCCATTGTTACATTTCAATAGAGGCTTCGAAAGTAAAGTTCTCCAAGTCTGGGAACTCTAGTGCTAGTTCATCTGATATAGCATTACCTTCTTCTTCATCTATTTCTTCATCTAAAACAATTTCGTGAATAAAAATTTGACCATGTTCATCTTCATCAGTGTATATTACTACATCTATTGCAACTTTCTTTGCATCATCTGTAATACCTTTAACTATTTTACTTGCACAAACACTTTGGACTATATCAAAATAGTCTATAATATCTTCTTCAGGTAGTTCTTCTCTAGTGTTCCATCGTACAAAATTTTTAATGAATGCCATAATTTATTATCCGCCGTCTTTTTTACTTGTTCCTGCATATAGTCCGAACCATGCCGCACCTGCACCTACAATAATACTTATCAATCCTGATTGTTCTAGGCTCGGATCTTCGAGTCCCATAAACCACATAGTGGAATAGTATAGTAAAAATATGTACACACTTAGGAATGTTCTTGGGAATATTCTCCAGGCATCAATTGCCTTTGCTAAGTCAATCCACTCTTGATATTTGTTCCTGCTACTATCAATCGTAGTTGTGTCTACTTCTAGTTCTATCTGTACTATTTTCTTTTCTACATCTGCCATCTTGCTATCTCCTGTGTATATACTGTATTTATCTTTTTTATTGACTTATTCAGTAATTGAATATATAATGCTTTAACTAACATAAATATAATTACACAGTAATACACAGAGGCACACATGGCATTTAACAAAACATTCAATTCAGAAGAAGTCGCAAGACTTAAAAGACTCATTCAAGAAGGCGACCAAGTACTTTACGAAGTAGACGCACTACAAACAGGACTTAGAGAAACAGTCAAAGCAATAGCAGAAGAGATGGAAATCAAACCTGCAATCCTAAACAAAGCAATTAAAGTAGCCCATAAGGCAAACTTTGGAGAAGAATCAGATAAATTCGACGAGCTAGAAACAATTTTAGCGGCTGTCGGCAAAGATCAACTTTAATTCACGTTTAGGAGAAATATTCAGTGAGTTATGTAGACGCATTCCATGATAGGACTAAAGACGTAATACATGTATCCGAAAGGGTAAATGGAAAACGAATATTGGTTCAACATAAGCCAGAATACAATTTCTTTTATGCAGACCCTAAGGGTAGGTCTAGAAGTGTGTATGGTGATCCAGTCACAGAAGTAACTTGTAAGAACAATAAAGACTTTAAAAAGAACGTAGCAATTAATAGAGCAAGTGGACAGTTATATGAGACTGACATTAAGCCTGTTAATAAGACTTTGGCAAAACATTACTTAGGTGTAGAGCAACCTAAACTTCATACAGCATTTTTTGACATCGAGGTAGACTTTGATCCTATAAAAGGTTTTAGTTCACCTGAAGATGCGTTCATGCCTATCACTGCTATTGGTGTTTATCTAGATTGGATGGATGCAATGGTATGTTTGGCTGTACCACCTAAGACATTAAGTTGGGAACAAGCTCAAGAGATTGCAAAACCATTACCAGAAGTTATGTTGTTTAGGGATGAAGCACAGATGATTAAAACATTCCTACAATTAATAGATGATGCAGATATTCTTACTGGTTGGAACAGCGAAGGGTATGACATTCCTTATACAGTTAATAGAACTATCAAGATACTTGGTAAAGCAGAAACTAGGAAGTTTTGTTTGTTTGACCAATTCCCTAAAGAAAGAACATACGATAACTTTGGTAGTGAAAGACAAAGTTATGACTTGATAGGTAGAGTGCATTTAGATTACATGCAACTGTATAGAAAGTTTAACTATGAAGAACGACACAGTTACAGATTAGACTTCATTGGAGAGATGGAGTTAGGTGAAAAGAAAGTAGCCTATGAAGGTAGTCTTGATAGACTTTACAATCATGACTTCCACAAGTTTTTAGAATACAACATACAAGATGTTATGTTGATGGCTAAGATGGATAAGAAGTTACAGTTCATTGACCTTGCTAATACTATTGCACACGACAATACTGTATTACTATTTACTACAATGGGTGCTGTAGCAACAACAGAACAAGCAATTATTAACGAAGCACATAGACGTGGTATGTGTGTTCCTGATAGGAAACGTAGTAAGCCTGACCCAACTAGTACAGCGGCGGCTGGTGCCTTTGTGGCAACTCCTAAGAAAGGATTCCATGAATGGATAGGCTCAATGGATATTAACAGTCTATACCCTAGTGTGTTCCGTGCATTAAATATGGCACAGGAAACTATTGTAGGACAGTTGAGACAAGACTACACAGAAGAGGAACTAACAAACAAAATTAAGTTAGAGAAGATGTCCTTTGCAGATGCCTGGTTAGGTAAGTTTGGTACTAACGAATATGAAATGGTTATGGACAAAGATGTTAATCATGTAATGAAGTTAGATATGGAAGATGGGTCTGAACTAGATGTTACTGGTGCAGATGTTTATAACTTAATATTCAATAGTGGACAACCTTGGTGCATTAGTAGTAACGGCACAATATTTAAAACAGATGTAGCAGGAGTTATCCCAGGACTACTTGAACGTTGGTATAAAGAAAGACAAGAATTACAGGCTAAGAAGAAAGTAGCCACAGATCCAGAAGAGATTGCATTCTGGGATAAGAGACAGTTAGTTAAAAAGATTAACCTAAACAGTTTATATGGAGCGGTATTGAATCCAGGCTGTAGGTTCTTCGATAAAAGAATTGGTCAGAGTACAACTTTGACTGGTAGGCGAATCACTCGCCACATGGGAGCAAAAGTGAATGAGTTGCT
>TARA_R110001592_G_scaffold87052_1_pt1 | contig 14621 bp, 21 predicted proteins | sample TARA_R110001592 | Tara Oceans TARA_R110001592 (sample SAMEA4398387) | marine metagenome | biome: Polar Biome; feature: [SRF] surface water layer (ENVO:00010504); material: water (ENVO:00002006), including particulate matter (ENVO:01000060) such as... | depth 5 m
TGTCGTACCTAAAAACATTAATGATCAACTAAAAGGGATCACAAATACTGACTTAGCAAAAATGGCTATGAGTTACAAAGTAAACAAAAGCGTAGGTGAATATATGGGTGCTGAGCAAATAGGTAACGGATATGAATTGTTAATGCTGGGATCTAAACTTGATGATCTTAAAAACGTAATTCAAAACAAACCAGAAACAAATATTGAGCTAGGAGAAATTACTCAAAGTTTAATGGAGATAGTAGAAACGTCCAAGAAAGGCAATAAGGTGACGTATAACAGATTCAAAGTTAAAAAGTGAAGCATTACATTAATGACATAGAGATAAGTCCTAGAAACCTAGATTCGATAGGTTTGGTTTCTGACTTTACTGGAAACCCAGACGTTTTAAAATTGAACGTGGACAGTATAGTATTGACTAGAGACGCTTTTAATATAGTAAAAGATCATGTAAACACTCAAGGAGTCTTTGAAGGTATACCCTATAAAATAGAAATGTCGGCTGGTGTAACCATTCAATATTATATTGACTTACTTCAAGAAACTGTTTATAAAGATCACGAAGTAGAGGTCAAAATAAAACAGCGTAAAAACATTGATAATTTTTTAGATAGAGCAAAGGGTACAAGCTGGGAATTAATGGCTTCTAAAGGTATTGTATTTGAGTATAAAGTAGTAGATTTTCTTATTGTAAAAGACAATCAAGCTGAGCTAGTATTGACTACTGGAGTTACATTATTTGTTCTTTATAAAACCTTAGCTGAACAAATTGAAAAAGTACAAGAGTTAATAGCGGCTGTCACAGCAGCAATAGGAATAGATCCGTCTGATGTTTTGGCGGCTGCGATTAAATTAGCAGCAGCGATTATTTATACGATCACTTTAATTTATCTGATAAATCAATTAGTATTAAGAATCATTGAAACCATATATCCTAGAACAAGGGAAATGAAAGGTGTATTAGCTAAAGAATTATTGACTAAAGGTTGCTCTTATTTAGACTATAGCTTCCAGTCTACATTAATAGATTCAATGGCTTCAAATTTGACTATTTTACCGATACCATTATTAAGTGACAACGAGGGTATATTCGACAAATTATCTGATGACTTTTTACTTACAGACTTTGGGAATGGTTATCCTAGTAGCAGTGATACAATACCTACAATATGGAGTTTGTTTGAGCAGCTAGAAATCATGTTTAATGCTAAAACCAGAATCATTAATGGTGTAGTACAATTAGAGCGCTGGGACTTTTGGCAAGATCAAATTAGTGAGGGGTTGTTTCCAGCTATGGTTTTACAGTCTGAGCGGCAAGATGCTTTTAGCTACAATACAGATGAGGTATGGAAACGATATTACATTCATTATAACCTTGATTATACTGACGCTCACACTCAAGACATTATATATGAATACAATGACGCTGAGTTTAGCACTGAGCCGACAAGTGTTGTGAATCAAGACTTAGTATCAATAACAAATTTAAGTGATGTTGGTATTAATTTTTCTTTAGGATCTCGAAAGTTAAAATTGACTGTAGCTGAAAAAATCATGAAAGGTATATTCACTGTCGTTGACTTAATTACAGCAGTATTTACTTTTGGGAATGGTACTGATCTATCTAGCAAGGTTGATGATCGTAAAGGTATGCTACAGATAAGTCAGCAATATTTCGCTAATACAAAAATATTATATCTGGTAGGAAGTAAACAGCCAGAAAATTGGTATGATTATTTGAGCGCCAAATCACTATGGGATAAATACCATTACATTAATCAAATAACTTTAAATGGCTGGGAGATTAGAGAAAACGCTAGGATAAGATTAAAAGCTTCCGAATTTATGACTATCTTAGACAACAATTACGCTGAAATTGACGGTGTATTGTGTGAAATATTGAGGGTAGAGTATATTGACGAAACTAGCTTTGCCCTTATTTCATATAGGAAACCTAGCAATTACGCTGTAGGCAAAGTATATAATTTAGTGATCAATGAATAAGGAAATTATAGACAGACTGGCTTCAAGTTTGAAGAACGTGAGCAAAGATTTAAATGCTGCTATGAATAACCTATCTAATGAGATAAGTAAAAGCGACAATCCAGAGTTAAAAAAACAACAAGAGGATATTCAAAGAGCTGTTCATTGTGTAAAAACTGGTGACATTGATACTGTCATGGAAATACATAAAAGATATGCCGATAAGATTAATTGAAAAAAGTTTTCTTGATCTACAAGAGCCGAGTTTCACGGTAACTTATCCAGACTTAAAAGGGAACACTGGTGATCGCTATAGGGGTGACTTTGTTTTTTCATCTATTATAGCTTTTAACAGCGTACCGTCTGATGCGATTAGTCATATATATAACGTAAATGCAAATCAATTCAATGTACCAAATCAAGATCCTTTACAAGAGGGTTTTAGAATAGGTGATTATGTTAGGTTTATAAAGAATAGTTCATTTGCTGGTCAAGGTGTAATATCTGACATAAACGGTACTGTGATGTCATTCACAGCGCCAGTACCTACAGTTGATCCGCAAAACGATACATTCAATATTTATAATGAGTCACAGAATCTCGCTGGTACTCAGAGTCAAAGACGTTCAGAAGTTTACACTGAATTAAATTTTGTACCGTTTTCTAGTGGGGGAAATAGTAATTCAATAATTGACAGTGAAATAACTAGGTTTGAATATGGCGATCTCAGACTAATAAATTCGACTGGTTTTTATACTGGTACACCAGTATCAAATCAAAGTGGAATGTATATAGAGTCCAGCAAACTTTATGACGTAACTAATGAATATGGTTTAGAGGTTGATAATCAATTAACTAGATACTATAAAATTGAATTTTTCTTTATTATAAGTGGCTTCTATAGACCAGACTTGTTTGAGTTAGGTGACTGTATAAACTTATCACTACAGACTAATTGGCTGAGACTACCCAATGAAATAAGCAATCAATATGATCATAATGAATTATTTGAATGTAATGTCGGAAGATTTAATGAAGCATATAATTTAGATAGTCAACCGTTTTCAGTAGTTCAAAGTATAGGCGCTTTAAATTATGCAGCACTAGGGGAATATGAGATAAAAATTGAATGTGATGACTTGTTAAATGCACCTAATATTATAGGATTAGGCGCTGCATATAATTCAGCCAGTGACAGCTACTTCAAAAATAAAGTAGAAAGTCAACTTAACTTATCAATGATAGGTTACACTTGGATCTTGGGAGGGTTTTTCAATACCAGTGGTTTAAACCCAGACGGTGCTGGTTATGAATACGAATTATTGAATACTACTATCGTAGGAAATTTATTGACAACGACAGTGCAATTCAGACCAAATCAAGAATTTATTGATTTTATGGATGCGGCTGGTGGCGGTGACCGTAATATGAAAATATGGATCAAGGTAGACAAAGTCAATGTTTTAGTATTTGATGCTCAAGCTGAGCGCATACCAGTAGACATAGGTGATATTCAGTTTAATTATAGCGGCTTTTTAGATCACAGCCAGAACACTAATACCATAAACACAAATTTAATCTCTTACAGCTCAAATACTGAGGACGATATAGGTTTTGAATGTAGCTTCAATTTGAACTATTTTGAGGAAGTTGACAGTATTCTAGGACAAATGGTAGCTTACAATGCTGTAAGTCAAGAAATATTTAGCTTACAAAATGCCTCATTTGTTATTAATAACATACCTCAAGACGCTTCTGGTAGATATATTCTTAATGAAACATTACCTCAAGTAAATAGTCTACCTACTACAAGTGAAAAAAGAAATGCTTTATTGAGATTAGATCCAGTAAATGATACAACGACTACCTATGCTGTATCTTTGTATCTACCTTATTTGAATAGGTGGGAATACTGGATACCTCAAACGAATGCGAATTCAGATTTTTATCCTAACAATCAAACTAGAAACTGGTTTCCATATTCTTCTACTTATCCGTGGTCGGTAATGACTAGAGTTGGTATAGTCAAAAATGGTACTATTCAAGATAAAAAATTAGTCTCTGAAATTAAAAATTACGACAGCAATCCAGACATAGATCAAACTATTACGCTAATAAGAAAATCTACTGGACAAGTTGTTTCAATAATTATTGAAAATGAGATCATGACAATACGAGCAGATCACCAATTAGTCAATGGTGGAACGTGGATCGCTGGTGATGTTTGGGGAATGATAACGGTTGAGCCAAAAGAGTCAGCTACTAGGTATATAGCTTCAAGCGCTGTAGACAAAGACAATAACCCTTTAAACCCTTTGATCATAGAAAACGCTAATACTATCACTATTACATATCCAACTAGCGACACAGCAAGACTTGAATGCGACTTTGATCCTAGTATAATGGACTTGACAAATGGTGTCAGCATAACGTCAAAAATTAAAGGTTGCGTAGCTGGTGCTAATCAAAGCAAATCAACTACTGATAATCAAGAAAAAAAGACTACTACAAACGACATAAAACTTAAATCATTATGAGTCAAGAAATACATAATTACACCATTGAGCGTTTCACTTTTGGAGATGACGATTACTATGATATTGACTACTGGGACGGTTCAGCATATCAAACAGCTAAGATAAAAGGAAGCACAATTAAAGCGGATATTCAAGCTGGGAGAATTACCGTATCATATACCTTTCCATTTGCAGACGGTACTGTAGGACAGTATCTAGCTACAGACGGTGCTGGAAATTTAGTATGGACTAGCGTAGCTGGTGGCGATATGTTAAAGTCAGTTTATGATCCTACAAATTTTAATGCTTCTCCATTTGATTATGCTAATAGAGTAGGTACTCAGCAAATACATGATATTACAAGTTTTGCTATTGCGACAAATACTAATAACTTTGGATCTGGAATTACTGACTTCGAATTAAAAAATCTAGTAAGAGTATTGACAACGAGTAGCGGCTTAAATATTACTGGTTTCGTAGCGCCCTCAGCTGGTGTGAATAGAGTAATGAAAATATACAATGCTAATGCTTCAAATACTATTATTTTGACAAATGATGACGCTGCTTCAAGTGCTGGAAATAGAATTTTAATTAATGGTGGATCAATTAGCAAACAAATTAATACTCATGAGACAGTAACTTTATGGTATGATCATGTTGATAGTTACTGGAAAATTTTAAATTAGAATATAGTGTGTGACTGTATAAGAATAACGTATCAAGAAGCTGGACAAGCAAGTCCTACTACCGTTCAAATTGAAGCGAGTGGTACTTATAACGGTGCAAACTATTATGAATGGATAGGCGCTCATAGTGGAAATACATATATTCTACAATGGTATGGAGGTACGAATTTAGCGTGGATGGTTTTACAAGGTTTCGGCTTTCCAGCGTTTAACGTAGAGGTAGAAACTAAACTTCCAGCTTCAATACTTTGCCCTCTTATTGGTGCATCACCAGCATCGTGGATCATTGGTACAAACTTCACTTATTTTGAAACAGCAGCGTGTATCATAATCCCAGACGTTGGACCTTGTCAATGCGGAATAGACATAACCATTTCTAATTCTAGTCTAGGAATAGAAGCTCAAACAATTACAGCTACAGTTGACGGTCTGTATAATAACAGACTGCAATTTACTTTCGTAGTAGGTGGAATCAGATATTATATCCGCTGGAATACTGGCGGTTTCTGGGAAATAGTAAACCCAAAACCATTTCCTATTGTAACTATAGGAACATTATCTTTTGATCTATTATGTCCAGAGGGTACTTTAGATGACTGGATTACTCCTATTGGATCTGGCTGGGAAATGTTTACTGACATTTCAGACTGTACTGACTGTGGAGTTGAGGACAGAACAAAAGAAACTTATCCAACAGTAAAACTTCCAGAGCCATTTGTCGAAGAAGACAGAGGTGATGAATCATGCTGTTGTAAATATATGGTCTTAGCTTCCGCTACTAAAGACAGTTGGAAAAATGATATTACTAGCGTGTGGATCAAAAAAGGATTAGACAGCGATACTGTGCAGTTTAGACTGTATAAAAACGATCAAGCTGTAAATATAACGTGGACATATCAAACGCTTCCAAACGATCCTTTGACTGTTTATTCAACTTTGTACTGGATAGACATACTATCTACATACGGTGAGGGGTGCTATGAAATAAGAGTAGCTTATGATATTGCTGGAATTTCTGGAGATTATGTTTATGCCGCTTATGATCTTAAAACTTATACAGTTGAAAACGCTCTTAATACAGCTAGAATAAGAGTCAAATTTAATGGGTATCAAGAAACTTCTGGAATTGATTTTACTAACAGTAATGTCGAAGATACGTTTCGCTTTTATGGGTACATAGGAAACCGTCAGCCGAACACTGAGCTTGATAACATAATCTACCCTAATAGAGAAATGAAACGTGTTCTGAGGGAGAATTTAAACAGCTATGAAATAATCACAGATCCCAGTTTAAATTGTATCATTAAGCCGCTTCTTGATCTTTACCTACTAAGTGAAAATGAACTTTACATTTCAGACTATAATTCACACAATCACAGCTATAGATATTTAGACCTACCAGTGATCGTTTCAGATTCGCCTCAAGTTGAATATTACGAATGGTCTAGGAAAGCTAAATTAACGTGTGAAGTTACAGACAAATTCAAAACAAATAGAACATATTACAAATAACCAAAACCAAAAAAAAATGACTATTGATTTTACAGTACAAGCAAATTATCTTAAAGTGGAATGGACTCCAGCAAGAGATACAGACGAAAGAGCTAATATGGCTTTTTATCCCATTACGACTTCTTGTTTCACAGTAAATTTCGGAATGGTAATTGATCCTAAGGGAGGTACTTCACTATGGACAGCAATTAGTGTTTCTTTGTTTAATTCTTTAATGAATACGACCACTGAGATAACAGCCGATGAGATAGCTGCTGGTATAATACAAATTGACGGAGGTAAAACTGAAGTTTCTACAATTTACGACATGACTAGCTATCTTAGTAGAAATACTGGATACCCAATTAACAATACAGCAGATGTACTTAATCCAATATTGGAAGTGCCGATTAAATCACTAGGATAATGAAAGGGTTGGAAGAATTTACTGACCTATTCGCTATGGCTATAGGTATGGTAGGATCATTAATGAAAGGGTTAAAGAAACGCTTAAAGATCCAGACTATTTTTATAGGAATGGTGATAGCTGGTATTCTTTCTTTTTCGTTAATTGGTGTAGTTGAAATATTTTATAAAGACTTATCACCTAAAGTGATTATATTGATTTCATTTATTGTGGGGTGGATAGCTAATGAATTGACGGAGAAAATAGATGAAGTTTTCGAAGAATTTTATCAATATGCTATTGACAAACTAAAAAAACTCATAAAAAAATGACTCAAGACAGCACTAATAACGACACTATTTATTTTCATACTGGACATAGTGATACTATAATAGAAAACCAGCATATAATCATTGATACTTTTATATCACGTGATACTGTTTACGTTGAAACTCAAACATTCGACAAGGAAATACAGATCATAGAAAAATTAATTGATCGTCCAGATTTTAGTAAAGATGCTGTGAGTATTTTAGTCGTGATTTTTGTAGCGTACACGATCATTAAAAAGTGGAAAAAATGATACGAAATTTAAAAAATAAAATTACCGCTGACTACTTTCAAAGTATTATAGAGAGTAAAGGTTACAAGTTTTTTACCAGTGGGGATCTGAACGTAAATATAATAGGCATAAGAAACCCAAATCTTGAAGCAAATAAATTTGATGACACAATGGTCTTGATTTTCAAGATAGCTGGTGAATGGGTGATCCACGAGTATCAAATTACTACCGATGCTGGTGCTTATTGGCTTGAAAACCCAATGAAAGACAACGGATGCGCTCTTTTAGTGCCTAATCAATACCGCTCAGTCTATAAAATTGACTATCATTTAGGCAAATATCTTGCTTTATGTCAAAGAAACGGTAAAGTCGAAGTATATCGTGATGACAACAAGGATCAAATACTTGATTTTAACGATGCTTCAAAAGAGTGGGGGTACTTTGGTATCAATATACATAGAAGTAACCCTACAAACGAATCATACGAGGTTAATAAATGGTCTGCTGGGTGTCAAGTGTTCAAGAAAATAGATGACTACAATGAATTTATGGATATTTGCACCAGATCCATGAAAAAATATGGTAACAGTTTTACATATACGCTGATCAATGAAAGCGACTTAAATTTATAATTATGAGTAAAAAAGAAGAACGTCAAGAAAAACGTGCTGAACGTAAAGCCAAAAGACGTGCAAAAAGAAAGGACATAAACATAACTATTGACGGTAAAAAAACAGACGTTAAAATTATTCGTCAAAACGGTATTTTTATCATTGATTTTGACAGTGAAAAAGTTGATTTTACTTTTACTAAAGACGGTGAAAAAAGCTCATTTGATCTTGATACTGAAAATCTTGATATTCAAGCCGAGAAAACAGCTAAAGAATGGGATATTGACGTACAGTCAGAACGTCCATTTGTCTTGAAAATGCTGAAATTCCTAAGGATCATAAAATAATTTCAAAATATTTTTATTCGCTAGAAACCTTACTGGTACTAGCATAGAGCGTTTTTAACTAAAATTCGCTTACATTTTATTTTAACTTTTGCTAGGATATAACAAATTAAATTCATTATATTTGCTGTGAACATTTAAAAACACAAAAAAATGAATTTTACCAGAGAAGAACAAAATGCAGTTTTAAGAAAAACTAGAGACATTAGAGATGCTGAATTATCTGAATTAACAGCTATTGACAAACTAAGTTATTTAAAAGCACAAAAGCGCTTTGCTTATCAAGTAGCGCAAGTATGTAACATGATCTGTGAGCTTAGCGATGATTATGACGCTAAATTTGTTAAAAAAGCTAAGGTTATTAGAAAACGTGCGCTTGATGAAGTTACGTTTGTTGACATATTTTTAAAGCGTATTAATGACCATGACGTAAACTATATCCAAGTGTATCACTGGAACGGTTTGTGTGAGCCAAAAACGTACATTGAGCGTGTTGAAGAATATGGCTACAGCGTAAATGATATTATGTACTTTATATGGAGCGGTACTAAATCACCAGTAGCGAGTTGGTTAGACTTAGGGCAGTTGAAAAAAATGGCTGCTGCTAGTAAAGTAGTTTCTAAAATAGAAACCGTATAATTTTATTAATATGAGGGGGGTTACAGATCCCCCTTTTAAATTTTGATTATGATCAAAGGAACAACAATTACCGACACATTTAAAGCCACTGAGCTACTTTTATGGAATACCTTACAGACGTATGACTATTATACTTCTGATAATTGTAAAATTGAATCACCGCAATTACACCAATCAAAAATTGATGACATAGCAAGAAAAATACAATTTAATGCTTATCATAAATTAAGATCAAAGTGGAGTAAATTAGCTGATGTAATGCATGACAAAGGCATTGATAAAGACTACAGTGATGATCGTTTGCAGTACAATGATCTAAACAGCAAAAATGTAATGACTAGGGGTGCTATGATTAAAGCATTTCACAACTTTGACGTGCTATGAGTAATATCAATGATCCAGTATTATATATGAAAGCGTCAGAATTGAGCTATAGAGTTAGGATACATATTGTGCAGCATCGAATTAAGCATTTAGAAGAAAATCATTTAGGAATTAGTTTTCATGCTGAGGGTATGATTAAAACGTGGAACAAATTACTTAGAGGTTTGACAAATGAATGGAACAGCATTTATACGATTATGCTTAAATGCGATATTGAAACGCTATGGATCTCAAACGAAATTTGTGATCAAGTTGAAATGAAAGATTCTAGTTTGTTTCACGGTAGTGATAAATTTGTAGATATGATCTACATAGGTAGCTTACAAGAAAACTTTGACAGTTTATTAGATTTTGTGTGTTGACACAATGTTCAAGGGAGGGGGGAGTAATCCCCCTTTTTTTATGCGATAATTTTTATTAGATTATATGGAAACAAGAAAAAATATGAAAAAACCGAAACAGATAAGCGCTACTTTGCGCTTTACCAATTTGTCTGAGCTCAAGAAAATGCTAGACCAAATCAAAAAACAAGTTGAAACTGGAATTGAATTAATTGAGAAAACTGGACTCAATGATACAATGATCCGTAGTGAATTTAGTTTCACTAATTACAGAGTAGGAGTTGAAAAATGTATTGACGGTAAAAGCCACATGACATACAAGAGTCATATTGATTTTATGGTAGATCCGAAAGTACCCAAAACGAAATGAAGAAAAGTTTTATTTTACACCTAGACAGTCTTGATATTTTAGATGAATTAAACAGTGAACAAGCTGGTGAATTGTTTAAAGCGATAAAAAATTATCATAACGACCAGCCAGTACACCTTGACTTTGCGCTTAGATTAGCATTCACACCGTTTCTAAAACAGTTTGAGCGAGATAACGTAAAGTATATCCAAACGGTAGAGAAAAACCGTCAGAACGGCTTAAAAGGAGGCAGACCTAAAAAGCCAGAAAAGCCATTGGGTTTATTTAAAACCGAAGCAAAGCGAATAAACCTTGATAGTGATAGTGTAAATGATAGTAAGAAAGGAAATGTAGATAGCTTTAATAGGTTTTGGGAAATGTATGAAAAGAAAGTTGACAAGATGAAATGCACGAAACTGTGGATCAAGTTATCTGAGGAAGAAAAAAATGATATATTTGCGAAATTGCCTATCTACAAGAACAGCACACCAGACATTAAATTTAGAAAAAATCCTACTACTTGGTTGAATGGTAAATGCTGGTTGGATATTGAAGAAACAGAATTGAAACCTAAAAAATACTATCCCCACTTATGAGCAAAATGAAACCTTTAGAAATGTTATTTACTACTATTTTACATAGCGACATAAATGATCAAGTGAGCATAATGTCAAGAGTGCAAAAAGAGTGGTTTGAAAACCAGCCAGAAAGCAAACTGTTTTTAGCTGGTGCATCTATTTTGAAACGAAACAAAACTATAGATCTGGTAGAAATGGCTAAAGAGTTTAAGAATAATGGCTGGTATAATAAACAGTCAATTATTCAAATGAGTAATTTAGCTAATAGAGATTATAGGTTATCAAATATTGTGAATTTAGATAATCTTTTGAATGCAATATATGAGCAGCATATCATAATGATAGCAGCTAGGACTAAATCTCATATTGAGAATTTAATTTTAAACGGAAACTTTACAGTTGAAGCGTACAAGAAAATTATCAAGAGCAGCTATAAAGCTAAAATAAGCACTGATAAAGCTGTTTCACTAGACACTGTAGTTAATACCGTACTAGACAAACATGATAAAGCGTCTAGGGGTGATTTAGGAGGTATTGAGCTAGGATACCAGACACTAAAACAAGTTGTTTTACTTGAACCAGTAGACTTAATGATCGTTGGCGCTAGACCGTCAATGGGGAAAACAGCATTTGCTGTGAATACAGCTATAAGAATGGCTTATGAAGGTAAAAAAATTGTATTCTTTGCGCTAGAAATGAGTAAGCTACAGATAATGAGAAGAATTATCGCTAATGTAGCTGAGGTTGATAGTAATAAAATAAAGTACGGAACGTGTAGCGATCAAGAATTAAACACGATAAGTTCAGTACGAAACCTAGACTTTTTGAATAACATAAAATTATATGACGGATCTCAAACTTTGAACACTATTTCGAGCATAATTAACGATCACAAATCAAGTGAAGAATGCGACTTTGTTATTATAGATTATTTGCAAAAGATACAGACACCAGACAGTAAGAGTAGGTACGAGGGTGTCACTGAAAACAGTAACGGTGTGAAGCTATTATGTCAAAACTTAAAAATACCGATACTAGCATTAGCACAGTTGAGCCGAGATAGCGGCAGAGGCGGCAAAAGACCTACATTACCAGACATTAGGGAGAGCGGTGAAATTGAGCAAGACGCTTCAATAGTCGGTTTCTTGCATAGACCAGAATATTATGGCGAAGAAATTACATATAATGGAAATGACAGTAAGGATGTTTGTGAATTTATTGTGGCTAAAAATAGAGAGGGTGAAATAGGAGTTTATGACATGAGGGTTGATCTAAAATTTAGTAAGTTTATAGGATAAAACAAGAAAATGAAAAAACTAATCGCAAAAATTAAACAGCGCATACGCTGGGGTAAAATGAATGACAATGACAAATTTCTGCTGAGTCTAGGAGTTGAAATCACCAATGATTATATTCACAGCAGATCCTTTAGAAGAATCATTGATAAGACTCAATATGGTAAATTAATACAGTCAAGAATTAAAAACTGGAATAAGAATAAAAATGTTTAAATTTTGTCTAAAATGCTGTAGAATGACTCAATGGAAAAACCACAAATGCAAGGAGTGTAAATGAGTTATAAAAGAATTTTTAAATTTAATTTCTGGAAATACAAATTTAGAATATATAAAAAACAATGAAAAAAACTTGTTTGATCTCGTTTAGTGGTGGAGAAACTTCGGCTTATATGGCTAAGTGGCTACTAGAAAACAAATCTAATGAATATGATTTCGTGAGTGTTTTCGCAAATACTGGACAAGAAAATGAAGAAACCTTAAAGTTTGTTGATCAATGCGACAAAGCATTTAATATGAATCTAGTTTGGATTGAAGCTAAAATAAATCAAGAATTAGGAAAGGGTACTCGCTGGAATATTGTGAACTACGAAACCGCTTCAAGAAATGGAGAGGTGTTTGAGGACGCTATAAAAAAATACGGAATACCAAATCTGAATAATAACTGGTGTACTAGGGATCTGAAAATATATCCGATACATAACTTCATGAAATTAGGTTTAAAGTTGACTAATTATGACACAGCTATAGGTATAAGAGTTGATGAAATTGATCGTGTTAGTAAAAACAGAGTTAAGGATCAATTCATATACCCTCTTGTCAGTATGAAACCAATGACCAAACCTCAAATAAATAAGTTCTGGTCAAACCAGTCATTCAGATTAAATTTAAAAGGGTATGAGGGTAATTGTAAAGCGTGTTGGAAAAAATCTTTTAATAAGCTCATGACTATAGCTGTAGAAAAACCAGAATATTTTGACTTTGTTATTGATATGGAATCAAAATATGCTGACTATATACCACCTCAAAAAGCAGCTTCTTTAGAATCACCTAATAACTTTTTTAGACAAAACAAATCAGTCATAGACATTTTCAAGGAAAGTAGAAAACCATTTAAAAAAAGTAAAAACGATGCAGACATTTATGAATATCAGACGAGTATGTTCGGATATGATCTTGACTCAAGTAATGGCTGTGATGAAAGTTGTGAAATACACTAATGAAAAAATGCAAAAATTGTAAGACTCCATTTAGTCCTAGATTTTCTACTTTAGAAAAATACTGCTGGGATCTGGAATGTAAAAGCATAGAAGCTATGCAAAAGCTATCTAAAATAAAACAGCGTGAACAAAAAGAAAAACGTCAAGAAACTAAACGTATCAAAGAATCATTAAAAACGCTCTCACAGCTTAAAAACGAGCTTCAAAAGCTGGTAAATACTTATGTCAGAATGCGAGACAAAGATCAACCTTGCATATCTTGTCAGAAACCTTTAGGTCAAAAATATGACGCTGGACATTTTCTGTCTGTAGGAAATTATCCGTCATGTAGGTATGATCTTAGAAATATAAATGCTCAGTGTGTTTCTTGCAATCAATTTAAAGGAGGTGCAGTTCACGAATACCGACCTAATTTAATTCAAAAGATAGGAGAAACCAGCTTTAACGATCTATACGATAATAGGCATCAAGAAAACAAATATTCAAGACCAGAAATACTTGAATTAATTGCCTTGTATAAAGTAAGGATCAAGAATAATTTATAGTCGCTTAACATTTTTTTTTAAAAACATTAGGATATAACAATTTAAATTCGTTATATTTGTGATGAACATTTAAAAACACAATATGCAAGTATTTATTACAGTACCCAGAGACAAAGCCACTGAATTTGAAAGTGAGCTTAAAAAATTAGGCGCATTTGAGCGCACTAAACGGATTAAAAGTGATCCAGCAGACCATACCGTACTTTTTAAAATTCATAAAAGTAATGGTGACGAAATGCAAAAATTATCAATGATTTCTAATAGATTAAATAAATAGATATGAAAGTTTATTCAAAAAATATTAGCACAATACATAACGGAGAACAATGGACTCCTTACGATAAAAATGGTTTTTTTTACTTTGGTTCGGTAAAAATGGAAATGAAAGTTTTTAAGACCAAAAAAGAATGTGATGAATTTATAAAAATTAAAAAATTAAATAAATAGATTATGAAACAATCAAAAAACATCAAAGAAACTGGTAGCTTCGTAAATTGGGCAATGGGAAACAATGTTACTCTACCAGAAGTGAACAAAGGTGCTACTGAATTGCACTGGTCAGACAGATCCGCTTATGAAGTTATCTCGGTAGCTGAAGATAAAATGAGTTGCGTAATTGAGCGCTACAGTCCAACAAGAGTAGATAAACACGGTATGTCAGAGAGTCAAAG